>WNFR01002311.1_pt1 | contig 24600 bp, 20 predicted proteins | sample 5400221 | NCBI WGS metagenome assembly WNFR01 (sample SAMN13153357, study PRJNA577476) | soil metagenome | isolation source: 40 cm soil under Madrone tree | place: USA:California | collected 2016-06-14 | reverse complement strand
CGAGCAATCAGATTTTGCCCGACGCGACCATTCTCATCGACGGCGATCGTATCGTTAGCGTGGTAGCGCCACCGGAGAAGTTAGAGAACGCGAAAGGTGCGCGCGTGATCGATTGCAAAGGCAAATTCATTCTGCCCGGATACATCGACACGCACGTTCACTTCTTTCAATCGGGTGGAGTCTTCACGCGACCGGACGCTGTCGATCTTACCAAGATCCGCCCATACGCGGACGAGGTCGCTTTGGTAAAAAAGAATTTGCCCGACACTTTTGCGCGCTATTTGCGCAGCGGCATTACCTCGGTGGTTGATATTGGCGGACCATTTTGGAATTTCGAAATGCGCAAACAGGCGACCTCGACCGCGAAAGCGCCGCGCGTCGCCGTTGCCGGACCGTTGATCTCGAGCGTCTCGCGTCCGCAACTCGATCTGGGCGATCCGCCCATTGTCAAGATCGACGGCCCCGAGCAGGCGCGCGAGTTCGTGCGCAAACTCGCGCCGAACAATCCGGACTTCGTCAAGATTTGGTACATCGTGGACAAGGATCATCCGGTTGACAGCTTCCGTCCGACCGTGCGCGCGACTGTCGACGAAAGTCACGCGCGCAAATTGCGCGTGGCCGTGCACGCCACCGAGCTCGAGACGGCGCGTGCTGCGATCGAAGAAGGCGCGGACGTGCTCGTGCACAGCGTGATCGACAAGGAAATCGACGATGCCTTCGTGAGTCTATTGAAGGAGAAAAATATAATCCTGACGCCGACACTGGTCGTCTTTGAACGTTATGGCCGTACTTTTGCAAACAAGCTGAATTTGACGCCGGAAGAAAAAGCCTGGGGAAATCCGGACGTGATCGCGACCCTCGACGTAACGAAGATTCCGCAGGATCAATTGCCCGATCGCATCAAGACCGCGCTGGCCAATCCCGACGCCGTGCTCGATCGCATCAAGAAGACTTACGATGTCGCGCTGAAAAACCTGAAAAAACTCGAGGACGCCGGCATTACCATCGCGGCCGGCACCGATGCGGGAAACATCGGCACGATTCACGGGCCCGCGCTCTTCCGTGAGTTTCAGTTGATGAAGGAAGCCGGCCTCACCCCGATGCAAATTCTGCAATGCACGACAGCCAACGCCGCCAAGTTTTTCGGCGGCGACACCGGAGCGCACATCGGCAAGATCGACAAGGGCAACTTCGCCGACCTCGTCATTCTCACTTCAAATCCGGTCGATGATATCGCGCACGCCTCGGACATCGAGAGTGTGATGAAGAACGGCGTTCTCTATCCCGCGAAAGAGGTGCTGACCGGCGCGCGCTAGCCGCCGCGACACAATTCGGTAAAGTCGGACGATGGAATCGCGACGGTTAGCGGCAGCTTTGGTTGTTTTCGGCGGAACGTCCTTGTCGATCTTCGCGGCCGAGTCGATTGAGCCGACCAATCCCAACGACGGATGGAGGTTCGTCAAGGAAGGTGGCGGTATTTCTCTTTACAGCCGGGTCCGGGCGGGCACGGCGTTAAAGGAATTCAGGGCGGTGGGCGAAATCGACGCGCCGACGCGCGCTGTTCACAATGTGATCGACGATATCGACAGTTATCCCAGTTTTATGCCATACACGGCGGAGTGCCGGCTCATTAAACAAGACGGCGACTCCATCGTGACTTATCAGCGGCTCTCGCCGAAAATCGTCGGCGACCGTGATTTTACTCTGCGCATTCACAAGAAATCTTGGCCCGGTCAGAATGGTCTCGTTTATCTCAACGAATGGGAGCCGGCGAACGAATTTGGTCCGAAGGAAAAGCCGGGGGTGTTGCGCGTAAAGTTAAACGAAGGCTCCTGGCTGCTCGAACCAGCCGGTGCGGGTAAAACCCGGGCCACCTATTTCATTTACACCGACAGCGGCGGAAAACTTCCGGCGTTTCTGGCCAATATCGCCAGTGAGGTTGGGATCAAGAAAGTTTTCCTGGCCGTGCGCAAACAGGTGAAAGATCCCAAATATCAGGCAAAATAAGGGGTCGACAATGAAAGCGGCCTTCCCTGGTCTGGTCTTTGATCCCAGGCCGAAGTAAATCGGGTTGCCAAGCCCCATAACCAGACGGAAATTTTTGATCTATGGCAATGAATCCTTCGCAATATGCGCATCCAGAAGCGCTCGTGGAAACCGATTGGCTCGAGAAACATCTCAAGGACGATGGGATTCGGATCGTGGAATCGAACGAAGACGTTTTGCTTTATGATACCGGGCATATCGCGGGCGCCGTGCACATCGATTGGCGCGCCGATCTCCAGGACCCGGTGATTCGCGATTACATTAGACCGGAAAAATTCGCCGAGCTTTGCAGCAAAAACGGCATCACGCCGGACACAACCTGCATTTTCTACGGCGATAAAGCGAACTGGTGGGCGTGTTACGCGCTTTGGGCGTTCCGCTTGTTCGGGCACGACAAAGTGAAAATTTTGAATGGCGGTCGCGACAAATGGAAAGCGGAACAGCGGCCGATGACGAAGGAAAGATCGACATATCCTCCGACGAAATATCCGGTTCCGAAAAAAAGGTTCGATCAAGAGATCCGCGCGTTTGCCCACGAAGCGCTCGCCCAAAGCAAAGCGAAGAGGCCGTTGATCGACGTGCGCTCACCGGGCGAATTTAAAGGCGAGGTCACCCACATGCCGGAGTATCCGCAGGAAGGCGTCCTGCGTGGCGGTCACATTCCAGGCGCCAAGAGTGTTCCATGGAAAACGGCGACTAACGATGACAACACATTCAAATCAGCCGACGAATTGAAAAAGATCTACATCGATAACGCCGGCGTGAAGCCGGGCACAGATACGGTCGTGTATTGCCGCATCGGCGAACGCTCCAGTCACACTTGGTTTGTGCTCACCTATTTGCTCGGGCTCGACAACGTCCGCAATTACGATGGTTCATGGACGGAATGGGGCAATAAAGTCGGTGCGCCGATCGAGAAGGGGGCGTAAATTCGTCCACAGATTACACAGATTTCCGCAGATTAATCAGACAGAATTAGCGGGATTTTGCAGGATTGCATTCGATCCCCCATGAATTCTGTTTTCGCGTTTCCTGATTCCTAATCTATGTAAATCCGCGAAATCTGTGGAAGATTTCTGTTAGTCGATGTACCCGCAAAAGCTGAACAAGATCATCAATCTCTTCGAGGCGCTCCCGGAAGATGAGCGGCGCGAAACGCTTGTTTCCTATGCGGAGAACGCGAAGAAACAGGAGCCGCTTCCGGGCGAAAAGTTCGACCTCGAAGACGTGCGCAAGGATGAGGAATGCATGGACACGGTCGGCGTTTATTTGCATGTCGATGAAAATGGCAAGGCGCACATCCGCATGACGCTTGGCCCCGAAGTGCAAACGCTCACGCGCGCAATGACCGCGATTCTCTGCAAGAGCCTCGAAGGCTGCACGCCGCAGGAGATTCTCGATCTTCCGAGCGATTTCGTAACGCGCATCGTTGGCGCCGAGCTTGTGCGCATTCGCAGCCAAACGATTTATTACGTGCTCACGCGCATCAAAGGCATCTGCAAAGTGTACCTCGATCGCCAACGCATGGCGCAGGCCCAAGTCGCGTAGCAGATTAATGCGATTAGCAGGATTTGGTTTTGTAATCCTGTCCATCCTGTAAATCCTGTCTAAACTTCTTCACTTTCGTGAAGACAGAACACCCGCGCATCCCCAGTTGCACCTACCGGTTGCAATTCAACCGGCAGTTCCGGTTCACACAGGCGCGCGACATCACTCCGTATTTATATGAGCTCGGGGTGAGCGACGCCTACGCCTCGCCTTATTTTCAAGCGCGCGCGGAAAGTTTGCACGGTTACGACATAACCGATCACAACAAGCTCAACGCCGCGATCGGTTCGCGCGCCGAATACGACGCCTGGATCGCGGAGTTGCATAAACACGAAATGGGGCAGGTGCTCGATTTCGTCCCGAACCACATGGGCATTGCCGAACCGCTCAACCAGTGGTGGATGGACGTGCTCGAAAATGGTCCCAGCTCGAAGTATGCGCCCTACTTCGACATCGACTGGCATCCGCTCAAATCCGACCTGCACGACAAGGTCTTGCTCCCGATTTTGAGCGATCAATACGGACGCGTCCTGGAGCGTGGCGAACTGCAAGTGCGTTTCGAAGCTGGCGCATTTTATCTTTACTGCTACGAACACGAGCTACCGATCGCGCCCGGCACTTATCGTTACATTCTGGAACTTGCGCGCGAGAATCTTGCCGAGTTTAAAGACGAAGATTTCTACGCCGAGTTCCAAAGCATCCTGACCGCGCTGGAGTATTTGCCGAAGCGGACGGAAACCGATCCCGAGCGAATTGCCGAGCGCACGCGCGAGAAAGAAATTATCAAGCGGCGTTTGGAGCGGCGCTGTCAAGAAGAGCCGCGCGTGCAGAAGGCGATCGAAAAAGCGCTCGCGCAAATCAATGGACGCCCCGGGGATCCGCGCAGCTTCGACAAGCTCGATGAATTGTTAAACGCGCAATCGTACCGCCTCGCCTTCTGGCGCGTTGCAGCCGAGGAGATTAATTACCGAAGATTCTTCGACGTCAACGACCTGGCTGCTATCCGCGTGGAAGTGCCCGAAGTCTTCGCCGCCACGCACAAGTTGCTGGTCGATCTTGTCCGTGCCGGCGCGGTCACCGGACTGCGCATCGACCATCCGGACGGTCTTTATCTCCCGCTGCAATATTTCGAGAAACTGCAGCGCCGTTGCGCGAAAGCGCTTGGCATTGCGTTGCCCAAGGATGGACGTGCCATCTACATGATCGTCGAAAAAATTCTGACCGGTCACGAAACGCTGCCCAAGGAGTGGCCGGTGCACGGAACGACCGGTTACGATTTTGCCAATCAAGTCACGCAACTGCTGGTCGATGGATCGGCTGAAGCTGCCATCACAAAATCGTTTCGCTGGTTTGTCGGGCACTCCCAGCATTTCGGGCATCTCGTTTATGCGAAAAAGCGGCAGGTCATGCGGCTCGCTCTCGCTAACGACGTGAATGTTCTCGGCAGCATGGTTGATCGACTGTCGGAAACGAATCGTTGGTATCGCGATTTTACCTTGCAAGCGCTGGGCCGCGCTGTCCGCGAAACGATCGCCTGTTTTCCGGTCTATCGCACTTATCTCGCGCCTGATCGCCCGGTGACCGAGGAAGATCAGCAAGTAATCGAGCGCGCCATCAATACGGCCAAGCGCCGCAATCCCGGGATCGAAGAATCCGTCTTCAATTTCTTGCGCGACGTTCTTCTCTTTCGTTTTCCCGCAAACCTGGATGAGGAAGCGCGCCAGGCGCATGCGCATTTCGTTCTCAAATTCCAGCAGGCGACCGGACCGGTTATGGCCAAGGGACTTGAAGACACTGTTTTTTATATTTTTAATCGCCTGGCCGCGCTAAACGAAGTCGGTGGCGATCCGCAGCAATTTGGGATCAGCGTCGACGAATTTCACCGGCGCAATGAAGATCGACATCGTGATTGGCCGGCCAGTTTGCTCACCACTTCCACCCACGACACGAAACGCAGCGAAGACGTCCGCGCGCGCATGGTCGCTATCTCGGAGACGCCGCAATTGTGGCGTCGCTCGATCCAACGGTGGCGCTTCGTCAGTCGGCGCTGGAAGAAACGCATCGAAGAGGCGAGCGCGCCGGATGCGAACGAAGAATATTTGCTTTATCAAACGTTGCTCGGCACGTGGCCGGTGAATGCACGCGGTCAAGCGGAACAAAGCGCGGGTCCTGAATACATCGAGCGCATTCAGGCTTATATGAAAAAGGCTTTGAATGAGGCCAAGGTGAATACGAGCTGGATTCAGCCGAACGAAGAATGGCTCGCGGCCATGCGCGGTTTCGTCGCCAGGATTTTGGAGCCGTCTTCCAAGAACAAATTTCTCCCCACCTTTTATCCAGTGGTCGAAGAAATCGCACGACTCGGCGCGATCAATTCCCTTTCGCAAATTCTGCTCAAACTCACCTCGCCGGGCGTGCCGGATATTTATCAGGGCAACGAACTTTGGAATTTTTCGTTGGTCGATCCCGACAATCGGCAGCCGGTCGACTATCAGTGTCGTCGTGAGAAGCTCGCTTCAGTTAAAGAGGCAAAGCCGGAAGAACTCTTGTCAAATTGGCCGGATGGCCGGATCAAAATGTTTCTCACCCAGCGTTTGCTGCGGTTCCGCCGCGAACATGTCGATCTTTTCCGGCGCGGAAATTATCTGCCGGTTACGGCCAACGGAACTTTTGCCGATTCCTGCGTCAGCTTCGCGCGCGAGTTCGAGGGTCAATGGATTCTCGTCATTGCGCCGCGTATTTCCTCGCGAATTGGTTTCCCGCCAACTGGTCAGCGCTGGAAAGACACGATTGTCGATCTTCCGGAGTCGTTCTCGCTCGGAGAGACGCGCGAATTGTTCACGGGACGCGAAGTTCGCCTCGCTGGCCGGGGATTAAATGTCGCCGAGGGATTGTCGATCTTGCCCTTCGCGGTGATGACCAATCTGTTGTAGCCGCCTCGCTCTGTCGAGGCGTCGCTTCACCTCGACAGAGCGTCGCGGCTACATCACGCATGCCCCGCGCCTCGCGCGAATCGATCGAAAAGATCGACTGCCCAATGCGAGAAGTTTCCGACGTTGGTTAGCAGATCGGCGCCGAAACTTGCGAACGTGATCTGCTTTGAGGCCAGGACGAGCATGACGCTAAGCAGAATTAGATTCAGCAGATAGATCAGGACGAGGGAGAAAAACGTCCCGTGCTCGGTCAGATCGGTTTGTTTTTTCCCGATCATCCAGCCGGTGAAGGTGAAATGGAACGCCCAGGTTGCGCCGATCACCGCATAGAGAAGACGGCCGTACGGCTGCACGTTATAAAATAAACTGAGCAGGCCGTAAACGCCGATGGCGAGGATGCTGTAGAGCGGGAAAAAATAAGGGGCGAGCGCGATCCAGAAATTGGTGCGGTCGGTTACAACGTGACCGCCTTCGCGACCGACACGAAACCGGCTGATGCGTCCGCCCATGAGCAGGACCCAGATCGCGTGCGTGAGTTCATGTCCGAAAACGTAAACGACAATTGGCCGTGAAAGACCAAAGAAGAACGCGATCAACCAAAGGACTGCGCCGAGTGAGAAGAACCAAAATTCTTCGGCTGCCCAAAGTCGCTCCGTCACCGTTGCGCGTGCAAAAACGGTGAAAAACGTTTGCGTGAGAGCCGCGCAGATCGGCAGGAGAAAAACCGCAAAGACAGTTTTGACCCAGCGCGTCGGGATCATGAGTGCATCGGGGATGGGTCTTGTTCGTGTCGTCGGCACGGCGTACGGAACGATCTTGACGCGGCCGTGCGATCTCCGTCGGCGATTCTTTGTCGATCTTTGATGCCGGGAACCCAAAAGTTTTGCCGCAGATTACGCCGATTGGCGCAGATTTGGGAAAGACAAATTCTGTAGCCGTCCACCTCGCGCCGCCGCCGAAGCGCTTTGGCGCGCAGGAGGCTGGACGATTTAGCGCACGTTGACGGTGGGCGGCTATAACTCAGGCGCGCCCCATGTAGGCACCTGTGCGCGTGTCGATCTTAATGTTTTCGCCTTCTTTGATGAAGAGCGGAACGTTGATTGTTTTTCCGGTTTCGAGTTTCGCGGGTTTGGTCACGTTGCTGGCCGTGTCGCCGCGCAAGCCTTCGGCCGATTCGACAACTTTCAAACTAACCGACGCCGGTAATTCGACTTCCACGGCCTTGCCTTCGGCATAGAGGACCTGGACGGACAAATTCTCGACGAGATAATCCTTCGCTTCTCCAAGCAAATCATCGTGCAATGTGACGGTCTCGTAGGTCTCGGGATCCATGAAATGATAACCGTTGTGGTCCTTGTAGCTGAAATCGAGTTGTTTCCGGTCGATATCGATCAGCTCGACTTTGTCGGTCGAGCCGAAGCGCACGTCCGCGCTCTTGCCGCTGCTGATATAGCGGATGATGGCTTGAACAAATGCGCGCAAATTCCCCGGCGTGCGATGATGCACTTCCAGAACAATGGCGGTGTTGCCATTGTATTTTATTGCCATTCCTTTGCGGAGATCGTTCGCAGCAGCCATTTAGGAAAGTTGATAGTTGATGGTTGAGAGTTGAGAGCGGCGATTTTACATGCGCATCACGCTTGCGCAACTCTGTCATCCTGAGCGGAGGCGAAGGATCTCACACTTGGTGAGAACGTACACTCGATAGGTGGTGTGATCGTCCGTCATATGTGAGGTCCCTCGGTCCGAGCCGGACTGGCATTGTCTGCGCGGCGCCCTCCATTATAAGAGCTTCAAGCGCGTCAAATCCTGTGAATCGACAATGCCCACCGGCACTTTGTTGTCATCGACTACGACCAAATCGTCGATCCGATGGCGTTCGAGCAAGTTGAGAACTTCGACCGCGAGCTTGTCTTTGTGCACAGTCACCGGGTTCAAGGTCATGAGATCGGCTACGAGACGTTCGCCAATGTTTGGATCGGATTGGAAGTTTCTTGCGAAATCTCCGTGCGTGAATATCCCGAGTAATTGTCGATCTTGCCCAGCCACCACGGCGGCCCCGGCGCGCACATCAGTCATCGCTTTCAAGACGGCGCGAATCGGAGTGTCTGGAAAAACCAGAGCCATCGCCTCCGCCGGTCGCATCACCTGGTGCACGCGCAAAAGCAGGCTGCGCCCAATCATTCCCGCCGGATGAAACTTCGCAAAATCTTCTTTGTCGAAGCCACGCGCTTCCAACAAGACCATGGCGAGCGCGTCACCGAGCGCGAGCATGACGGTAGTGCTCGAAGTCGGCGCCAGGTTTAAGGGACATGCTTCCTGCTCGATGTTCACATCCAGAAAAACATGCGCGTTCTTCGCGAGGGTTGATTCCGGATCGCCACAGATCGCGATGATTTTCACCTGAAATCGCGCAATGGCCGGAAGGATGCGGAGCAGTTCTTCAGTCTCGCCGCTCGCACTGAAAGCCAAAACGATGTCGCCGTCGGCCACCATGCCGAGATCGCCATGCAACGCGTTCAACGAATCGAGCACGACCGATGGCGAACCGGTACTCGTGAGCGTCGAAGCAATCTTGCTGCCGATGTGTCCGGATTTACCCACCCCGAGAACGACGATCTTGCCCCGCGCGTCCACGGCCTGCTTGATCAAGCTTACAGCCCGTGAGAAACTCTCGCCCAGGCGGTCATGCAGCCGTTTGAGCTCAAAAATTTCTACGTCCAGGACGCGTTTAGCCTTTTCAAGATAGTCCATGCGTCCATAATTGTGGGCAGAAGCGTAGTACTGAGCAAGAACTTGCGTGCTTCGTTGGACGAAAGGACATAATGAAAAAGGTAATTACTCTCGGCATTTTGATGGCGATGGCGATAACCGTGAGCGCCGAGCCACAGAAAACGAAAGGGTTCCGCACCACGGTGACGCGCAAGAAAATGGTCAAGACAGAGAGGCCCGTGCCCGTTAGACCCAGCGAGGTCGATGGAGTAATCCCGCGTGCTCTGCGTGGCGGAAATCCGTTGCAGATGCTCAATCCGATGGCTCCCGCCAAGTATGGAACGGGCGAACAAAGCGTTGCTTATAATCCCATATCGGGGAAGTACGACCAGATTAAGCTCTTCGAGATTTTCTTCTAGGACGATGTAGTGGGCGGCTGTCTCAGCCGCGAACCGAGCGACGCAGGGTTTAATGTCTGCGCGCGAGGACACGCGCCCTCTACATCAAAAAGGGTTTGAAGTTGGGCGTTGGACGTTGAGCGTTGGACGTTGAGCGTCTCTTCTTCCAAACCCACGGTCGCCTCCTATTGCGCGACATTTCTAAAGCCGGAGATGCTGCACATCTACCGACAAATCACGTCGCTCGAGCGTGTCCGACCGGTCGTGATCGCGCAAAAACGCGAATACGCGGACCAATTCCCGTTCGATCGCGTTTGCCCCGTGAGTAAACCCGCGACGCATTTCTTGAGAAGATTTTGGTTCCGACAACTCTTGGACGCGCCCTGGCAGATCTCGCGGTTTGAGCTCGAATCGTTGCTGCGGCTCCTCGCCAAAACCGAAGCGCGGTTGCTGCACATTTATTTTGGCCACATCGCGGTGCATTTGCTGCCGTTGATTCGAGCGTGGGATAAGCCGACGATCGTTTCGTTTCACGGCGCCGATGTTTTGGTCGATATGAACAAGCGGGCGTATCGTCGCGCCACGAAGGAAATGCTCGACCTCGTCAAGCGCGTGCTCGTGCGCTCGGAATCTTTGCGCCGTGCCGTTGTGGATCTTGGCTGTAACGAGGCCAAGATCGACATCGTCCGGACCGGAATTCCGCTCGAAGAGTTTCCGTTTCGCGAGCGTAGTTTTCCCGGAAACGGCGAATGGCAGCTCGTACAGGCGTGCCGTTTGATCGAGAAAAAAGGTTTGCCGACAGCCCTGCGCGCTTTCGCCGAATTCAGCTCGCGGTATCCAAGATCGACAATCACGATCGCGGGTGACGGTCCGTTGCTTGATGAGCTGCAAGCACTCGCGCGCGAACTCAAGATCGATCATCGAGTGTCCTTTGCCGGATTCATTTCGCAAGAAAAGCTCCGAGAGCTTTTCTATACGTCGCACATTTTTCTGCATCCGAGCGAAACCGGACACGACGGGAATCAGGAAGGGGTTCCCAATTCCATGCTCGAAGCGATGGCCAGCGGACTCCCCGTCTTCGCGACACATCATGGCGGCATTCCGGAAGCGATCGAGAACGGGATCAGCGGCGTGCTCGTGGCCGAGCGCGATCACATGGCGCTTGCGCGCGCCTTGCTCGACACGGTGCAAGATCGACATCTTCTCGGGCAACTGGGTCGCGTCGGGTCACAAGCGGTCGCGGCGAAATTCGATCAGCGCGCCCAAGTGCGCCGGCTCGAAGATGTTTATCTGAAATTGTTGTAGAGGCGCTCGCCGCGGCGAGAGCCTATTTATGGGTTCGACGGATGACACAACCGCCGCTACAACTTTGCGAAGAATTTTTCCAACTGCGGGCGAATCGCTTGGAAAGAAAGACGCTCCATCGCGCGCCATTGCGTTTCGAGAATCAAAGTGGCGCGCTTGTTCGTGTCCTTGAGCAAATCAGCCGCAAGCGCCGTCAATTCGTTTATCGACCGCCCTTCGCCGCAGGTATGCGGAAACGCGATTCGATCGATCGCGCCGTCACCGCCCACGCATATGGTGCGACAAAGAAGCGCGTCGCCGGCCACCTGACCGGGCACGCGGCTGCGATCGAGTTGAAAAACAATTTTGTGTTTCGCCACTTCGCCCAGGTACTCGACGTAGGATTTTTTTCCCTCGAGCACGCGCAGTTTGCCATCGGCAAATTTCAGTTCGGCCAGAAGCTTCCGGCCCTTTCGTCCATCGAGATTGAAAACCGTGACCGGCTCGCCGGTTGCATTGCCAATTGTGCGGGCCGCCAGCAGCGCGGCGGCGTGATTTCGCGAAGGAACGTCCCATTCCCGCGTTCCGACAAGAATTCCGGACTGTCGGTTGGGTGGAAAGGTAAAATTCCATTGTCGATCTTGCAACGGATATGGAGTGGCGATGAAGGCGACTGTGGCAGGATCGCTCTTCAGCCGGGCTTGTTGATAAAGCTCGGCCACTTCCGGCGTGCTCGCGATACAACCATCGGCTTTCGACACCAGGTTCAGAAATCGAGAGAGATTCGCCGGATCGCCCAATTGTTGCGCGACTTGATGCAGACCGCTCTCTTTCAAGGCGACGGCGACCTTGCGCTTTTGCTTCTTGAGCTCGTTGAACGCTCGCTCGCTCGCTCTAAAATTGCCGCGCAACAAAAGAAGCACCGGCGTGTTTTCGGCAATCGCTGATTTAATTTCCCGATGAAAGGATCCTTGGGTGCACGCGGCATAAGCATGAAAATTCACCGGCGCGTGCGCGGGTGAATCCTGCTCGGCCGGTTTGTCGAAATATTGCTCGGGGTCGCGTCCGCCCGGATTAAGGACGGTCAGCCGCAACTCGGCTGTATCGCTTGACGTCATTACTCGTCGCCGCCGTTGGGCGACGGAGTGGCGGATTGCAAGAGCGTTCCTTCTTTTATTTCGTCGAGCGGTCCGACCGGCAAAGCTTTGCGAATTTCGACCGGCCGCTCTTCAGACTCCTTGTCCTCGGGCTTTACCGGGATGGCTTTTGGAATTGCCTTCGGAATCGCCACCGACTCGGGAGCTTGATTGGTCGTTCGACTCTCGCCGGTCCCATTGTCGATCTTTTTCTCTTCGGCCTTTTGCTCGGCCACTTTTTCGGCTTCGGCTTGCGCTTTCACGCTTGGCCGCGCCGAGTTGTAAGGATCTTTGTCAGCCAGAAGCGTGGGAGTTTTTACGATTACCGGCGTGACGTCGTTAAGATCGACAGCCAGCGAAGCACGTGGGAATTCAGCCGCGGGAAGATCGTGCGCGAGCTTCGCGCGCGGCTCGCCGTGAACATTGCACGGCTCGGTCGGCGCCTGCGCGTTGGTTGCGATTTCCTCATAGGTCGTGCGTCGCTGCACGGCATCGCCCGAACCGGTCTTGATCGCGTCGTAGCATTTGTCCGTGGCAAGCAAACCGGAGCGCGAACAAATCTCAATCTTCTTCAGACCCGACGGCCGCTTGAGCTCGCGCGGCGGATAATGTTCAGCCGCCACATTCATGATGTCGACCCACACCGGTAGCGTAATCTCGCGACCGAACGCGCCGCGATAAATCTTTTGTGGCTTGTCGAACCCGGCCCAGACCGCGCAGGTAACGCTGCTGCTGTAACCGGCAAAAAGCGCGTCCGTAAAATCGTAAGCTGTCCCGGTTTTACCGGCGACCGGCATCTTTTTCAGGCCGAACTTGGCATGGGCGTCTTTTCCGGTTCCTGATTCGAGCGCGTCAACCAGACACGAATGAACTTCGTATGCTGTTTCCGGTTTGATCACGTCCTGGCGTCCGCCGTGATCGCGTTGCGCGTGCCAAATAGTGCCGTCCTTTTCTTCGATCTGCTCAAGAATATGGGGAGAGTTCGGACGCGAGCCCCCGTTTGGAAAAATCGTGTAAGCGAGCGCCAGCTCCGCGAGTGTGATCTCGCTGCTGCCGAGAAACGTCGCCGGAAACGGGCGCAGCGCGGAACGAATGCCGGCCGCGCGACAAAGTTGCAAAACGTTATCGAGCCCGGCATCCATGCCGATGCGAACCGTCGCGCCATTCTTTGACCGGGCCAGGGCCTGACGCGCGGTCATCGCGCCATCGTATCGGTTTTCCTCGCTCTCCGGGCCCCATTCCCCAAGAATTCCGGTTGTGCCGCCAATCATGACCGCGCGATTATCGAGCGCGGAATCTTCCACGACCGAGCCGGGATACATTCCATTTTCAAATGCGGCCGCGTAAACGAATGGCTTCATGGCAGTGCCGGCGGGGCGCTTCGCTTGCAGCGCACGATCGTATTGGTTGTGTTCGAAATCGCGCCCGCCTACGAGCGCGAGAATGTCGCCAGTCTGGTTGTCGATGGCGATGACGGCGCCCTGCAAATACTCGGGCGCCGGTTGGGTCGACATGGTGTTGTTTGCTTTTGCTTTCTTAAAGTTGGCCGCGTAATCGGCATAGGTTTGATGATTGTAACCAGGATGTTGCTCCGCCTGGTCGAGATGCTTGCGCAACGAATCTTCCGCCGCTTTCTGAAGGTTTGTGTCGATCGTGGTGTGAATCCGGAAACCTTCGTTCATGGCGCGGTCCCATCCGACCGCCGCGATGACCTGCTGCCGGATGTAATCGACTGCGTAGGTTTGTCCCTGCGCATTTTGCCGGCTGCCAATGGTGAGTTCTTCGGCTTGTGCGCTGGCGCAGCGAGCGCGATCGATCAATCCGAGATCGCGCATTCGGCCAAGCGCATAATTGCGCGCCTCGCGTGAGGCGGCGCGATCGGTCCAGGGCGACAACCGATTAGGACTCTTGATTAAACCGGCTAGCGTCGCGCTTTCCGCCAGCGACATTTCGCGCGCCGGTTTCCCGAAATAACCGCGCGCCGCCGCTTCCGCTCCATAAAGTCCTCCACCGAAATAAATTCGGTTCAGATAAAGCTCCATGATTTTTTGTTTGCCGAAGCTGTCTTCGATTCGTCGGGCCAGGAAAATTTCGAGCAGCTTGCGGCGAAATGTTCTTTCCTTAAGCGCGAAACTGTTGCGCGCGAGCTGCTGTGTGATCGTGCTCCCGCCTTGTCGCACGCGAGCTGCCGTCAGGTTCTTGACCGTCGCGCGAACGATGCCGAACAAATCGTAACCGCTGTGCCGATAAAATTTCGCATCCTCCGCCGCGACAACGGCATTGACGAGATCGCGCGGCAACTGATCGTAGGGAACGGTCTCGCGATTCTCGACATAAATTTGGCCGAAGATCTTGCCGTTGCGATCGAGAATCACGCTGGCCGATTCCATTTGTTCCAGCCTGCCCAAGTCGAACGTAGCCGCCTCCCGGCGGAGACCGGCCGCGACGATGGAGAAATAGATGGCGATGGCGCCGACGAACAGCGCAACGATTGCGACCGGCACGTATACGCGTGGATCGGCGTACCAGGGCGGGCGAAAGCGGTAACCGGGCGGCGGGGCCAGATATTTGGTGGGCGTTCTCAAACTAGAAGCGGGTGCGCAATTTAGGCGGCAAACGCCGAACGCTCAACGCCGAACTCCGATCACCGAATTCAGAATCTGCATTTCACCCATTGGACGTTGGGCGTTGGGCGTTGGACGTTTCTGTCTCGTGGAAACCGGCAACACGGCTTTGATTCAATTGATCCGCGCACAAATTCAAAAATGCGGACCCGTTCCTTTCGCCTGGTTCATGGAGCAGGCGCTCTACCATCCGCAGCACGGCTATTATTCGAGTGGACGCGCGGTAATTGGACGGAAAGGCGACTATTTTACAAACGTCAGTGTCGGCCCGCTCTTCGGGCAATTGCTGGCCGCGCAATTCGTCGAGATTTGGGAACGGCTCGGGAAGATCGACAATTTCACCATCGTCGAGCAAGGCGCACACGATGGTCGATTTGCGCGCGACGCCCTGTCGGCGATCCGGGTCAGGTCGCCGGAATTCTTTTCGACTCTGCGTTACCGAATCGTTGAGCCGTTCCCCGTTTGGCAAGATCGACAGTCGCAAACGCTGGAGGGACGTGCTCCCTCACGTCCGGGGACCACACCGAGGTCCTCCCTCCAGTCATTTCATGACAAAATCGGATGGTGCAAATCACTTGAAGCGCTCGAGCCGTTTACCGGCGTTCACTTCTCGAACGAGTTGCTCGACGCGATGCCGATGAATTTGCGCGGCAAATTTGTCGGGCTTGATGACGACAAATTTGTGTTTGTGGAAGGACCGACTGACGCGTCGATGAACCAGGCGACGCTGGATTGGATCGACAATCTCTTAAGCAAGTTGAAGCGCGGCTTCGTCATCGCGATCGACTACGGATTTGTGCGCGAAGACTTTCGAGAAGTCTTGCAGGCGCGAGCACAACATCGGTTACTCGATTCACCATTCGAACGGATCGGCGACGCTGATATCACCGCGCACATCAATTGGACCGAGATTGCAGAGCGAGCCGAGACAAATGGACTGCACATCGCCGGTTTTACCGATCAACATCATTTTTTCACCGGCATCATTTCCGCATGGCCCAACCTGTTATCCGCCTCGGCGTCAAACTTGACTGCTTTAAGCAGTCAAGTTCATCATGCGGATGAAGACGCTAAATCGAAACGCGCTCTGCAAACGCTGCTTCATCCGGAAATGCTCGGCCGCGCGTTTCAAGTTCTGGCGCTGAGTAAAAATGTCGATCTCGCTGAACCGCTCGCCGGTTTCACATTCGCACGAGACCCCCGCGCCGCGCTCGGTATTTGAGTTGTAGCCACCGGCCTATGGCACGTCTAAGTCCGATGGCCCGCAGGGCCGTGGCTACGAGGAAACTTTCGGCTTTCGTCGCTCGCGTCGCCTTGTCACTCTATCGGCTCTTTTGAAAAACTATCTCCGGCTCAATTTGGATTTGCTTTACTGGGTGTTCGTCGCCCCGTTCACCGGAAAGTTTTTCGACGTCTCCGCGATTTTCCGTCAGATGGTTTTCATCGGGGTGCGCGCCACATCGATGGTGGCCCTGACCGCGTTCAGCGTCGGCGTAACTCTGGCCATGCAAGCCGCGCATTCGTTGCAACAGCTCGGCGCGGAAATCTATGTGCCCGATCTGGTCATGGTCACATTGTTGCGCGAGATGGGCCCGGTCCTGATCGCCGTGATTGTGATCGGGCGCAGCGGATCGGCCGTCGCAGCTGAGCTCGGGACAATGAAAGTATCCGAAGAAATCGAGGCGCTTGAAGTGATGGCGATCAATCCGATTCAATATCTGGTCGTGCCGCGCTTTCTCGCCATGCTCGTTATGCTGCCGGCGCTCACGATTTTCGGCAATTACATCGGCGTCCTTGGCGGCTGGGCGGTTTGCCATTTCGCACTCGACGTCACGACCTCGGGTTACATCATGCGCGCGCTGGAGAGCGCGGAGACGTGGGATTTGTATTCTGGCATGATCAAAAGCGCCGTCTTCGCATGGATTATCATCACGATCGCGTGTAACGCCGGTCTGCACGTGGAAGGCGGCGCGGAGGGTGTTGGGCAGGCCACGACCTCCTCGGTGGTGCAAGCCCTGCTTGCCATGCTGGTCACGAACGCGGTACTTACTGGAATCTTTTTCTTTGGAGCATGAACGGGAGCCCTGAGACAGTCATCGAAGTTGTCGATCTTGTCCGCAAGTTCGGAGATCGCGCCGTCATCAACGATATCTCGCTTAATATTCATCGCGGCGAGACCCTCGTCATCATGGGCGGGAGCGGATGCGGCAAAAGCACGCTACTCCGTCACATCATCGGCTCGATGAAACCGACCTCGGGCTCGGTGAAAATTTTTGGCGAAGAAATCACGCGCATGAACGAGCGCGAGATCGCGCACGTGAGAAAACGTTTCGGAATGTTGTTTCAATCGGGCGCGTTGCTCGCTTCACTGACCGTAGGTGAAAATGTGGCCCTGCCATTGTTCCAGCACACCCGCAGGTCGCCCGATGAAATCGAAGAAATCGTGAAACAGAAGCTCCAGATGGTTGGGCTGAGCGGATTTGACGATCTCAAGCCGGCCGAAATCAGCGGCGGAATGAAAAAACGCGTTGGCCTGGCGCGCGCTCTGGCCCTCGATCCGGAATTGCTTTTCAGCGACGAGCCGACGTCCGGACTCGATCCGATCATGACCGCGGTGGTCGATCAGTTAACGCTAAAGCTGACCCACGGGAGCCACATGACCGCCGTGGTCGTGACGCACGACATGACGAGCGCCTTCCGCATTGCTACGCGCATGATCATGCTCGGTCACGGCTCGATTGTCGCGCAAGGCACGCCGGATGAAATTCGCAACAGTACGAACCCGGAAGTGCATCAATTCATCAACGGCGAAGCGGACGGACCGATCCCGTTGAATCTTTCGCAGGACGAACATGAGCACCACCAACACGTCAAGCCGCGGCCGTGTGTCGCCGCGCGGCATCGCTTTCATCGCAAAACCCCATGAAAAAAAATCTCTCCGATTATCTGGTCGCGCTGTCGGTCATCGCCTGCAGCGTCGTCTTGCTCGCCGCGCTCACCATCGCTCTCTCCGGCTTTCGCTTGAAAAAACCGTCGCGCACTTTGAAAATCAATTACGAGGACGTCACTGGAATCAAGGTGCACTCCGAAGTGCGTTATGCAGGTGCGCCGGCCGGCCGGGTCATCGCCATGCGCCATCTGACGGCAGCGGAGCGCGCGAAATCGACAACTAACCGGGATGCGGTTGTCGTGACGGTTTCGCTCGATGACAAAATTCCACCACTGCCGGCCGATGTTGTCGCGACACTGAGCGCCGACACGCTTCTTGCGCCGAAGTTTGTCGCGTTGTCCGCCGGCACGCCGGGCGGGAAAACGCTCGCGAATGATGCCGCGATCGAAGGCCATCCCGCTTACGGCATCGAACAGATCACTGCCGCGGCCGGTCCGCTTTTTGATAACGCGAACAAGTTACTCGACACTCTCAACATCACCGTGACCGACCTAAAAGGTGATCTCGGCGATTTCATGCCGAAGGTCGCGCCGCTGCTCGATACCGCAAAAGCCGATTTCGATGAATTGCAGAAAGTCGTTAAAAACCTGAACGATGTTGAAGCGCAGGTCGGAACCGTCCTCGGAACAGCCAACGATTTCCTCGGCAACACCGACAAGAAGCTACAGGAACAATTGAAAGAGCTGCACGTTACTCTGTTGAACCTGAAAGTGATCAGCACACACGCTAAAGCCCTGGTCGAAGCGCTCGGCGAAAAACCAAACCGGTTAATATTCAGCGGCAAAGCGGCAAAGCTCACCTCGGAAGCCGATATTCTTAAGAGCGATAAGCCGCTGCCGGCCCGGAAGCCTTGACTTCATATTTTGGACAGGCATCCGCGCGGTTGACCTGTAAATTCGGGCATGATTTTCGGATTGCTGAAGCAGCGGCGCTGGCGCCGGCTGCGGGCGCAGGCTTTTCCGAGAGACTGGTTGGCGACGATTGAGCGCAATGTTCCGTTCTTTCGTCGGCTTTCTGCCAGCGACCAGGTTGAACTTCTCGGCCACATCCGCGTGTTTCTCGCGGAAAAGCGCTTCGAGGGTTGTGGCGATCTGGAACTGACTGACGAGATCCGTGTCACGATCGCCGCGCAGGCCTGCCTTCTTCTGCTTCATCGCAAAACCGATTACTTTCCGAATCTACTCACGATTCTCGTCTACCCTTCGACTTACTTGGTAGACGAAAAACGTCCGCTGGAAGGTCCGGTCTGGGAGGAGGGAACGATGCACCGATTAGGTGAAACGGGCCGCAGTTTGGGATCAATGGTCCTCGCCTGGGATGCAGCCAAATCCGGCGCGGCCGATTCTTCCGACGGCGCCAACCTTGTTTTGCATGAGTTTGCCCATCAGCTCGACTACGAGAACGGTGCCGCCGATGGCGCACCGGCCTTCACTTCGCGCGAACAGCGATCGTCCTGGGGCGGAGTGATGCGGACCGAATTTGCGTCGCTGCGCGCGGCCGATGACACCGGGATCCCCACCCTCCTCGATACCTATGGCGCCACGAATCCAGCGGAGTTTTTCGCCGTGTCCACTGAGGCTTTTTTTGAGCGACCATGGGCACTGCGCTCTCACCACCCGAAATTGTACGCCGAGCTGCAGCGCTATTTTCTGCAGGATCCGGTCGAATATTCCGACGAACAAATGAAGGGCGCGTAAGATCAAAAGGAGTGGCGGGTGTCTTACCCGCAGTCCGATCCGAATTGCGGTCGCCGCGGCAACCGCCTCTGCATTTTACGCCTCGATGAGTTCGCAAAAGTTTTTCATGTCGACATTCCCCCCGGAAACGATCGCCACGATCGGACCCTGGCCAACTTTTCCTGATAAAGCGGCCGCGAGTGGCATCGCGCCCGCGCCTTCGGAAATGACGCGCGCCTTTTCCGCCATCAATCGCATCGCTTTCTTCGTTTCCTCCAAAGTCACTACGAGATAGCCGTCGACCACCGGTTTCATCCGCTCCCACATGCGCGGGAAAACGCTGCGGCCGCCGGCGCCATCCACGAATGACGATTTCCAATTCTCGAAAACTTGTGGCGATGCTCTCGTGTCCGGCGCATCTTCGAGAATTTCGAGACCCATCGTGCCGTGACCGGCGATAAAATTGTGATCGTCGAATGGGTGGACAAAAGTCCCGTTGGCGCCGGGATACGAACGATCTTCCAGCGCCTGCCACGCAACTTCGTATGGGACCGGGATGAGTTTTGCGCCGAGCGCGCGCATCCGCTCGATCTTCGATTCCGGCGCCGCGTCGATCACGACGACTGTGCATGGCACGCCCGCTTGTCTCGCCGCATAAGCGACGCCTTGTCCGGCATTGCCTGCGCTGATCGTCCAGACGCCGCGTTTGCGCTCGGACTCGGGCAGCATTGCGACCGCGTTAGCCGCGCCGCGCAATTTGTATGCATTGATCGGCTGAAGATTTTCCAGCTTCAACCGGATGTCCGGAAACTTTGGTCCGAGTTCGAGGCGAACCAATGGCGTGCGCATGCTCGTTTTCTCGATTCGCTTCCGCGCTTCACGAATCTCATCCAATTCGATTGGGCGAACAGCTTCCAGGGTGGCTGGCATTGGATCATTTTAAGCGCGCGTTTCGGCTATCGCAAAAACGGCGGAGGACACGCTCCACGCGCAATCGCAATCGTCAGCGGCGCCGCAAGTTTTGAAAATAGCCCAGCGTTTTAACGCTGGGGTTGGTTTGTCATATCACGCAATCAAGTCCCGGAGGGACGAAAGAATTCCGATGCTCGCCAAAGATTTCTGTCGTCCCTATCGGGACTTCGAAGCTACGCGGGTCTCACATTCCCAGCGTTAAAACGCTGGGCTATTGCCAAAGACAAACACGCGAAGAAGAACTGACGAGGCGATTAATTTGATCGGACGAAGGGCTTCAAGTGGTGTCGCCATTTATTCTTTAGTCTCGGGATGCCAGGCATGCGCCAGCCAGAACGATTCCAATGCGGCCGAAGTTCCCCGAAAAATGTTGCGCTCGGCTTTGCTCATATTAGCCACGCTCTTCGGATACGCGGATCGCGGACGAAGGTCGCATTTTCCGTCGCCGGTGTATTGCCAGAGATGCCAATGGTCCCACGGCCTCGTGTTCCGCGGCTCGAAGTGATAGTTCGCGATCCATAACCAGCACCTGCTCAGCGTCTCTTTGTCCACGGAACTGACCCTCGAATTGTTCAGGACCTGGCGGATTCGATACTCGCTCATATAAACACCCGGATAATTGCCGGTGCGCGCACGAATCCGATCGACGAACGCCGCCGCTTGATCGGCGCGCATGCTACCCCCCGGATAATGACCGTTCTTTTCGAAATCGAGCACAAGCAAAACTCCCTTCCGCCCGGGGTGCGAGGCTTCCACCGTGTTCAGAAAATGGTCGGCCTGCTGGATCGGATTGGTCGCGTCGCCAAAATGATACGCGCCCCAGAGCAAGTCGGCTCGAATCGCTGCTTGTTGTCTCGTGCGATAATACGAATCGCGGTCGTATCGCGGATACGTCGCCTCATGAATCACGCCGATAATGCCTTCATCTTTCATCCGCTCAAAATCCACACGCATGAGGTCGTAGTGCGAAAGATTCACGACCGCGTTAGCGGCGAACGCGCAAATCTGGGACGACGCCACCAGCAGCAAAAAGACAAGGAAAGCTTTCATTCCGGCGAACCATAGCTGGACGTTTCAAAACACAAAATGGAAACAAATTTCTATTTCCTAGACAGGATTAACCGGATTTTGGGGATTATTTTCTGAAATCTTGTCTAATCCTGTAAATCCTGTCCTTACCAATCCGCAGCCGCCAAGGTGGATCGGGCTCTCCGAGCGCGATGCTATATCAAAAACCGCGGTCAGCGACCGCGGCTACAGCATCTGACTTGAGCGTTGAGCGTTGGACGTTGGGCATTTTCTTCGATGCCCCCGGATTATGCCGAACCGCGACTGCGGCTACAGCTCAGGATTGAGCCTTAGCCCCGTTGATCGCCATACCCTCCGACTCCGCCGGGAACCGGATTCGAAATGTGCTCCCGCGGCCCACGGCGCTTTCGATGTCCAGGGTGCCATTGTGGCGTTTAATGATGCCGAAGACCATGGACAACCCGAGGCCGGTGCCTTTGTCCCCTTTTGTGGAAAAGAACGGTTCCAGGCAACGGGTCCGTACGTCCTCGCTCATGCCGGTCCCGGTATCCGAAATCTCGAAAAGTACCGTGTTGTCTTCAGCGCGTGAACGGAGTGTGACTGTTCCACCCGTGGGCATCGCATCCACGGCGTTGAAAATAAGGTTCGTCAATGCCTCGCGCAGCTCGGCGGGATTTCCGCTGACCGGTGAAAGTTTTTCGAGATCGAGTTCCATCTCGATCTTGCGCCCGGAAGTGAGCGCTTGTGTCTTCCACTTTGGATGTGTGAGCGAAACCGATTGCTCGATCACTTCGTTCAAATCGACGGTTGCGAATATGTCTTCGCTCTCGCGGCTCCGATAAAAGTCACGCAGGCGGCTGACGACGTGCGCCGCATCGCGCCCGGCGGTATTCATTGTTTTGAGGTGCCGGAGGGTGATGCTGCGGTCGGCCAAAATATCAGGGTTGTTCAGGAGTAGATCGCTGTAACCGATGATCGAGGTCAGCGAGTTGTTGAAATCGTGCACGACGCCTCCCGCCATTTCCCCGAACGCACGAAGCCGTTCCTGCTGGACGATCTGGTTCTGCGTTTGCTTCAATTCGCTGAGCGCGCTGGTTAGTTCAGCCGTTCGTTCGGAAACTTTCTGCTCTAGGACTGTGTTTTGTTGTTCGTGCTCGAGATGCAAAAGACGAGTCCTGATAAGATTGCGAATACGCATGAGCAGTTCGGTCATGTCGAAGGGTTTTTGCAGAAAATCTGTAGCGCCTGCGGCCAAAGATTTGCGTTTCGTCTTCGGATCAGATTCGCCTGTAATCACCAAAACGGGCAGAAAGGCGTCCGGGGGTAGGGTGTGCCTAAGTTCGAGGAGCACGTCGAAACCGGTTACGTTCGGCATATTCAGGTCGAGCAGGATCAGATCGGGCTGCAATTCAAGGATTCGCTGAATCGCCTCCCGTGAATCGGTGAGACTTGTGTGGTTTACAAAACCGGTGCGATTAAAGACGCTTTGTAACAGACAGATAATCCCGACGTCATCGTCAACGATCAGAATGCGCGCCTGTTTGAGATCTTCTTCAGTTATTGATGAACTATTCATTCTCGTGACGGGACGAATTTCCCGCGAGATACCTCGCCTCCGTCCTTCCCTGGCAGACCTATATCCAAGAGAATCACATCCGGCACCCTTTCACCTTTCATAGAGCGTGGGATTATCCCAAGCACGACACGTGCTCGGTTGCGGGGCAAAACTCATAATTGTGCTCCCCCAAAAGCGTATCGTTCCTTCTGTGCACAGGCGCGAGGCGGTATCGCCGGCTGCCCCCGCTTCCCCAGATGGTCAAAGCCAGATCGATGAACGCGAAAAAAAGCGACCGACGCGAAATCGTCTATCCCAAAGGATTTCTTCACCAGATCCTAAGCTCTGGCGCGTCTCCCAATTCCGCCACCTGTCCAGGGAATTTTAGATTTTAGATTTCGGATTTACGATTTCAATGCTGGATCTTTTATGGCGCATGCGGCGCGCCGCGTTGAATACCGCGTTGTGTGGTGAGATACACCGCAAAGCTGCCGAGCCAATGTCCGCCCTCGTAATGTTCACCGGTTACCGCAGCTAGTCCCGCGCGGCGATGCGCATCGGCCGCCGCCGCCAGCGCAGGTCGGCGTGGATCGTCCGCCGGCAACATCGACATGATCCCTTCCAGCATCCACGCGCGGCTTAGATTTAATCCGTCGAGATGCGCGAGCTTCGGATCGCTCGGATCGGGCGAAACCACCACCCGCAACCAATCAGCTGTCGCCGCCTCGCTCTGCGCGCCACGCCGAAGCCCAGCGGAGGCGGATCGAGGCGTTTTCGGAATCTGCGGCATAAACTCTTGCAACCATTTGGCGAATTCTTTCGGCGCGAGCACGCGACGCATCACGTCCGCTTCACCGAGAGCGGGCGAAAGAAAATCTTCACCGGAAGGTTCGTAGGCGAGCGGGCCATTCTTGTCCGCCAGAAAAAATTTCCGCGCCGAATCGCCGGCCAATTTGGCAAAAGATTCGTCCCCCACAGTACGCGCGTAATCGAGCATCAACGCGAGACCGAACGCGGTTTGATCGTGCTCGCCGATGCGGACCGGATGCGACAATTTCGGCAGCCACGTTTTTAGTCGTTCCACCGCCGCTTGCTCGAGTGGTCGCAAGTGCTCCGACGTTTCCCGCGCTTGCGGATCATCCCATTCGCGCAGCTCGGCGCACAATTGCAGCAGCCAGGCTAAACCGTAAGGCCGTTCGAAAGTCGCACGGCCTGCTCCACGCAAATACGCCGCCTCTTGTTCCAGATTTTCCGCGGTCAGACTTTCGTGCAGAGCTTCGCGCGCTCGTGCGGCAAATGGTGCGTCCGGAAACGTGCGCACAAGTCTGACCAGCAACCAATGTCCGTGCACCGACGAATGCCAATCGTAACAGCCACAAAACGCCGGCGTCAGTTTCCGCGGCGGCGCGACGTCCGCGTCGCTGTTCAGCACGTGGCTGATTTTGTTCGGGTATTCCTTGTGCACGCACGCCAGCGCAAGTTTCGCGAATCGCTCGGCCGCTGCGGCGTCGAATTTCGGTGAATCAGCCGCAACACTGATTGTCGGCAGGGCCAGGAGAACACAAACAAGAACCTTCATCGCGTGATCTTGCGGGTGGGGCGAGACTCTGTCGAGCCGACGAAATCCTGTAGCGGCGGTCTATGACCGCCGTTTGTAACCTTGATTTCGGCGCTCATAGAGCGCCGCTACAGTTCTCCCCTAAGCCAACACGGCAATAATGCCGGTGGAATCATCCC
>WNFR01001473.1_pt1 | contig 24611 bp, 20 predicted proteins | sample 5400221 | NCBI WGS metagenome assembly WNFR01 (sample SAMN13153357, study PRJNA577476) | soil metagenome | isolation source: 40 cm soil under Madrone tree | place: USA:California | collected 2016-06-14 | reverse complement strand
GAGGAGCTATCCCGCTGCTTTTGGTTGCAAGCAAGGTAGCATCACCGGAGCGCGGCGGCAAAATCTTAGGTTGTACTAGACAGAACCGTCCAACGCGGTTCTCTCATTCCGCTGGCTCAAGTTCACTTTCCTTCGGGGTTACGGATGTCTTCGACGGTGCATATTTCGGGCTGGCCGATTGGAAGGACGCCCGCGACCCGAAGTTTGATCCTGGGCGCAACGGACATGGAGTACCGTTCACTTCGCTAGTGGGCGGCCAACTGAGTTTTTGGTAGGGACACCCGACAGCCGAAACATGTTCATGGTGAGAAGCTTGAGCAGACTCCTGGAAGAGCAAATACACCATTAATTTCGAACTCGCAAAGAGCGGACGCAAAAGCGGGATGCAGCCTGCTGCCGCATCCGCGGGTCCCGACCCGGCTGCATCTATATACTTATCAGTTATCTAATATTATATTTTAAGTAAATGGTCAGGGCGAGGGTTCTTCAATAACTGCATTGGCATAGAGCCAAGCCCTTGATCTTGGCTGCGTGGTCGGGGAAGGGTTGCCGACGATCCAGATGGGATGGAAGCACTTATAACACGCAAGCGCCCTCTCCCCGGGGATGAAGGGTCAAATTGCATTGACCATGGCTCTACAGGTTGATCGTTGATACTCCTAGTGGAAGTTATCGACCAGCATGATGTCGCTTCGGTAGTCGTCGAGCTCAGGATAGAGAATATAGCGGCCGTCTGCGGAGACGGACAGTCCAGGAAACGCGCCGCCACCGCTAATCTTGAATATCGGGCGTGCTTTCCTGGTAGAGAAGTCGAAGTAATTGAGTGTCAGGATATCGTCCATCGGAAAGAAATAAACACCGCCTTGAACAATGTCCCAGTTCGCCACGAAGGATAGCGGCGGCACGCCGTCCACATGTGATTCCGTGCCCGTGGGATTGAGTGACGCCGTGTGCAGCGTGAAGCTAGTTCCGCTGTTCTCGGCAAAATAAAGTGTTTGTCCATCAGGGGATTCCAGCGGCCAATAACCCCGAGCGTTGGTCAACACTTCGGACTTACCGCCTTCCGGTGAGACGCGGTAAATCCTTTCTCCCGCGGCATCGTTGCTGCCACCCACGAAGTAGATCCACTTGCCGTCATGCGACCAGCTAGGATTGAATGCTCCAGGCGTATCGGTACTCAATTTCCTGGGCGTCCTCTCCACTATATCGACGATAATCGACGATATAGACATCCGCCCGAATCTGCCCCTCGGGTGTCTTGATGCGGGAATCGAACACGACCTTACGGCTGTCTGGCGACCAGGCGGGACTGCCTGTGGCCATTCCTCTGAGATTCGACAATTGGACGACGTTTTGGCCTGCGGGATCGCTCATCCAGATTTCCGGTGGGCCACCGCGATTGGAGCCAAAAGCGACGTGCCTTCCGTCCGGCGAATACTTTGGGCAAAACTGATCGCGCGTCGTGGAAATCAATTTTACGCGAGGAGCGTTGGCGCGCAGCAGGTCTCCTCGCCAAATGTTGCTTTTGACACCAGAGTTCACCACAAAGGCCAAGCGGCCGGCTTTCGCGGAAAAATCGTCTGAAAAAGCGCTGTCCAGACCTACCAGGCGATCCCGAACCGAGCCGTTGGCCACATTCAGTTCGCGCAGAACCTCGTGCTCTACTCCCGTGTGATTCTCGGAGAAAAGCAGGGCCTTGCCATCGGCCTGCCATTCCAATCCCTTCATCCATCCCGAAGTCTCCCTGATCATCCGCGGCGCGCGGCCCTCGGCGGTGACCGACGGACAAACCGAACTCACCCTCGCGTGAAGCAAGAGAGCACGCATAGGCCAGTTGCTTGCCATCGGGAGAGAACGCTGGCAATACTTCTTCGACGCATTTCTCGTCATGCTCGATCGGGGTGCTCTGCAATGTTTCGAGCGAAAGGAGCTGTAGTCTCTTGTGGCCACCGGGAAAAGGCGAGTCCGCGAACGCGATGGTTTTGCCATCCGGAGACCAACTGACATGCATCGACCTGTCGAATGATGCGTTGGTCGAGCGCTATTTCCTTACCGGGCCGCCTTGTGCCGGTACGACGTTAATGCCTCCCCCTTCCTTCGAGACTCGTTGAAAGGCGATCTGCGTGCCGTCCGGGGACCACTCGGGGGCTAAGTGCACCGCTGGATCGTTCGTTAGGCGCAGCAGGTTTTCGTTGCCGAGGGCCTTGACGTACAAGTCGAAGGCCGTGAATTCTTGCTCGCCCGTCCACTCGAAAGCGACTCGCGTGCCGTCGGGAGAGATCGCCGGAAAATCTGCCCATCCGGGAAGAGCCGTCAGCGGCACGGCAACCAGGGGCGAGGACTCTGGCCGATGGTGCCACATCAGGTACGCAAACGCCGTTAGCACGATGCAGACCGCCCCGGCAGAAAGCCATGCAGCCAGTTCCCGCCACGGCAAAAAGGCAGTGACAGTTGGCGGCGTCGGGAGAATCGAGGGCGACTGTGTTGCTGGAGCAGCGCCCGATGCGGACCCTTGCGTGGCAAGGCTCGCGAGTTCGAGTTGCGCTTTCTCCTGGTGTCGCGCTGGCGGACTCGGCAACTGGCGAAGGGCGCCGACGAAGCGGTAACCTCGCTTGGGTATCGTTTCGATGAATTGGGGATCCTCTCCCAGGGCTTTGCGCGAGACGAAGATGTTGTTGGAAAGATTGCCCTCCTCGACAAAGGAGTCGGGCCAAAGTGTCCTGATAAGTTCGCCTTTCTCCAGCAGATGGCCGCTGTTGCGGACCAAGAGCACTAGGGTGTCAAAGGCCTTGGGTGTAAGAACTACAGGTTCGTTGTTACGCGATAACTTGCGCTCGGCAGGTTCCAGGCGGAACGGGCCTAACTCGTAGAGCTCAGCCGTATCCTGACCCGAAGCTCCTGTAGCTGCCAACAGAGGTTCGCGGATGTTCTTTGAGCCAACCCGCCGGCCAGTTTCGTCGCTCATGACCTCTTCTGATCGCTGTGAGAATTCTTAGAGAACTTTCAAAGCCCCCGGAGAGGACTTTCAGGGGCTGCCTGTGAAGTATGCGGAGAGCGACCGGAAAGCCGGATTCTAGCACGGCCTATCGGTCGCCTCAAAAACTCTTCAAAGCGGGAGGTAGTTCCACAATGTCTAGGCTTCCAGTAACTTGCACTTTAGCGGCCGCGCTATTAGCCATGTCGTTTGCTCTAGGCCCCCAATCGCTACGGGCCCACCCACTCTGCCCATTTGGTAACGCGACCCTTCACGGTACCTACTCCCTCTCTGGAGGGGGTACGGTTGTCGGCCTTGGACCGGTCACCTCGGTTGGAGAGGTAACCTACGACGGAAAAGGCAACAGCAATGCCGTCTACACAGCAAGCCTGAATGGCACGATTCACCCGGTGATCGTACCTGGCACCTACACCGTTAACCCTGATTGCACCGCCACGGCCGTCGAGGCAAGTTCTCATTTCAACTTCGTGATGTGGAGTCGAGGTGTGGCGCGGTGGTTTAGGTAAGGTCTATCGGTGGCCGACCCTTTCGTCCGTCGGTGCCTCACTAACCTTGCCATGCTCCGTTTCCACACCCCGCTCATCGAACCGGACATGCGCAATTAACGCATCCGGCTCTCGGAGAAAAGATTCACGGTTTCGCCCACGGAAAACTGCTCGTCCGCTCAAGGAGCCGGACTAAGCCCATCACGTCGTGCAGCGCGGCCTCCGGAAATTGCTTGGTCGCCGGCCACGTTACGTCGTGCTTGGCACACAGCCACTGACGTAGCCTCTTGCGTGCGTGTCGATTTACCGCCCGATAGGCTTTGCTGACTGGCCCCAGACAGAAGTAGTTGGCCCAACCGTTCGTCATGCGGTTGAGTTTGGTTACCACCGCTGCCTGGTCCAGCAAGGTCTTATTCCGTCCGGTTTCCGCGCTGATCGCCTCACAGATGCGAAGCACCCGCTTCTTCGACGGAACCGTGCCAAGATACGCACGCCCCGTCTGCGGCGAATAGCACCGACCAAACGTATAACCCAGAAAGTCGAACTTCTCTTCCGGCAGTTTACAGACCCGCGTCTTCGTTTCGTTCACCGTCAGCTTCAGCTTCGACATCATGTCCCGCATCGTTGCCAACGCATCTTCCGCGCGGCTTCGACAGCAGATCACCAGGTCATCGGCATAGTTGACGATGTGCGCTTCGAGACGCTTCTCGTGTCCTAACTTCTTCCATCCCAGCACGAATCGACGCATGTACAAGTTGCTGAGCATCGGACTGATCGGAGCCCCTTGTGGAGTTCCTCGACCTTCGTCCCGATTGCGCGTACTGCGACGCTTGTTCCCCTGCTCGTCGGTCTCTTCCACCGGAGCTTCCAGCCACATCTTGATCAGATGCAGCATCGCTCCGTCGACGATCCGTCGAGCTACCGACTTGATAAGGTCGGATTGCGGAATGCTATCGAAGGAAACCGCGACACACTACCCATCACCAGCACCTGCCCGAGAGAGTCACCGTTGTTCGTTCTCACCATCCATTTGAAGGTAAATCGCTCGCCGTTCTTGGACCGACACATCGCAAAGGTCGGTTGCATCTCGTTCTGATCTTGCCCGACGGCAGTAAATCACACATCCCTGCCGACTGGACAGACCTTGCCTCCGCCACACAGTCTCCGCACGCTGTCCCTCCGCAGACTGCAACGCTCGGCTCTCTGGAAGACTTGCTTCATGCATGCGCCGTCGTAGACGCTCTCCTCAGCCGCCTCGCTGCACCGGAAAGCGAGAACGCCAGTTCCGCCCCAAAGGAGGAGGGCATCCTTGCAACGAAATCTGAATCTCTTCGACCTTCTTCTCAACGAAATCTACGTGTGGGAAACATTGGAGAACGACCAGAAGATTCTCGCGATCGAACTCCTCGCACGGCTCATCGCCAACGCGGCCGTAAACACCCGCGATCAGGAGCAAAACCATGAATGATCTCGCCAAAGTAAAGCCCAGTCATACCCAGCGCGCTGCCGTCGTCTATATTCGCCAGTCCTCTCCTTCGCAGGTCGAGTACAACCGAGAGTCCACCGCACGGCAGTATGCATTAGTCGAGAAAGCTCGTGAACTTGGCTGGGCGAAGGAACAAGTGATCGTCATCGACGAAGATCTCGGTCTGTCCGGCTCCGGATCGGCGAAGCGTTCTGGCTTCGCTCGCATGACCGCGGAAGTTGCTCTGCGCCACGTGGGGATCGTGCTCGGACTCGAAGTCTCCCGTCTGGCACGCAACAACGCCGACTGGTATCGCCTGCTCGATCTCTGCGGCATGACTGACACGCTGATCGGAGACAGCGACGGCGTCTACCATCCGGCGCTATTCAACGATCGTTTGGTGCTCGGATTAAAAGGCACCATGTCGGAAGCGGAATTGCACATTCTTCGCGCACGGCTCGACGGAGGCATTCGCAATAAAGCCGCACGCGGTGAACTGCGTCGTGGTTTACCGGTCGGCTTCATTTGGGGAGAAGAGGACGGAGAAGTTCGTTTTCATCCCGATGAATCCGTCGTCAGCACTATTCGTACCGTCTTCTCTAAACTCACTGAACTTGGATCGGTACGCAAAGTCTGGCTCTGGTTTCGCTCCGAGGGTCTTTCTTTCCCGCTGCGATCCAATATGAAGAGCGAGATCCGGTGGGTTTCCCCAACCTACACCGCCATCCATCACGTGCTCACCAATCCGGTGTATGCTGGCGCTTACGCCTACGGAAAGTCTCGTCATGAACGCTACGTCGATGAACAAGGATCGCTCCGAAGGCGAACGCGTCGTCTGCCGATTGCCGAGTGGTCTGTACTTCTTCCCAAACACCATCCAGGTTTTATTGATTGGGCAACGTTCGAGGCCAACCAAGCACGCATCGACACCAACATTCACCCTCAACCACACCAAGCGGGCGGTGCCGTGAGAGAAGGCGCCGCACTGCTGCAAGGTCTCGCCACGTGTGGAAAGTGTGGCCGCCGGCTGCACACTCACTATCAAGGCCGGAATGCGACGCCCGGCTACCATTGCTCCGGCAAGGACATCGTGCATGGGCGCGGCGTGTACTGTCTCAACATCGGCGGCGTCCAGATCGATCAAGCGGTCGTCGACGCCTTTCTCAAATCTCTGACGCCTGCGGCTCTCGAAGCAACGCAGCTCGCCGTACAGCAACTCGAAGCCGACCACGATGCAGCGCTGGCTCAATGGCGTCTGGCGGTAGAACGCGCTCGCTACGAAGCAGAACGTGCCGAGCGCCAATATCGATCTGTCGAGCCCGAAAACAGACTCGTTGCACGTGGACTGGAAACAGAATGGGAAAAACGTCTACGCGATCTCGCCACCGCTGAGACGGAGTTGCAGCGGCGAGAACAACAGCGCCCGCGCCTGCTCAGCCTGGAGGAGAAGAAGAAAATTCACTCTCTCGGTTCCAATCTGCACAAAGTCTGGACGACGGCGACCACCACAGATCGCGATCGCAAAGAGCTTCTGCGCACTCTTCTGGAAGAAGTGATTGTTGCCATCAATCGCCCCGAACGGCGTGCTCATCTCACCTTACGCTGGAGAGGCGGTGCTCTCACTGAGCTCGATCTCTCCTTGCCGCATTCCCAGCCTCATGGAATTCGCACCGACGAAGATACACTCTCCCTGCTTCGTCGCCTTGCCGCTCATTACTCCGACGACGTCATCGCCGGCATTCTGAATCGTCAGGGACGCAAAACTGCTAACGGCGAACGCTTCACTGCGAATCAGGTTGGCGGCTTGCGCCGTTATCGCAACATTCCTCGCTACGAGCCGCCGGCTGAGGCTCCAACAGGGGAACTTGTCACTCTCAAAGACGCAGCCAAAATCCTTGGTGTGGCGGCATCCACGATTCACCGATGGATTAACGATGGCTTTGTTGCCGGAGAACAGATTACTCCAGGCGCACCCTGGCGCATTCGAATGACCGGCGAACTGCGTGCGCGCTTTGTTGAGGAAACACCGCCACAGTTCCTGCCCATGCTCGAAACCACGATGAAACTCGGCGTGACACGCCAGACGGTGTTGCAGCGTGTAAAGCGCGGCGAGCTCGAAGCCGTTCATGTTCGGTGCGGACGACGCAAGGGCTTGCGAATCAAAGTCCTAGACACTCAACCCGGCCTGTTTCAACACTCATCATGAATAAGGGGGCATTATGGAGATAGATCCAAGTAGCCGCTTAGATCTGCGTCCACAATTTGTCCATGGCCGGTGTTGAGCAGTCTGTGGACATGCCTCACGGCATCCAAAGCGCTGCGGTCCGGGCGATAAGCGTATTGCTCGGGCTGCAGGTCGGCCTCGAATATCGGTTCGAGCACCAATACTGCTGCCGTTTCCGCGACGCGATCTTTTATCGCGGGAATTCCGAGCGGGCGCTTACCGCCTCCGGGCTTGTCGATCATTACCCGGCGTACGGCCTGCGGTTGATACGTTCTGCTTTTCAGTTCTTGCGCCAGTTCGTCCAGCCATCGCCTCACCCCGTACTCCTCGATGTCCTCAAACTTCTGGTCGTCTACTCCTGCCGCGCCCTTGTTGGCTTTGCAGCAGTCATAGGCGAATGCCAGAACGTCTTGCCGATACACCTTGTCGTACAGAGCATAGAAGCGAAAACTCGGCGATCCCTTCGCTTTCTCGTGCAACGCCGTCTGCAACTTCCGAACACTTGGTGGAGTTGTTAGGCTCATCGCCAATCCCTCGGTCCTTTGTTGCTTCTTGCGTTTCCTTTCAACTGAGGCCCCTTCCCTCCACCGGAGTTACCCAGCTTCATCGGTACTACGAGCCTCTCCGTCACCCCAAACGGCCCGGCCTGTCTCTCGCGAGTTGCCAGTTGATCCATACCGCGATCACCGCTGGGGCTTCCCGTGTTGCGTCTGGTCCCCTTTGCCTGCATGCCGTCGCCAATACCCCGGCAGGTCTGCTGGAACTCGTTCGCTCGTCCTGTTCCACCAGCTTCGGCCTTCCCTCGAGTAACGGCGGGTCGGCTCCTGCATTGTGCGTTTCGAGGCCTGCTCAGCGTTCACTCACGTTACGGCCTGCATGCTCGCCAAGTCGCCTTCGCGACCCTTACATCGGAGGCTTCAGCGGCTTCGTCTCCTCCACCGCCGCCCCGATTGCTACCGGGTGGAGCGAACCAGCTCCCGGACGGGACTTTCACCCGCTGTGGACAGACACCTTTTCACGGCGCACATTACTCCGAGCACTAAATATGTGACATTTATCAACGGGCAGCGTACTGGACGTGGCGTTCGCGAAAATAGTTCTTCACCAACTTGGGCCTAGCCTGTGTGATCCGAAGATAAGAGCGAACGTTGTCCATCATTTCCTGTATGTTAACGGAACGGACGCGGCCGAGTGCGTTGCTCTTCACATCCTGTTTCAGCAATTCATCCGGGTTCAGCTCCGGGCTGTAAGAGGGCAAAAAGAAAATTCGGATTTGTGCAGCATGCTCATCCAACCAGCGCCTCACCGATCGGGCCTTGTGGACGGGGTGACCGTCGGCAATCAGAAATACTTTTCTCTTCGTCTTTCGCGTCAGCCGCAGCAGACGACCAAGAAAATTCAGAAACACCCGCGCCGTGAAACGCTGACGGAAAATCATGAAAGCCAACCGCCCCCGATTGGTGATGGAAGAGATCATGTTGCAGCGAAAGCGCTGACCGGTGCCAAATACCACCGGCGTCTGTCCGCGTCGTCCGTAGGATCGTCCCGCTTGATGGTCCGAACGCAGCCCCATCTCATCCAGCCAATGAATTTGCGCCTTAAACTGTCGCGCCAGTTCTCGAATCGATGGATATTCTTCCTCCAGCCATTTCCGCACCGCGGCCGGATTTTGTTCATACGCTCGGCGCACCGGCTTCTGCGGGGTCAGACCCCAGGCGCGCAAATAGCGTCCCACCGTCCACACCGAAACCTGCAGATCGAACTTTCGTGACAGCAATTCTTGCACCGCTTCTCTGGTCCACAGCGCAAAGGGCAAGCTCAACTGGTCTGGACAACCGCTGACAATGTGACGCACCGTCGTGGCTGCTTGATGCGGTGCCAATCGCGCAACCGCAGGCCGTCCTCGACGTCGTGCTTTCAGCGCGCGACGCCCTACGCGTTCCACCAGCCCCATCCAGCGGCTCACCGTACCGCGAGCTACCCCGAAGACTCGCGCCACCTCAGTTTGCGAAAGACCTTTCTGAACTGCCTCCACGACTCGCCGGCGAAGGTCTTCTTGAGCTTCCGCCGGCAGCGAGCGAGCATCTTGGTTTCCCATGCTCGACACACTAACACATTATTTTCTGATTGTCACCTATATTATGCTCCTATTAGTAACTCCCGACGGAAATACCGTTTGGTGGATGGCTACCGATACCGGTACGGTCCTTAGTGGAGTCATCACTAGGCTTCGTCCTCTGGGAGAATTCGAGGCTCAGGTCCGTTCTGGAAACAACCGCGTCGGGCCAGCAAACTTCCGCCGCGGCCGCAAGGCATCCGCGAATCTGAGGGTAAAGAGCGCAGGTGTCACCCAACAGCTCCCCCGTGCGAGCTGAAGCAGGATGAAAGCTCGCTTGCAAAGTCGAGCCTATCTTGATTTCCGGCTTGGCCTAGTAACGAAATGTCAAAACAAGCAGTCGAAACCCTGCGGAGTGTGAACTTCTAGGGTTTCGACTGCTAGAAACACTCCTAGCGCCCGACTAGCGGCTTCGTTCTTACGGGCAAACCGGAGATTGTCTGCCAAGTATGTCGGCAAGGGAATTCAGAGACGAACAAATTGTTGATATTCTAATGGCTGCGGGGTTTGAGCGGTGATTGAAAGAGACGAAAGTTCGATTGCGCGGCGTGATTTTACCGAGCGAATTCCGATCGACGACCTCCTGATTTTTGTCTACACATCTGTCACACGCACGGACGGAACTTGAACTCACGAACCGCGCGCCACAGAGCCGATCGGCTGACGACCTCCTGGTTGCATGTAGGCGTTCGAAGGGACTTTTGATAATGCACATTCTGGCAGCAAGGAATTTGGAACAGCGGTTGGTACCTCGAAAGAAGGAGGTTTTTCGTACCACTTCGCTGCGTATATATACTTATCACTAATAGTATACAATATATTTCAAGTAAATGGTCGGGGCGAAAGGATTTTAACCTTCGACCTCCTGGTCCCGAAATAGGGTAGCTAAAATAAAGGCTTTGTCTGGCGTCGCTTACCAGGCAGAGAGAGCCAGTTTTCTCCTCTCAGTTGTACCCAAGCCGTACCCACCAAAGGGTTAAGACCCGCAATGTCGGCCTTGACCTGTCAAGATGTGCCTAGATCCCTCTTGACACGCGACGTCGATGACTTTAGTCGGCTCCGCGAATGGAAGGGGCGCGGTCGGACGCCAGAAATGCGACCAGTTCTGCGACCTATTCCGTTTGGCCGCGAGGTACGATCGGAATATCTCCAACGTGGGTCAAGACGCTGGCGTCTCGCCACCGTTCTGCATCGGCAGCCCGCCGCCTGTCAGACCATAACCAAGCCTTCCTATCTTATTTCACGACGAACCGGGCTTCACCAACCCAGTCATCAATATGGCTATCATTAGGGGCGGGATGAAAAGTTTTCGCCACAATTCGATAAGTGCCCGCGTCCTTGTCTGCAGTCAGCTCCGATGGGACCCGCTGGCGATCCCGAGCCGTCGCCCCATTGTATGGAATAGCTGCAGCCCACCCATTTGCTGTACTTGCCTTTGCCGAAGTCGGTCAGATTTTTGGGACCGGTGATCCGCACGGAGCGGGAAGTGTCGCCCGCCACTATAGAAAGCTCAGTTCTTTCTGCGGGAGCCGCGGACGATATCGGACACACCATCAGCAAGGCGAAGGCGAACTTGATTAGCATCATGGCACGACCCGCCCTTTCCGTTTACTTTTACCTATAGCAGTGCTGTTACAAAACAGCGAAATGAATCATTGGGCTACCACTTCTAAAGTTTAGAAAAGGAGACATCTTATCATCCATGTAGGCAGTGGCCAGCACTTTTCCGCGAACTAATCGGGAGTTGACAAACTTGAGCGCAGAATTTCAGCAGAACTACTGTAGTTTCGCGTACTCTGCTTTCGCAGCGATCAGGACTGGAAGCTCAGAATCGGCATCTTTCCAGAGGATGAGGAAGTCCTGTTAGGCGGCCTTGGCTTTGGCGGTGTCGCCTTGCAGAGCGTAGGCGCGAGCCGGTTGCAGGCGTAGGCACCGACGCGGGACACACGCTACCGGGCGTTCGTGTCCTGTGTCACGGCACGTTGGAATAAAGCGTCTTGCCGCCGCTCTCCAGGACCAGGTGTAGCCGCGCCGCGTCCACAAGTTTGTTCAAACGAATGATGCCGTCGCCGTCCGAAAGCACGTACTGACGCTCGGGCGAGCCCCAGCGCGCCAAGAATTCTGAATCGTCAATAAACACCGGAGGGCTCCCCGGCGCGTAAGAGCCATATTCGAGATTGTTCACGCGGCCATTCCACAGCAGCGCGGTACGGTTGGTGTAAAAAAACACCGAAGAAAACGCATAGTATTCCCCATTGATGATCAGTTGCCCCTGCGGGGAACGCTGCAGCGCCTCGGCGAGCGGACGCGAAGACAAATACGGATCGAACACTACCAGCGCCAGCCGCGCCGCGTGAACGAACAAAACCATGCTCAGCGCGATGGCCAGATAAGCCCGCCGGTTGCGCAGCAACAGCGCCGCGAGCGCACCTGACAAAAACGCCACGGCGGCTACCAGCAACGGCAACTTCAGATAGGCAAACGATTGCATGGTTAGGTCGCCCATGTGGCCCAACGACAGCGTGTACGCTTCGGGATGCTGCTGCAGCGCCCGCGAAATGTCTCCCGGCGATGGAGTGTTCCGCACCAGCAGCAAGATGGCCGTTGCCGCTACGGCGCACAGCGCGAAAATTGCGCCCAGCACTCGCGTGCCTATCTTTACCCAGCGATGCTCTTCGGCCATCGCGCTTCCCAGCAGCAGCGCCAGCGCCGGATAAATCGGCATCGAGTAATACTCCTGCGTGGTGGAAAAGGTAAAGAATACCAGCAGGAAGCCAGCCCAGCACACCGCCAGCAGGCGCGTCCGGCCGGCGCGATCCGTCGGACGGAAACCGCCGCGAAACGCCGCGGGAAAATAAATGCTCCAGGGAAACAGCCACACCAGGTGCAGCGCCCAAAACGCAAGTCTTGGCACGGTGTTGTAGTCGCGCGGATAGCGCAGGTTCAGAAAGCGCAGCACGTGCTCGTTCATAAAATAAAACCAGAAAAAGCCGTGGTATTCGCCCGGTCCGCTGTGCATGGAAAAATTAAAGTACGGAGGCATCCGCAACGTTGCCAGCACATGCCACGGCGCGGCCACCGCAAGAATGATCAGCGCGCCCGTCACCACATGCAGGCGCCGCCAAATTTTCGTAAAGAAAAGTTGCCGCGTAATCGCCAGATACAACAGGATGCCGCCCACCGGCACCACCGCCGCGATCAACCCCTTGAGCATCAACCCCACGCCCAGGCTGCCCACCAGGAGACTGGCCCACCTTCGCGGATGTTCCTCTTCCTCCGAGATGGCCCGCTGAAACGCGAAAAACGCCAGGCACACGCAGGCAGTCAGCATCACATCGGGAATCTGAATGCGTGTAAAAAGGAACAGCCCCAGGCAGGTGGATATCGCCATCCCCGCGTACAGTCCGGCCTTGTTTCCGAACGCCCAGCGCCCGTAGCGCCATGTGCACCACGCCAGCAGAATCGCCGCCAGCGCCTCCGGAATCCTTGCCGCCCAATCGTGCACACCGAAAATACGGAATGACGTCGCGATCAGCCAGTAAATCAGCGGAGATTTTTCGAGGTACGGAACTCCATCCAGATGCGCAATCACCCAGTCGCCGGAAGCCAGCATGTTCCGCGCGATCTGCGCCTGAACCGCATCCACGTCATCCATCAATGCCGGCGGAGATATAATGCAGCCCAGAAAAACCGCCGCGGCAATCAGCAGGACGCCTACACCCTCGCTGCGAGAGCTGCCACCAGTTCCGGTTTCTCCACTTCGGGCGAGCTCTGAATGTTCCACTGTTTCATCCATAGAAAGAGGATCAGCAATCCCCACAGGTGATACCCCACATTCGCACGATGTTCCAGGTGATCCGCGATCAGCCGGTCAATCGCTTCCGGGCGAAATAGATTCGTTCCCTTCACGGCACTCGCGCTGAGCGTTTCCAGCAGCATGCCCCGCAGCGCGCCTCGGAACCAGTCATGCGTCGGAATATCCAGACCGGTCTTCGGCCGCTTCAGGATTGCCGGTGGCAGCTTGCCATTCATCAATTTCTTCAGGACCACCTTTTGCCTACGCCCGTCAATTTTCAGATGATCCGGCAAAGAAGCCGCAAACTCGACGATGCGATGGTCCAGAAACGGCGGCCGCACTTCCAGCGAGTGCGCCATGCTCATGCGGTCCACTTTTTGCAACAGGTCGTCGGTCAGATAGTAGTGCTGGTCAAACGCCAGGTACCGGCTCAAATATCCGTCCGTCGCCAAACCGGGCAAGTCGCACTGGAACAAGTCGCCGATCGAAGCATCCGTGGTCCGCTGCAAAAGTTGCTCTTGCTGTCCTCGCGAGAACGCCCCGTTCCAGTAAGTGTGCGCCTCGTCGGGCCCCAGCAGCGACCCTTCCACAAATCTCTTTACCTTATATTCCAGGCTGATCTTTTCATTGGAAACCGGCCAGTAACGCAGCACGCCGAGCAGTGACCGCCGCATCGAACGCGGCACGCGGCGCGCAAATTCCGCCAGCCGGTCCGCGCGGTACGTGGCGTATCCTCCGAAAAGTTCGTCGGAGCCCTCGCCGCTCAGCGCCACCGTCACGTGCCTGCGGCTCATCATGGAGAGGAACCACAGCGGAACCGCGCCGGCATCGGCGAACGGTTCGTCGGAGTAATAAGCCATCTCTTCGACCGCTCCCTCCAAGTCCAGGCCCGGGTTCAGGTCGAGTTCGTAATGCTCCGTGCCGTATTGCTTGGCCACCTTTCGCGTGTAGCGGCTTTCGTCAAAACTTCTGCCGGCGAAACAGATCGAAAACGTTTTAAGGCGCGAAGACGAGTGTCGCCGCGCATAATGCAATATGGTGGATGAATCGACGCCTCCGCTCAGCCACACTCCCACCGGGACGTCCGCGATCATGTGCTCACGCATGGACTCGGCCAGCAACACGTCCAGCGCTTCCTGCGCGGAATCCGCCGTCCACGCGGGATCGGTTGCAAATTTCGGTGTCCAAAATTGCTCCTGGCGGATTGTGCCGTCGATCCACTCCAGAATGCTGCCGGGCCGCAGCTTTTCAATCCCCTTCACCAGGGTGTGCGGAGTGGGAACGTAATTCAGAGCCAGGTAGTAGTGCAGCGCGACGTGGTCAATCTCGCGTGTAATTTCCGGGTGCGCGAAAAGGGATTTCAGTTCCGACCCGAAATATAAATCCTCGCCTTTTTTGCCGATGTACAGCGGCTTGATGCCCACCCGATCGCGCGCCAGCACCAGCCGCCTTTCGTTCTCGTTCCACAACGCGGCAGCAAACATTCCGCGGAGCCGCCGGAAGCAGTCCTTATCCCATTCCTGGAAGGCCTGCAGCAACACTTCCGTGTCGCACTGCGTGGCAAATTTGTGGCCGCGCGATTCCAGTTCGCTACGCAGTTCCCGGTAGTTGTAAATTTCGCCGTTGAAAACCAGCACCAGGTTGCCGTCTTCACTGACCATCGGTTGGCCGCCTGAGGACATGTCAAGAATTTTCAGACGCACTGCGCCAAGCGAAACGTATTTTGATTGGTAGGTGCCCTGTTGGTCCGGCCCTCTGTGGACGAGGCTATCCGTCGCCTCTTCCATACGGGCACGGTCAGATACACCAGCACGGCGATGGGTATAGCCAGATATACCGCACACGTGTAGCTGTCTCCGATTAAGTTAAAAGCTCAGCCTATCGATCTGGAACCTGGACGGGCTTACCTCTTCTGAAGCTGATTGCGAGCGATGGGTTGCCAGCAACCCGACAAGGTAGAGTCAAACCAATTGGCTTGAGCCTAACCCATATGTTCGCAAAAGTAACCGCGAGATGCCTGACAAGCCCAAGTCGGTTTCTGTGATGTTCTCAGAGAAGCAGCGCCGTGCGCAACATCACAAGCGGGAAACCACGGTCGGCTTCGCTCCCACTCAGTGATAAGAGCTGCGTAAAGCCGCTATTCGTTCTGTTCCACGAAACGGCTCACCAGGTCGGCGAACTCTTTCGGTTTTTCCAGATACATCAGGTGGCCCACTCCGCTGATCACCACCCGCCGCGCTCGATTTTGTTTGCGGCAGGTGCGGCCGCACTGTGGCACGCCAACGCGATTGAACGTTGCGTGACCTTTCTAAGTGCTATCGGGAGTCCCGCTTACCGGAGTTGTTCTATGTGCTGCGTATCCGATCTGGTCGGCCTTCCGCGGGTTCGACAGGCACGTCTAGAGGAGTGCTGGAACTCCTGAGCTTCTTTTGTCCCGAGTCGGGCAAAAGGGAAGTAATCCACATACCTGATAAACGCTAATCGGTAAAGTCAGGTCCCTGGGAGCCAAGTCACCTGAGGCAAATCAGGACTTACCCCCTACGAAATCCATCGGGCTATGAGGTAGGCGGCGCCGGCGGCGAGAGCGCCGATAATGAGTGTCTGAAGGGCTCCGCGGAGCGTGGGAGCTCCCGTGTAACGGGCCTTGACGAAGCCAAAGATGAAAAGCGCGATCAGTGTGACGACAACGGATAGGAGAAAGGCGGAGTGAACCTGTGACGCGAGTATATAAGGCGACAAAGGAACGAGCCCACCGACGATGTACAGCATGCGCCGCCGCCTCACCCCAGAAAAACCGCAACAGCGGGTTACCTTGTTTGCTCAACCCACCGAGCCGCTGTCGCTCTCCACTGGGATATTATTTCTTCTGGCTTGTCACAGGGATGCGCGTGTCGGAGGCCGTCGCCGACGAAATAGACAAACACGTTGAATCCGATTGCTCGATCATTTACGTTCGGCAGCAAAGGGAAAAGCGACAAGACTGCGTCAAGTCGCATCTCAAAACAGAATCGGGATGCCGCGACGTGGACATTCATCCTGACGCTGCAGCAATCTTGCGGAACTTCATCGGCAATCGGAAGAGTGGCTTTCTCTTTCAATCGGCGAACGGAACTATGTTCGATCCACGGAATATTGCGCGGGATAGCCTTGAGCCCATTCTCGAAGAGATGGGCTGCGGCGAAGCGGGGACGCTCTTCAATGTTTGCGGCGCTTCCGTGAAGTCGTGCTCATAGAGCAAGCTCGACCTCCAGCCCGTGGGATTGCTCGTAACAAACAGTCCTTTCGAGTCCGCCGCCCAATCCACGGAGGAGAATGTGCTCCAGTTCTTTGGGACGATCTCTCGAGCTGGCTGGCCTGAAATTGACAGCAGGCGAATGCGGTTCTCACCCGCCTTGACCACGGCAAGCAATTTCCCGTCGGGGGAAAGCCCCGAATTCATCACGCCAGTTCCCGCTTCTAACCTTATCACTTCGTGCGCATCACCTTTCATCGGATCGAAAGTTGAAAAAACCGTCTGCGTGCTCAATTCTTGAATGTAGCCACAGATACTGGCCGGCGCTCGCGAGCACATAACATTTGCAATGCCAGGCGCCGCGACCACCGCCCGCGGCGCTTCTCCAATGAGGGGCGCTCGCATCACGCGTGTTGTCGGGATGTCATCAGCATCGTCGATCGTCAGTCGTCGGGGTGTACTTGTCTTCGCTGTCTTTGCAGAAAACTCGGAAACATAAACATCCGACTGCGAATTCACTCGGTCAAACGCTAGGCGCTTTCCGTCCGATGTAATACTGGGTTGACTGATCGTTCCTTCGCCGCTGCTAATTCTTGTGGGCGGTCCTTCGAACGTTCCGGTCGAGGAGAACACCGATCCGAAAAGATTTGAGCTGTCCTGGTTTGGCGGCTCCTCGTGCATCACACACAGCAACCGTCCATCCGGCAACCATCGCAGCCCCACATCCAAACGTGCGTCCGTCAGCACTGTCTTTTCTTTAATTGGACTCCAGGTGTAACGGATTGCGCGAAGGACCGTTATCGGAGTTGCTGCCCGAATCCACCTCCGTAGCTTGGATCGGGGGATAGTCGGCTCGGAAATTGGCGGGAAACGGTTTTGAGGGATGAGGCACAAGCGAGCTTCGACGAAACCTCGCTTCTCCCGACAGGACTTGAACGAAGCCTGCGAGTCGAACTACAATCTCGCCGCCTGCATGTCTTCCGACGAAACTCGTCGTGACGCCCGCGTCAAGCTCGGCCGCATGGAACAAACTAAAGAATCCGTCGACGTCCGCAGCATTCCCTTCCTAGAAACCTTGCTCCAGGACGTCCGCTTCGGCCTGCGAATGCTGCGAAAGAATCCCGTGCTGAGCATGGTGGCGGTCCTGACGTTGGCGCTAGGAATTGGCGCGAATACGGCGATTTTCACGCTGCTGTATGGGCTGGTGCTGCGGAGCTTGCCGGCAGCGAACGCGGGTCAACTGGTGAAGGTGGGGATAGCGAGCGCGGCGATACCGGACGACGCCGGCGGCGCGTATATGCCGTACCGGATGATGGAGGCGCTAAGCGAGGAGCGATCGTCGTTTCGCGAGCTTTCCGCATGGAGCGAAGAACAGGTGTTGATGAGGGATCACGAGGGATCGATTCAGGGATACATAGTGGGGTTGGTGGGTGGGAACGCATTTGGACTGCTGGGACTGCAGCCGTACCGGGGACGGTTGATTGCTTCTTACGACGATGTGCGCGGCGGCCCGAGCGGGGGCTGGCCGGTGGTGTTGAGCTACGGCTTCTGGAAGGATTTTTATGGAAGCGCTGAGGATATCGTGGGGAAGCAGATCACGATTTCCGATGTGCCAGTGACGGTGGTGGGAATTACGCCGGCGGATTTTCAGGGAGTGTGGCCGGGGGAGAATCCGAAGATGTATTTGCCGCTGCAGTTTGCATCGGTGTTGGAAAAGAAGGATGTGCTCGAAGCGGCGGATTCGTTCTTCGGTGTTGCGACCATCGGGCGGCTGAAGCCGGGAGTGGCCATGACGCAGGCCAATGCCGGAGTGGCGCAATTACAGGAGAACTTGTTTGCGCGGTTTATCCCCGAGCGCTTCCGACATGGCCCATTTTTCCAGAAAGCGTATCTGACGGTAAGCTCGGCACGGAGTGGATTGCCGACGTATCTGACGCACACGTATGCGAAACCGCTGTATTTGATGCAAGGTTTGGTGGGAATTGTGTTGCTGGTTTGCTGCGTGAATATAGGTGGATTGATGATGTCGCGGGTGGCGGCGCGGCAGCAGGAGTTTGCGGTGAGGACGGCGTTGGGGGCTTCGTCGTCGCGGGTGGTGCGGCAGTCGTTGACGGAGAGCTTGGTAATCGCGATTGTAGGCAGCGCGCTGGGGGCGGTGGGAGCTTGGTACGGAAGCGACTTCTTATTGCATTTCTTCCGCGATCCGATGATGTTCGAACCGATCTCGGTGCATCCGGATAAGACAGTTTTCTGGGTGACGGCGCTGTTCGCAGTGCTGACGACGCTGCTGTTTGGAATATTTCCGGCGTGGCGTGCGACACGGACGGACCCGGGAACACTGTTAAAGTCGCGAACGAGCGTGGGTGGGCGAAGGCAAATCGCGGGGCGAATGTTGGTACCAATTCAGGTGGCGTTGTCGCTGGTGCTGGTGGTGTTGGCATCGCTGCTCTCGCAGAGCGTAATCAAGCTTCGCGGCGAGCGCACGGGATTTGATTTGGACCATGTGACGATACAAACTTCGCCGATGTACCTGCTAGGGTTGAAAGGCGAGGCACAATTGGACCTTTATCAGCGGATGGTGGACCGTCTGATGCAGATGCCAGCGATTGATGCGGCGGCGGCCACGTCGCAGACGCCGATGACGGGGCAAAAGATTACTGCGGATTTCCAGGCCGTGGCGGATGGGCCGACTCCGCCAGAAGATACGCAGATGGCGTATAACGACATAGGAGCGGGATACTTCCGCGCGATGAAGACACCCATCGTGGCGGGACGGGAATTTGAGAAGAATGAGCGGCACCTGAACGTGTGCATCTTGAACCAGTCGGCCGCGGAGTTCTTTTTCCCGCATGAACAGGCCGTAGGGCGGTACGTGCGGAACCGGGTGACTCCGGAGTTTCCTGAACAGGTGGCATGCCAAGTGGTTGGGCTGGCGGAAGACGCAAAGTTTTATGACTTGCGGCAGGGGCCACCGCGAACCATTTATCTGCCATTATCGAAGGAACGGATCGACAATCTGGGCAATCTGGTGTTTTTGATCCACTCGCCGACGAAAGCGCAGGCTATTGCGGCGTTTCGCAAGACGCTTTCGGAAATTGCACCGACTGTGCCGCTGGTGACCTTCGCCACGCTGCGCGAACAAATGGACGCTGCGCTAGGGAGTCAGGAGCTGATCACTCTGCTGGCAAATTTCTTTGGCGTGCTGGTGCTGCTGTTGAGCGCGCTGGGATTGTATGGACTGCTCTCCTCGAGCGTGTCGCAAAGGAGCAACGAGATCGGCGTGCGTGTGGCGCTGGGCGCGACGCGCGGGATGGTGCTGCGGATGGTCTTGAAGGAAGCGTTGAGATTGCTGGGCTGGGGATTGCTGTTTGGAGCGATCGCACTGTTCTTTGCGACGCGGTTCGTGGTGGTGATGCTGCACGGTGTTTCGGCGTACGACCCGTTGACGCTCGCCGTCGTGGCTGGAACTCTGGTGATAGTAACAATTCTGGCAGCAATGCCGCCGGCGCTTCGTGCGGCGGGCCTCGATCCGGTCGAGGCACTGAGGGCGGAGTGATATGTCGGAGCACTTCGCGAACTTAGAAATGCGATGTCCCACAGCCCCATAACCTGGTGCACGACGAAAATAAGCATCAGACTTCTCTCGCAGTACGGCGACATTCATTGGGTATGGATTGGGGCCATGTGATGGCAAGCGAGTGAGTTTACATCATGGAGCATCATGGACGAAAACAAAGTCCCGTGCAGTCGCGCTGCCGGACAAGTTGCTTCCGTCACCAGTGCGTCCCGAACGTGCAGCCGGAACTGTCAGAAACCAAAAATAAAAATTGTAGAATATAGGTGACTGGGTTTGGCCGTCTGAGAACATCCACACGTTAATGTGAAGTTCGGGAAAAGAGTTCCGCACAAGTTCGACAGCGGACGTCGCAACCGTGGACGCGACAGTGGCCGGATGGGACGCGGGTCCGAGCCGTCTGGAACGCACCGCCGGATTGAGAGGCCATGCAGGATGAAAAACCGCGCATCGTTGCAGACGGACCACAGAATTTTGCCGCGATAATTTCACCTTCGGATCGCATCGGACATCACGCCGAAGATCTCGCATCGAACTTAAGGTTGCAATCTTCCGCCAGCCCCAATAAGGTTTGGCCCGCGACACCAGCAAGACGGAGAGGACCATGCTTGGGCCGTCAAACTGGTCAAACAGGATCAGTGGTTCAACATTCAAAGACATGGGACCCAGCAGCACCCTGCTACGGAAAATTCTGGGCGGACGTTCCCGGAAGTCCTACGCGGAAACGCAAGACGGTTGCTCTGGGAATTTGCAAGACAAAATCATCGGCACGTCAGCGGCTTCGAGAGTACCTTAACCGCGAAGGCGTCAATTCGAAGGAAGCATTCCACGAGAACACGGCACCGGCGATTACGTTTCGCCAGCAAGCTGATGCATGGATTGCTTCGTTGCCGGCACGCAGGCGCAGACCGGTTAAGCCAGCAACGATTTCGGGTTGGAGAGACGCGCTAAACGCGTGGGCTCTGCCAAACCTCGGCGACAAGCTTCTCTCCGAGGTTTCGAATAAAGCGGCCGCGATCTGGTGGAAAAAATGTCAGCGGCGGGCCTCGCTCCCAAAACAATCGTGAACTATGTGCAGGTCGTGAAGCTTGTAGTCGCGTCTGCAGTAAACGACGAAGGAGAGCAAATCCACCCGCGCGCTTGGAATCACACTTTCATTCAATTGCCTGCGGTCCGAAAGGACAAACAGCATAGACCACGGTCACGGCAGACGACGTAACGGAGATCCTGTCGAAAACCAACAAGCGAGCATATTTGGTGTTGTTTGCACTTTTGGCCGCGACAGGTCTTCGGATCGGCGAGGCGCTGGGTTTGAAAGTTTCAGACTTCGGCCCCGATTGCCACGTGCTCCATATCAGCAGGAGCATCTGGCGAGGAAAGGAACAGGAGCCAAAGACAGCAAATGCTGTTCGTGTAATCGATATCCCCGACGTTCTCGCAAGCGAGTTAAGGGGCTACGTTTCCGAAGCACGCGGTTACATGTTTGCGACTGCACAGGGTAGGCCTTTGCAGCAGCGAAATGTTCTTCGGGTGTTGCATCAGGTTCGTTCGCTGGGCTTCCATGCTTTTCAGAGATTCCGGCTAACTTGGCTCAGAAGAAACGGCACTCCGAGGGACCTCGAACGTTACTGGTTGGGACACGCAGCGGAAGAAGTCGGGGATCTCTATTCAAAGCTCAAAGACGACGTATCGTTTCGGCACGAATGGGCTGAAAGAGTCGGCCTTGGGTTTCAGTTGGTCCACATTGGTTCACAAAGTGAAGTAAGCACCGCAATAAAAAAGGAAGCGTAAACCAATGAAGGGCAAGGTTGGAAGTGGTCGGGGCGAAAGGATTTGAACCTTCGACCTCCTGGTCCCGAACCAATGGCTAAAATCACATAAATCGCTGTCCTGGCGTCACTTATTGGTTTTTGGACTGTTCTAAGATTGACAAGTTTTTGACAAGTTCCTCGTTTGTTATGCGAAGTCTAGTTCCTGTTTGATCCTGGGCGCAACGGTGGAGTACCGCTCACTTCGCTAGTGGACGGCCAGCCAACTGAATTTTTGGTAGGGCTCCCGTCTGGTTGTCAGTAACGATCGTGCTCGTCGACTTGAGGTCGACGGGGTCTAGCCTCATGCGCTTGACGCGGATCGACTCCCCGTCACGTTTATCCGTTCATCGGTTTCCTCGAACGTTCCCTTGCTCAATCGCTTCACCTGAGACGATGCTAAACTCGGGATCGCCTTTCGAACACGAACCCAACTTAAATCGCCGAAAGGTGCGAGCGCAGAGTTAGGAACTCGGAGACATATTGGTGAATGTTTTGTAGTTTCAATCGAAGGATGTGTTGGTTGGAGCGGTGTTGCATGGTGTCTACCCGACTACTTGCTGTCGTTGACCGTCTAGCGTCAAGCCCTCTGCACACTCCCCTAACATTGTTTCGTGTACACTTCAACGACACGCGATCCGGCACAGCCTTGGCCGTCGCCGAGCGCAGTGCGAAAGATGCTGTCCGCATAGGCCGCTTCCGCGGCAAATAAACTCTCTGTCTCGTGCGACTCACAGCCACTGGTATGCAACTCATTAGTTTCATCGCTGACCTTTGTGGCCGCCTTTCTGTTATGTCGTTGGTTCATGGTAGAGGCGGTGAATTCTCTTGCTCCGCGTGCGAGCGGCATTTTGTCTTACAGCTCAGGTAAACCGAGGAGAGATCCTTGGGAGAAGTTCTCCTCGGGACACAAAAGGATCCCGTGAAGGTTCCAGCGTCCGTGCGAGGTGCTCCTCCGACTAAGCTCAAGCACCCCGAAAAAGAGTCCAGCGCTCGCTCGTATGGCATCCTGACAAACGACCTCGATACCGTCATCCGAGTCATCCCGAGTGTTAGGCAGGCGCTCCACATGTGGCCATCGTGGATCAGACTCTCATCGATGCAGCACGCTGCAACTTTTTTCCGCCTTCTGCAGGGCAAGCGTTGTGTTTCAGCAGACTTTAATGAACTGTGGAGTTGGCCTTCCTGAGTTTCTCATTGCGTGCTAACCCCTCGTACTTGCGGAATCTCCGTAGAATTGCGCTCCTCGATCGCTCCTTCTTCAAATGGACAGCCCTTCTTACGTGGAGAGACAAAGTGACGAGCGTAAGCCTGTTCAATATTCTGGTCGCCTGTCTTTGAAAACCATAAGAGAGGACGAGAGCCCTTGGTCCATCGTTTGTAGACGGTGAGCGAGGGTTTTAGGTCCAAATCGTGCGCATGCATCCGCAAAATACTTAAGATTCGGCTTGCCTGGCTTAGATTGCAACGTATGACCCTCTCGAGATAGGAAATTCGGCCACGCCTCCAATCCTCGGCCGATTCCGTGGAAAGCAGGTCCATCCGAATAAAGAGTTCCACCGGAGCCACGAATCCCTTTTCGCGAAGAAGATCCTTAACCGCTTTCACAATTGGGGCATAGTACGGATCCTGCCGGTAATTTGTCACTGTGATTTTCTTCAAAAGAGCGTCCTCGCTATCCCGAAGTGCGTTTCCCATTCACCCAGTACACCATCTTCCTCCATCTCAAAAAAACCTTTGGCGAAAACTCCGTCGCTCAATGACTTATACAACCTCAGATTCATCGGCCATCAGAGTTTTTAGGCCTCAAAGTGTTCGGCCAAGTCGCGCCAATCTTCCTCGTCATCGTAAGCGGCATCAGCGGCGGCGTAAAGGGCATGCGTCAGGCCAACTGAAGAAAACGCCGCTCGCTGGTCGCCAGTTGCAGCGACGATTTACTTGAGCTAGTGAAGTATTTACTTTTGCTGCGTGCACGAAATCGAGTCGTAGGCCGCGTAGAAATCCGACACCAAAACGCCAGCGAACCTCTCCGGATTAGGTGTTGGTTGACAGGGCTGCGAAACAATGTAGGCTTTACGAGAGCTGAGCCGGCAAAGAAGACTCGCACTGTGATGGACTTCCGATTTCGTTTCTTTCTCGGAGATTTGGCGCGACAACAGCCGCTCGTGCTGCAGAAGACCGAGGTCAGCTGGATATAAACTGCTCGGGGGTTTGACGGTTCAAGGAGTACGACCACGTGGGAACTGCTCGAGCTGTCGCGCGGAGAATCTGGAGCGTTGCATGGGAGCCGGGTGACCGCTTCGAGGTGCGAGCCTGTGCAATTGCCGACGGATCGTGCCAACTGGTGTTGCCACCCGTGTTGTTGGATCCCGCAACAGTGCCCGAGGTCGTGGTAGACGAAGCTGGGACAGATATCCCATTCAATCTCGCCGCATCCGGTACCTCCCTCACGATTCCTGGAGCGGCGAGCCCATGGGTGGTTGATACCGACCTCGAAGTGATCTGGCTTGAATATGTTTCTCCTCATCGGTATCAGTTGGTTCTCGAAAGATCCGGACCGTTCAGAGCCGACGCGCCAACTGCAGCGCCGGACGACGCCATCGACTTTGCATCCGCGGATCGCGAGCTCCTCCGTCGCCCGATGCCTCGCCTCACGCCAGTAGAGTTCCGCTTGGGGTTGCGAGCGACCCAGTTGGCGACGCACCCCGGCTTTGACCAGCTGATCTGTCTGCCAATGGTTCGGGAGATGGATCTGCTCGAACACCAAACGCGCACAGCGAAAACCGTTTTGCGTAGGTTCAGAGGCCGGGCTATGTTGTGCGACGAAGTAGGACTCGGCAAAACCGTCGAAGCCGGCCTGGTGCTCTCTGAACTGCTGATGCGCGGCTTGGTGCGCTCCGTACTGGTGTTGACCCC
>WNFR01006439.1_pt1 | contig 24644 bp, 27 predicted proteins | sample 5400221 | NCBI WGS metagenome assembly WNFR01 (sample SAMN13153357, study PRJNA577476) | soil metagenome | isolation source: 40 cm soil under Madrone tree | place: USA:California | collected 2016-06-14 | reverse complement strand
GCCAACTGTCTGGCAAGCGTCGACACATGTCAAAAAGACGGCACGAAGCTCTGCATCCGATGGCGGGTCGTTTGAGAGACATAATTGCATTTTTGATTGGACGAAGAGTTTGGCCTCCTCCTGCACCGCGGCCAGGCGCTCGGCCTTCTCCTCGTGGGCCCGAGCGGCCTCAGAGGCCACTCTCTGAGCAGCCTCCACCACGGAGGCATGCTGCCTGGCAATCTCTGCTTCATACCTCGCATGCTCCGCCGCCTGCCGCGCCGCATGTTCCGCAATCTGAGCCGTCGCTTTTCGTGTCGCCCCTGACATCCGGAGTGCATTAAGCGGGTTGAACTTGAGTCGACGTTTTTTCGGAGTAGTATATGTTAGTTGGAGAGAAGGTTCGGGTGATAACGAAAATGACGAGGGAGGAAATGGTGGGTGCAATTGCACTGTCCGGGAAGGAAAAGTGGGTGACGGGGTTGACGACCGATGAAGATGGAGTGTCGGATCGGGACCGGGAGTGCCAGTCCTGGGATGTCGCTCGTTGCGAGTAGTTAGAGGTGCACTCGTCCCAACATCCACGTCAGACCTATTTCGACTGCCTAATGAAGGGGTAGAACCATTTGTCAAATGAAAAGGGATTGGGCGGGATCGAGGGGGGGTGGTAGGTGAGGCTCGCGAGTTACCTCGGTGCTGCTCTAAAGTTTCGTTGGAGGGAGAACCTGTGTAGGGGGGTGGTGCAGATGCGAACGACGGCATACGAGTGACCGCCATGTTGAGAGAATATGATTGTGGTTTTTTGTAAAAGAACGGAAGCCCGAATGCTGGACGATATATATGCGGAGGGTCGCGCGTTGTTAGTAATGGAACACGGGTACGAGGTTTCGCATCCCTGGGATCCCCACGCTTGTCTTAAATATCGCTCAAAAGCACCCAGGGCGACCCTACCTTTTTGGGGAGTGAACAGGCATCGCGCTCAACCCCCATACGTAAACCTTCTCCCTAAATGGGCGACGATGCAACATGATTAAGCCGCCCAGTTCCAGGCACAGAGCGCTGCCACAGCTTTGGACGATGGCTAGACCTTGGTGGAATATGTGTCTCAATCTGTCAGGAATACAGTAGAACGAACATTCAGAGTGTGTCTCGGTGGGGAGACAATTGAAATTGTGGTGGGCAGCGATTTCTAATTTTGGTCAACGTGGGAAACGTGTGAAGGCCGATAAGTAAGTCTCGGTTATTCCCGTCGTGCTGCTAGAAATGAAATTGAAAGAGAACAAGCACCGTTGATGACTGAGGCTGCTCAATACCAAGTTGGCCCGAGATAAATGCCAAATTCTCAACATGAGTTGGAATAGTTTGATGAGAAGGAAGCACTGCCAGTGCGTGCGTATTTGGAAAGATATTTGGAAAGAAAAATAGAGTCCCGATGGAACTCTGATAAGTTACTGTGCGCCACAGCCGTTGATCTCATCCTGTGCAATAATTCGATCATGATGGCCCCCAAGGTGCTGTGCGAATGTAGGCCAAGTTTCTATTATTAGACCCAACCAATTGTTAACGACTTGCGGGGGAAACGTAGAGGGGTCGCTTCACGATATGCTCTTCGATGACTCAACTCACCTAACCAACGACCCTTCGAGCGAAGGCTTCGTTGAAGGACTTATTTACGTTTTGATCTGACAATCCCAAGTCCCCGCCCTATAACATGCTTTCTCGCCACAAACACGCTTGATCGGGCCACTAGTATAGGTTTGATCGGGGGACGTTGCATGCTGCATGCAGTAAATTCAAGGAATCTAATCTACTACAGGTCGATGAAACATAGCCAAACAATCAAACTCGACAAATTTGGTAACGGACCCCACGTGCAGTCGACTCCCATATACTCCGTGTCCTCAAACCTCATAGCTTTTTATTCCATCCGAGTTGGTTCTCAGGGGCTAACAGATAGATACCCAAGGCCACCCTTTTGGCTGAAATTTGGCAAGGATCACACATCCTTAACCGAGTTACCCTACACTACCACGCACATCGTTGGGCGTCTTCGTACTTTATTGATACCATCATTTCTTCGTTGTCGTAACTCGCATGGACTAGCTGCTTCTTCGTCTGTCTGGGATCGCCTCGTTCTCGTGCTAGGACCGATGTCATGCAGGTCACTTAGTATGTTAGGGTTATCTAATATTTTTTGGTGGAAAATAGTAGTGACAACATACATGATACCGGGGGCCCTTGAACCGCTACCACCACCATGGTCGGTTTTCCCACGCTGGGCAAGGATGGGTAGCAACGAAAAACTAAACTAAAATGCACCCACGGAATACCAACGAACCCCCCCAGAGGCTAAAGCCTTGCTTAAAACTGAAAGACGAAACCCATCTGAACCAATGCACCTGCATATGACAATGTTGAAACCCCATGCAAACCACTTTCTAACCAACCCCTACCCCAACCATAACCCGTGGCCACGAGAAACAGTAGACCCCCCAGTACAAAAGAGAACGAACACTGCCAGAAGAAATATAACCAATGTGGCAACGATGATGGCAGAGGGATGGAAATAGCACTCCCAGAGTGAGAGACCGAAAACGATGGTGAAATACATACGGAAAAAGAAATACACCCTACTAATCGAAAACACCTGGAAACCAGCTCTTGAGAAACAGGAAGGCAGCATCCTACCAGATTGGATGGAAAGGAGTAAGGTTTTTTAGTGGGTACGAAAATCTGATCTTTTTTGAGCCCCACACTACCCGCATAGGATGTGCGTAAACGCATTTTTCATCCTTACTTCGAGTTCGAGCCCCCGGGCCCGCGCCAGCGCATTAGGTGGATTTGTTAGGTAATACTAGTATTACTATCTTCGCAAACCTAATACATCGCTTGTCCAAAAAAAAAAAGAAAAAAAAACATACATGATACCACGACGTCATAGGAGAGACCCTTAGATAGACTCACTCTTTCCTACGTTCCTACACACACACTCTCTCTTGTTACAATCACTCCCTGTAACCTTTACTCCACACTTCAAATACACGCGCTGTTCCTATCTCACTATCTCAGCACGTGTGACCGCGTTGGTGTTTCCCGGGTTTCCATACTCCCTCATAACCGTGTCCAGTGGTGTTTCCCGCCACTTTTCCTTAAATCCAATCCGAGGAGTGCCTTATCTGAGGCACGGCAGGGCTCTTCGAGGCACAGGGAGGGTCCTTCCCTGAATTACACCGTAACGTTAAAAATGTTTTTTTTCGCCTTGTTCCACCACTTCCACATCTCAACAAGAGGCCAATTTTTGTTTGGCCTATCTGCTTGACGACGTGTAACAAGTATGGTATGGCCCAAGTAATCGAATATGGAATTCGATTGGCGACCTCGGGCTGTCAAGATTCCCCTGCACAAATGACCCCCGGGACCTTTCGGGGTTGATACCAAAACCAGATCTCCCTTTCGTAAACCATATCTATTGTCTTCCCCTCGGCCTCTTACTGTATACCCTCCCCGACCCAGACCATCACACTCGCGCGGCTATGTTCATGCTTACAGTTGGGTTTGGGTTATTGTACACCTCTAACAGCATAGGCAATATAGTCTTGCTTTCGGATGGTGTAAGGAAGCACGAAGCACGAGGAGTGCCAAAAAACCCTGCGTGCGGGCATTGCCAATTCGGAATTGGAATTGCCGATGGGAAATCGACCACTCAAATCGGTTGTTGACGGCTAGTACAAAAGCCGCATCAAAAGCCATCCCCGGACCCTGTAACTTACTCGTGTAAAGTAACCCTAAGTAACAGAACAGTAACTCTATAAATTTACAAGGACGTGCCCAATCTGGATTTATTGTAATTCCAAACCGAGAGGTACTATCATAGTTCCTTATTATCCATTTGATGCCAATACATGAGGCTGTGCAGTTTCGTAGGACCGGGATGTGGTTCTGCAGCTTTCATCCTGGCATGGACGATGCGACTGAATATTATTTTTCGGGCATAAGTGTTACGGAATAAGTGAGTCGTCATTGTCGACTGATATGTTATATAGAGTACATTGCTGGGGGGGGGAATGAATGGTAAAAAAACAAAGCATATGGCAACAATTTGTCACCATCTTGGCGATCAGGAGGTGTGATATGATTCCGCACGTCGGTCATGCAATTGAATGCAGACAGGGTTACCGAGACAGGGTTGCTGCAGTGTCCGTGTATAGCAATTTCTTCAGCAGCGGAATTCCCAAAACAAAAATACTTGAAAATTTTTCAAAGGATTACAGACACACACAGAGTTCTAGCGGCCGCCCCTGCGTAGACTTGTATAAACCGGCGCTGATTCATCTCCAGACCGCTTCTTCCACTTCTTGCTGAACGAAGAGGGTGTCGAAGGGGGTATCGAAGAGGGTTTCGGGGAGGGTTTCGGAGAGGGTGGCGGCGTGGGTGTCCGCTCAGATCGCCAACTCATCGTCGTTTCCGATGTGACGGTTTCCAGGGCTGATGATGCTTGACTCATGGTGTCAGAAATAGAAAGATCGATGCTTGGGGACAAGAGGACCGAGCGTATCGGTCGGCTTAGCCTAACAGTGAATTGAGCGTGAAGTGTGCCTTCGGAATCAACGAGCGCCTGCGACCTTGAGTCCAACTTTAGTGAAAAAAAAAAGGTGGAAGAGCATACATCGACGTACTCGTTAACTAAATGAGGGCGCATGGGCCCATCGTCTAATCGAATATTAATCGCGCTTTCGGACCCCGGTTTGAGCTCGCATAAATCACAACATATAGGGATAGTAAAGGTGGGTTCATAGTCTTGGTTATCGGTTTCGTCAGTAGGTGGCGGGTGTCCGGAAATGACAAGTTCCGAATCCACCCAGGCAGGCATAGAGTGATCCGCCAGCGCAAGGGTCAGCATCCATTTACCCTCAGAAGTCGGACCTTTTGAATATTTATCTGTGTGTACAGAGAATGCCAGCATCCATATCCGATCTAGGTCGAGTCAGCCTAGACGCTACAGAGACGGAAAGCGTAAGTGTGCGTACCAGACGTGACGAACTCGATCTTGACGAGCTTGGACACGCGCATACGCAGCCGGAAGCGCCGAATTTGTATGTGTGCGACGAATATTCCTGTCCCATCTAGCGACTCTTCTATTTCTACAACGTCCCCTCCGCCTGTCGAACTTAAGAGAATAACATCACCCGGGTTCAGAGGGGCTAGATCTGGAAAGCGCCGGAATAAATGTTGAAGGAGGGTATTATTTGACGTCAACATGCATGCGTGGCGAATAGAAGTGATGGTGCTCTCTTTGAGGGGCTGGGAGGCGCCCACGAGGGCAACAACGAGGGCATCAAAAGCGGCGTCTCCGTCTCCGTCTTCCGAGGATGTCGGGGGTCCGTTGAGGATGGCCCAATAAACTGGGGGTTTCTCGTCGATGAGTGGTTCTTGAAGGACACCTGAGAGCTCGAGACCACCGCTTTCGCAAATTTCGGCCAATTTTTTGAAAACGGGATCGTACCCGTCCTCAGAGGGCAGACCACGCGACAATAAGGACCGTACCCTCGATATGACCGCCTCTCTGGCATTCGATTGTGCAGCGACTTCGAGAGCGTGTTCCTCCTCGGCGGCTTTCCAAGCGGCCTCGGACAACGCCACAGCACGTCGTATATCTTCTTCGGCTCGGAGCCTGGGATGATCCACGGGAGTCAAGGATTCGGGCGCTTCGATCTGCCTTGTGGGACGCGCTTTAGAAGGGCGAAGTCGGGACAACAGGGGGAAAAATGAACGATTCTTGGGATTTCGGGGGCTTGAAGAACCAGAAGGGATGGGCGACGGGCAGGGTATGGAGGGTGTGGATGATCGGGGGAGGGGGCCAGGCGAGGGATGAGGGAGCCTGAGTGAGGAAGTGGAGGACGAACTGGAAATCCATAATGACGATTGAGAGGTGCTCGCAATGGGCTCATTGGGGGCTGAAAGGTTGAGGTTGACCCTTTGTTCTGGCACAGGTGGCAAAGGTCGACGGGGTGATTTTAAGGGACCAGGCAACTGAGAACTCGGTACTGTGGCAAGAACGAGAGGCATTGGGGTGTGGCGGGATTCGGTGCGCCCATCAAGAGTGCTTGGGGGTGATGGGGGATACGTGTACGGAGGGGGCGCAGAAATAGGACGACTAGGCATTGTTTGGGGGGAGAGAATGTAATGTGCTTTCTCTTGAGGACGAGCTTGTATTGACATTATTTCAGTAATGGGCTAGCCTGCCTCGGTTCACGTACGACTTGGCAACAGAGGAGAAATCGGAGATCGTTCCTGCGCCCTGTGGTTATAAGTACAGGAAAGATTGCCTAGACTTGAGTTTAAGCGCCGCCGGCATGACGCCCAAAGTCATAATCGAGGCGATGAGGACTTTCGCCGTTGCCACGGAACATTCAGAGAATAAATGAGCTGGCGGTGCGGTGGACGCATCTTGTCCAAAAATATCCAAATTGTACTACTGGAAATAGAGTTGCTTCTTTTCGGGTCGCGGAAGCGGAGGTATCCCTTACATTACACCGCGGGAAACTCCACGGGACCCGGTGACCTCGATCGTTTACTCGCACCTGGCTTTGCCACTGTCGCCAAGCCAAGAAAAACAGCATGATTGTATCTCGACGGTGAAAATCCCTCCTATAGGAGATACTGTACCCGACGTATCGTCATACCCACCATCTGCGCATTATCACCGAAATGGACAGCTGTTTACGCAGAGACCCACCTCCGTAATTGGACACAATAACTTACTCGTACTTGGAATTCTCTGCTATGGGTAAGCTTGTGATTTATTCACTGTATGGGCGCATTGTTCCTAAACAAGCCTCTACCCCAGATCCTCTGCTTACTATAGCCCGCATGTCCGCTCCGAGTCAGAGCTGGTTATAGTATATGGCAATGTGCATCATTATCCAGTTCTATCTCTTGGAATGACGGACCGATGTAAGTCAGATGCCATTCACTCCCCGACGATTCCTTCGTTCGTGTTACCCTTTAGAGGTGTCGATAGCTCAACAAGTTATCTGCGTGCCTTGTGATCAACCCACTACAAATTGCGGTGATGGCATTCAATTACTGTCCTCCACCGGCGTCTAGAGATGCATTAGAAGGCTCGGAGGTATGTACCTTACAGTGACGGTGGATCTTTCGGCTGTTCTATATCGCTCAACAGTTATGCAAGACGTCCAGCTAGAGGGGAACTTATGCTCGCATCGCACCATTCTTAGCATATGTTATCCGCGTTCAAGGCGCGATACCCCCTCGCCTCTTCATAGACGTTTTCGGCCGCCGGGTTCCCTTATGACTCGGAAGGCGCACCTTGTAGATCGGTCGCTGGCCGCTTCTCCGCCGCATTCCTCCCTACATTGTCGAAAATGCGACTGTCATTGCGTCTGGGCATACCCTCAGGCCAGAGCAGAGCCTGTCTTGCAATACTTGGTCATGAAACTACGAGGCTCCCCAAGTCAAAGATCCGTTTGAGTCATCCGAGGCGGAAACGCTATCGTAATAACGGAACTCTAGAACCCTATCAGGTCACCAGTATGAGACAATATTCCATTCTCTTGAGGAAGCATGCCACGGTTGACAGTAATGTGACCGGTGTAGGCGATTAATGATGGTTTTACTGTAAGCGGGAAACTCAGATCAAAAGAAATTGAACCTTTTCGGCGGAATGTGTGAAAGCTACTGTCCCGAGCGGGCTACTGCTCGATTCGACCTTCTACAATATCCGCCGGCAGTTGAACGTTGAACTTCGTGTTGTCCTGGGCTGGATGTGCACATTTGAGATGGCCAAGAGTCGCGCATGAATTCACTGCCAGTACATAATATCACAGAGAACGATCATACCACATGTCTCACACTGGTCGCCTGTTCATCCATACGATAGTCTCTGTCTTCTTGACGCCCATCTCCGCCCATCTCACGCGTGCACGCTTCCATCACGACCGAACTGACTGTGCTCCACACGGTGGGGCCATGCGAAGGCGAAAGTGTGGGATTTTCCGAATGTGCCATCGAAATATCTCCCAAACAATCAGTCACAGTCATACGCTCCATATTTCCCAGTGAAACCGAGTATGGTTCTCTTCCATGTCTTTTGTTGTGCCAAACCACGTGGCTTGGCGACTCGAGCGCTTACACACGCTAACACGTGCTCGAGCGTCTACCCATCACCGATGATTTTCGGATGGCGTGTTGTTCACCGCTTGTTTAGAAGAAGCAAGTACAAAGGGCCGTTGAACAACTCAGGTGAGTACATTAATACGCACGGTGAAGAACGAACGGAAGGCCGTGCAGATACTTCAGGGTCACGTTCGCCTTCCCTATTTGCGTATGTCTCGATCTCAACTACCGTCGGACGGCATTCTCCGCAGGCTCTTATGCCGTCCTAGCCTGATTGGGCAGCTGTATCACTGGGGATAGGTTGGCGTATCCTGCCAAGGTCATGATTATTCGCAAGACGACTAGCTCGTGAGTTTGAACGCTGCCTCACGTTCCATTATCTCGTCCGAGGCAGGCCAAGAGTGGAAAACAGGGATTTCAATGATTTGGGCACGGCATTGTCGGGTATCTGGCAGAGGGCTAGCATCTGTGTAAGCAAAGATAACCAGTAACCAAGTCAGAGCCTTCGAGCCGCGACTTGAACCGCGGTGGTGTTGGAAAGGACGCGGCGTTTATGGACGCCGTGTATATCCGAATCTTAATCTTTCAACTTCTGTTTCATATGTTTGTGTTCGTGATCTGATGGCCATACTTATTGTGATACTCATATCTCGTCTGCATTCGTTCTGATCCCCGCGTTAATACGATAGAGTGTGCTGGATCACCTGTGTACACCTCAGTCATCGCATCCCTCGCGCCTCGCGATTCCTGAGGTGAGAACTTCGTGTCACTGTTTTCCTTATCGTTTGCTTACGCCTAGATAGTTCTTATTCCTTGTCTAGGTGAATAATACAGTCGCCGCATCCCTCGTGATTCCTGAGTTCTTATTCCTTGTCTAGCCTGCCTGCTCGCCTTCGCGCGTCGTCATTCCATTACTCTACCATAACCTCGCCACAGGTGGTCCATAGCTAGATACTGTCTGTTGCAAGACGGGAGAAGTACACGTTTGTTCAGACACCAGGCCTACTGTGCGAAACACGACCCTTGCATTCTCCCGAACAGGGACGGCTGCCTGCTCCATTTGTAAGTAATAGGAGCCTGCAAATATGCCAAACGAATGCGCGAGGAGTCTGAAAACGAACTGGGTGTGCTTGTGGACTTACCCTCTCTCCAGGAGCCTGGACGTAATACCGTCCATGGGCGTGTGCTTGTGGACTTACCCTCTCTCCAGGAGCCTGGACGTAATACCGTCCATGGGCGTGTTTTTGAGGTCAAGGAAAATGTACAGCTAAAATCTCTTTGGGAAGGTATTTCATTTCTGGTGCTCACGTTTCTTTCTTTCTAGGTTCAGTGGTTGTTGCTTCGGTTGCACCCCGAAACATGCTTCAGGACCTGAAGAAATTAACTGAACCAGCCGCCAACAGTTCTGGCAATACCCTCGGAATCACCCGTAAGTTACGTGTCGTGAAATAGACTGTTGTTCCAGTCCACCCGCACAGCGACACCGCGGCCATGATCAGGCACACCTAGGAATCGTGAGAAAGAAGTGCAAGAAGCCTCCGCATCGACATCCAAGCCATACACATTCCAAATGTAGGGGAGATAGGGGATGGTCTGCCCGTCCTGCGAAGGCAAAGTTACAACTGCGCTTCTTACTATTCCCTCGGTCCAGAACGTTAGAGTCCATACTTTTACTGGTCAGGCTTCTTTGACATACAAAGAGCGCATCATAGAACCTGGGAAAATAACCGAACTTACCGGATTTGCTTGCATAGTGTAAGGCCGATGGCTCACACATGCACGTGAGAAGCATCATACACGACAATACTACGACGTCATAAGAATCTTCCTAGATAAAAGGGCGGTAAACCAACCTTAGATAGAAAAAACTCACTCTTTTCCTGTACATCTCCTACACACACACACACTCTCTCTCGAATACACGCGCTGTTCCTATCTCAGTACAGCGTGACCACCATCCCCCAGTGTTTTACGGCTTCCCGCCGGTTTTACACTTTTTTTGAGATAGTATATTTGCGCTCCCACTTCCAAGTTGAATTCCCACTCCCACCTTTTTTCATCTGCCCGCCCACCACCCCAGTTTGAGAGGAGCACGCCTGGGCCCGCCCTAGGATCGTTTTCTCTCTCGCTGTTACCCCTCCGCGGTTCCCTCTGTTGGCTTGTCTCACCTCTTGAGACCACTGAACTCTTGGCATCGACAATCTAAGAGGCTAATGGAACGCACCCTCTCCCAGCAACCTCTCCCTACGTCTTTTCCTGACTCGAGACAAAGACCAGATCAGGTCCACTCCACTCTCCCCTAGCCATGTCGCGCCACACCGGAAGGTCCAACACTGTTAGTGCGAGTCGGTGCGACCCCCTCAGATGCCTGCTTTGTCCCCCCACAAACACCTCGATCGTGTGCTGGACATGACACAAACCACACGCAATGCCGACTCGGATATACCCTGACCCTTTCCATCCCTCTCCAGAAGAACGACGACACACCCTTACCCCTCTACCAAAAATAAAACACCAACAAAGCCGCCGCCGCTCCTGACACACACCCAGCGGAATGTCAAGCTCGTTGGTGGTCTCCTTGCCCGAAGGCACTCCAGAAACAGCGAGCACGGACGCAGTCGCGGACGGCCGTGATTGTGTGGAAGCACGTGATGTGCACGCTGTGGCCAAACCTTGTCCCTAATGTACTGATTCATCAGACCTGGTATGCGAGGCGACGCGGAAGGGGATTGTATGCCTGGATGTCATTCCAGGCACTGTCGACGACTGTCTTTGCGGCTTGCCTATCCAACCCACAGTGTTCTGCGCAGAGTAGTCAATATAACCTGACCCCTCCATCGTCCGACCTACATGGACCAGTGCTGCCTCAGCCTCCACCGGTCTTTCTGTCTCCCGAGACCACATTTCACGTCCACCCGCAGCCTCAGCCCCATCACTGCCATCTTCACCTTCAGCCCCACCCGCACCTCACCCGCAGCCAAAAGGCTCACCCGCAGCACCACCATCGGCCTCAGCTAAGCCCCACGCGCACGCTCACCATCACTGGCACCACGCGCACGCTCACGCGTATCACCCGCCCGCTCACCATCACATATACGTTTACCATCACATGGACGCACAATCACACGCACAATCACGCGCACAATCAAATGCTCCTCACTACGCCCTCCGGCTTCTCGCCCACCTCCTAACGTTGACCCCGGAATCCATCCAAATACACCATCCTCACCCAAATCCGTCACATCAATTATGACCGACCACCCGAACTCGAATCCATACTCAATCCCAATCGTGTCGAGTACTACCAACCACCCTCACTTGAATCCACGCGCAATACCAGTCGCGTTGAGCACCAACCCCCCTCACTTGAACCCGATACACGCGCAACTCCGGTCGCGCCAGCCACCGAGATCACAGACGACCCTCCCATTACTGCGGAATACATTGCCGCCGTCCTCACCAACCACATCAGCGGCCACCACACCGCTCCACACCCCACAGCCAACATCTCGAGTCCAACAACCACACCCACACCACCCACTTGCGCGCGCAACACCCGCCGCGCACACCAATGAGGCAGTAAGCAGTTCTCCTCCCGCCATGGAGGCCGCCGCTGCTATCCTCCCTCCACCCACATCAACGAGGCAATAGCGAATCGCCACTATCCTCCCACCACAGACCACTCACCCGACTGGAAACACATGCAACGTCAGTCGCGGCCCTGCCAAACGAAACACATGCAACGTCAGTCGCGGCCCTGCCAAACCCACCTCACCCACCTGCCCTCCATGTACGACCATACCCCTATCACCGTCACCCCCAACGCATGCGCCTGCCCAAGTGCAACAAGCCCACCCATCCCCAAACCCTGCACGTGGAAGTGTAGATCCATTGCTCAAGCCTGACCTGTCATTCTCCTCCGAATCAGACAAGTCAGATATCAGCAACATCCCCCCTGATCATGCCAACCAGTACAATTCTGCTTTCTTCGTCTTGCCCGCTCCCGCTCCCCAGCATCACTCCTATTGCATCCATCTCCGAGGCCGTCGGCAACTCCCCCGGGAGGTCCTCACCACAATCCTCCTCGCCGTGATCCTCCTCGCCGTGATCCTCCTCGCCGCGATCCTCCCACAACCATCCCCTGTTCCCGAGGAAGACGGCCAACTCGACCTCTCCCCGGAGACGAGCCTGTCCTTGGTAGACGCCATAGTCATATTGACCAGAATGTCTAACTCTGCTAGTGTGATCCATGGCTTCTCGAACCCCATAAACCGTCCAAGTACAACATCATTGAATTCATTGCAGCCACCATACCACCTCCACCATACCACCCGTTGCAGCCACCATACTGCCCCACACCATACCATCCATTGCAGCCACCATACCACTCTACACCACACCACCCGAGGTTGACAACGCTACCGATCTCTCACCAGAGTCGAGCACGTCCTCGGAAACCTACCACCCCACACCATACCGCCCGAGGGTGACAGCGCTACCAACCTCTCACCAGAGGCTAGCGTGCCCTTGATAAGCGAACCCAATGCCTTCAAAGGCAAACATATTCTCTGGTATTGCACACTGAAAGTACCATTTAACCACTACACGCGCCGACATCATTGACACCATGCTTTCCACTCAAATTAGAAGCGTGCGACAACTTTCTGACCACAAAGGTCTCACAAGCACACCACACGAACCATCGCCGTTCCCCAGCACAACCTCTCCAGGCAAACGAGTCCACCTATCAACGACACCTTGCCGCCACAAGTACAAGATCAATTCCGGCCTGCGATCGGCCAAGCTCAGGCCACTCTTTGACGGCCATTCCACCGTGACGCTGGACTTACCCAGACACGAGAAGATGTTTCGAAACGCTTTCACGACAATGACACCAAACACTCCCCACAACTTGAACGCCACAAATAGGCACCCCATGCCGGTCATAATCAAAGGCCAGCCCAATTTCTTCCTCGACCGCATACTCGATGAGCGAGTACAACACAACCGCACGCAGTACCTCGTATGGAGCTCGGACTGTACAACCCGAACACCTCACCGCGCCAAATTCTCCGGAGCGGGGAGGGGTGTAAGGCCGATGGCTCACACATGCACGTAAGAAGCATCATACACAACAATACTACAACGTCGTAAGAATCTTCCCAGATAAAAGGGCGGTAAACCAACCTTAGATAGAAAAAACTCACTCTTTTCCTGTACATCTCCTACACACACACTCTCTCTCTCGAATACACACACTGTTCCTATCTCAGTACAGCGTGACCACCATCCCCCAGTGTTTTACGGCTTCCCGCCGGTTTTACACATAGTCGACTCGTCACATCTCCATGGAAGACACAGAACACTTCGCTTTTCGCTGCCCACAGTCGCCGGATTTTCTGCCCACCTTGGTGGGTCTTTCCTCCCGCCATCAAAGTCTATCGCCGGCTTGCAAGTTTCCAAGGACATACACAATCTATTCCTCCGCACCTCATCTCCTTTATTCTCTGCATCCCCGTGCTCGTGTTTACTTGGGCACCCATACAACCCCATCCGATTGCATATGGCGGCATCTCTCTCTTCTTTTCATTTATCGCGTATATGGCGAAAGCCGCGTGCCACGAGTTCGACACACCATTCTTTGAGACTCCGACCCTTTTATTGACCCTTATCTCCCTTGGCAAGCTTATCTCGGCGTATGCACGCCGCCGCGCGACATCAGCACTAGATAGCCTGGGAACCTTACAGCCAGATTATGTCCATTTAGTCTCGTCCGATGGTTCGGTCACTGTCATCCATGCAGATCTCACCCAAGCCAATGACGTTCTCCGCGTTTCCGCAAACTTGAACACGCTCGTACCTACAGATGGTATCGTCATCAGAGGCACGACACAGGTTAATGAATCTGCTCTGACAGGAGAGCGCCTTCCCGTCGACAAGCCTGGGGCGTCACTCACACCTGGGACTCGGAATGTGGCGTCGTCTGTCGACATGAAAGTTGTTCGGGTTCCTGCAGAGAACACAATTGCTGACACCATCGCACTCGTGGCACACCAGCAAGAGGCGCACCTTCCCATCCAAGATCTGGTGGATCGCGCGGCTGGCTGGTGGGTCCCCGTGATCCTGGCTGTCTCGGCAATCGTCTTCGTTGTTTGGATGGTAGTGGGGTTACGCGTGCGTGATGAAGACTCCAACCATGCGGGCTTGGGTGCTCTGCGATACACAATCGCAGTGCTGATTGTATCGTGTCCATGTGCCATCTTGCTATGCGTGCCCATGGTCATTGTCATCACTGGCGCGGTCGCAGCTAGAGAAGGAGTGCTGTTTAAGGTACGTTATAATCAATTCATCTCCGCGGGGCTGACGGGTGTGTAGACCGCAGTTGCGACTCAGTATGCCAAGGATACAACTGACGCCGTGTTTGACAAGACAGGTACTCTCACACTGGGTCAAATGGTGGTCGTCGAAGCACATATAACACGTCAAGATGCCGTTGGAACAATACTGTCGCTCGTCTCTGAGAGCTAACATCGTGTTGCTCAGTCCATAGCCAAATACCTACAAGCGACATACCCACAATCTGAGGCTCCATCTCTGGCCAAAGTCCAGTCGATACTCGGCAAAGGCCTGGAAGTTGCGCGTGATGGCGTGCTCATCCGTGGCGGTAGCCCAAGTTGGCTCGGCTTGCAGGCAAATCCACTGCACTCAGTAATGATGGCGAAGGCCCTAACGATCTTTGCGGTCAACTCGTCGCGTTCTTTGGGCTGGCTGACCCTCCTCGCCTGAGCACCCACGCGGCCGTCCAGCTTCTCCAGCGTCAAGGCATCCAAGTGCATATTCTGTCCGGCGACTCGCCTCCCGTCATCCACGTACTCGCAGCGCAACTCGGCGTCCTGCGCGAGTCCGCATATGGTGGGTGCTTAACCGCGGAGAAAGTTGCGCGCGTGCAGGCTGCAGGCGGGAGGGTCCTGTTCGTTGAGGACGGGACAAACGACACGCCTGCGCTGGCGGCGGCGGACATCGGCGTCGCGATGGGCGGCGGGACAGACATCGTGCGCGACACGGTGAATATCGTTTTCCTCGCGCCGGACCTTGCGCAGGCTCTGACGGTGCTTTTGCGTCTATCACGCGGGGCCGTGCGGCGCGTCTATGCCAACTTCGTGTGGGCATGCGTGTACAACCTGTTTGCGGTGCTTCTGGCGGCGGGCGCGTTCGTCGACGTTCGCATCGCGCCGGAATATGCGGCTTTAGGTGAGATGGTGAGCGTGATACCGGTCGTGCTCGTCGCGTGGAGCATGTGGTTTCTCAAACATTAATGTCCAGCCAGGACGTCCCCCCACACGCGACTTTCCCTTCGTACGATGGAAGTTCTCTCTCTTCAGGCTTCAAGCTTCAACGCTAGATTCCGATTCCATGTCAGGATTTCATTTTATCATAATTACGACGTGTCATATCCAGGTTTGGGGCTCATGTCCTAGCGAGTACACTTGGTCTTATTACGATGGTTACAGTAAACTGGTAAAATCATTGTGCTCAGCGAGTTGCAGTACGTTGAGACGCGGTACACCCACTGGCATGAAATACTTAGCGTCTGGTGTTCAGCCGACGCAAACTCGTGGAGGGAGATGGCGCCCATAGTTATCAAACAGCGTTGGCGTCTACTGTAAACCAGAATCCATGAAAATCTCCCCAGGGAACAGAAATCTAGCTGGTGGAGTAATAACGTCGAGTGCGCCCCTAAACATAACCCTTGTTTCCAACGTGGTGGATGACAGCACTCAGGTCGCGTCACGACAAATTCCCCTCTGCTTCGCCTTCTACAATTCCCCGGACGGAATGTGCACCCCCAAAATTAGGCCTGAAGTATTTCGGGATGCGTTGCGTTGTGACAAATCATCGGCAATATCCCCACCAGATTTCCGAAAGATAGACCGGGAGGGACTAGTAAGCGGTTCGTGTTCACCTTTCCTTCTGCTACCCACTCTTCCTTGACCAGCCTATGCTGGTCCGTATAATACAGACGATATACAAGCTTGATCGTCGCTTCTCTTACGCCCGCCACCGTACTGATATCCTTGATGGCCTTGGACACGCCAAGCAGCAGACATGTGAAATAAATAGCACCGCCTACAATCGATACGGGGCTTCGTCCGTCCGCGATGCCATGCTCTCGCGCAGCAACAATGATGTCCTTGCATACCGCCTGGACGTGCGGTGGCAAATCGAGGTGGTTACAGTAGCGTACCAGAAGATCTTCTGGTCCCGCTGTGCTAGTGGCGCCAGAACATCCTGCGGATCCGGGAGTAAGGTTGAAGGCCTGCTCGAGAGCCTTGTAGCACTGTCCGAGAACCTTCTTTGACACATGCGTGAGGTTGCATATTTCGCGGAACGTGCGCGGCATATGTGCCTGTCGGCACGCAGTAAATATACATGCTGCGACGACGGCGTCGATCGGTTTCCCCCGGAGCAATTTCTTCTCGTCTGTGCGCATGTACAGTTGTCTCGCAATGTCGCTGATCGTCTTGGGTAGTGAGAGCTGGTCACACCAGCTGGAGATGTCACGAAACGCGGAGAGCAGGTTCCGCTCGGAGCGTGAACTCTGTGAGCGCGTTGCTGCGCGCTGAAGCTCCTGCACGATGCCCGTGCCACCGTCCTTGAAGCCAATGATGGTGTCGAGCTGTTTCTTGCCCTCCATAAGAGGGTCGGCAGCGGCACAGACACGAGAAGGGTCGTCGCCTTCGTCATTCGCGAAAGTCTGAATGAAGCACAGTCGCAGGAAGACGAAATAAATCGAGAAGTAAGACGTACCCGCCACTCGCTTCGAGTGTCAACGACGCGGTCACCAGGGACCAGTCCACAGTTTCCACACACGAGATCCCCAGAGCTTAACTCCTTGATGATTATTGGAGTTGGATCTCTACAGTCCGGACAGATGAGATCGACAGAGAGATCAGTGGCAAAGGCAGCCTGTTGCAGCTTAGAAGGCGAGGCTAGAGTGGGGTAGGCCATTACGTGTGTGGCGGACAGGTGACTGTCTCTGCCTTACAGGGTGGCTCCTGGAAAAAGAAGGCCATTACTTGTAAGTCTGTACAAATTGCGCCTTACAGTCATCTTCACAAGGAGACTACACATGGTCATGTGACTACACGAGTCCCTTTCAAGAAAGCAGTCCGGGCCGGTACACTCCAGTTTGGAACAGCTTGCTTAGTCACTTCTGTGTGGTGTGGCAAGCAGAGGATGAGGACCACCAGACCGCATCGGAAGGCCTAACAACGAGGGCATGGTGTAGTTTCTTATCACGTTCGCCTCGCACTTCATGCAAGCTTCATGGCTTTAAGGCGTCCGGTTCAATTCTGGGTGTGTCCAGGGCACTGGTTGGTCCTCTGTTGGCCCCTTTCCCCGACGCCTACATTTTGACCTTCGACTGGTTCGGCTTGTTCTGCTTTCAATCTTACTCGTATTCACCACTCCGCTTCTAACTTGGTCGTCTTGACTCCAGCCCCGCACGTGAACGTGTTTCCAACGTACTGAGGTGCTCCTCTTCAAGTTCCTGCCTCTCAGCCATTGCGTGACTGTTTGAGACTCGACTTGGTTGAATTTTCTGTATCCATGCCTCTCGACCTTCCGAGACTCCGGTCAACCCTGGAAGTCCATACTTATGCAGTCGGTTTGCTACACGACCTTCCTGTTTCTCCTGTATTACAAGCATAGCCTTCCACCAGTAGCTAATTTTGCTCACTATCTTGGTTTCATCGTGCAATTCTGTCATCTGTGTTGCCTCGAGGTGAATCCTTTGAAACCACTACCTGTTTGGCGGGTGCAGTGCTCTTCGACACGGCACGACGTCCCGTTCAGGCATTCATCGATAATCTACGCATGAAAGCGAGATGCCCCAGATCCTATCGCTGTGCATTTCCCTGAAGCCGTGCTGGGAAAATATGCACGCGAGATTGGCGAGGAACGCGCGGCTGCTTTACGGCAAGTGCGTATCAAGCGAGCGTGTGATTCCCCTCCCAGGGCCTTCCACGTGCATGCGCGAGAACTCCACGCGAGTCCATCAGAAGGCTCGCAGGCTGTGTAGTCTCCAAGTCCGGAACGGGGGCTCACAGCCACTGCAAGTAATTTACGGTTCCCTGGCAAGCCCACCATGCCAGACTCGGATATATCTGCCCTCACGCTCTGGTGATGTGCCTTCGAATATTTTCGAGAACAACTGTCGCTGCGTTATCAATCAATCAATAAAGTTCACAAAACAGCAGAAGCTAGATAAGAGATGATGAGTGCTCTTAGACATGCTCACACGGGGCCACATGATGGCACACCTCAGGCCTAATCTATCAGCTCTGGCTAGCACTTGTTGTGAGGCACAACTGCAGAGACCACCCATTACAGTTATGTACCGGCATGGTTCCTCGTCACACCCATCCAAGACGCGACCTGGTGTCAATGGTCCATGCCGGCGTCGAATTGTTGGCTACATGGCGTATAGAGAGTACTAAGAGAGCGATGATTATTTATGGTGGTTCGCGCCCCATCGAGAAGACATTTGGATAAATTTGAGCGTGATGTAGTGATTAGACGATACCCACAGTACCCAGAGGACCGTGTGAATTGAACTGAGGTTCCGCAGCAGTTGTCGACGGCTCCGTGTGAAGCAATATTCCGATTCGGAGCCGGAGCTATTTCCTTGTTGCAACAACTCGGCCACGGCCACACTCGTCACTCGATCATCCTACGTAGGGCCAACTTATTCGAATTGTATCTCAGTATTGATAGTGGCGAGTACTCCAGAAGAAGTGATCACAATCACAAACTATTGACTACTCTATAGACCGTCTCGGAGAATATGGTCCTACCGGAGGCCAACCGTGTGCATCTCCTCGGAGGCCGCGTCATTCAGGATGCGACTTAAGCGATCTGGCTGAGGATGAGGATGATCGGTTTAGTAAATGAGATATAAAAATGGCGATTCGTACAAGCCATTGTAGCTAAATGGCTTTCGCCCGTGGAATAATGCCCAGAGAGATAACAACATCGGAAGCCCCCGAGAAGTTATACATACAGTACATGTTCTGTAATCTAGCGGCCGCCCCTGCGTAGACTTGTATAAACTTTCTTTTCCTTGCCCTGAATGCCCTGATTCCGCTTCTGGATTTTGAATAGCGAAGAGTACTGTTGCTTTGAATGTGTGCTGTATGATCTAGTGTCATGCACTGAAGATAAAAGGCTTTCGGCGTCATTGAAACCAACAGGTATTGTGTTAACAGATGGAGTTGAATGCTGAGCTTGAGTTAGCCTAATGTTGAATTGGGCATGCAGTGTCCCATCGCCGTCAACAAGGGCCAATGACCTGTAGGAACGAGGCGTCAACGGGTCGAAAAAGGATATATGCGGGAAAACGCACTCGTTAAGTAAATGAGGTCGCATGGGCCCGTCATCTAAGCGTATCTTGAACGAACTATCGGATCCCGGTTGAATTTTGGACGGACAAGAGCCAAGAGGAAAAGAGAAGGTGGTTTCAAAGTTATTATCACCATCGCTGACAGATGGCAAGCGCCTCAACACGAGAAAGTCCCCATCCACGCAAGCGGGGACGGAGTGATCAGCGAGTCCAAACGAAAGCAACCATTGGCTTTCTGTTCGACCGAATGCCATGTGTTTGGTGGCTGCGGAAAAAGTAGTTGTCCAAATCCGATCTAACGTTGTCAAGAAAACTTAGATGCTGCTCGAACAGAAAGCTTTGGCAAACTTACCAGATGTGACGAACTCGACTTTGACGAGTTTGGATACGCGCATGCGCAACCGGAATCGCCGAATTTGTATACGTACGAAGAATGTTCCACTCCCGTCTTGCGTCTCGTTCACGTCTACGACGTCCCCACTGCCTGCTGAGCCCAAGAGCATAGAATCACTCCGGGAGAGTGGTGAGAGCGCTGGAAAGTGCCAGAACAAGTGCTGCAAAAGGATATTGTTCGATGTCACCATGCATGCGAGACGAATCGCTGAGATGGTAGTGTCATTGAGAGGCTGACAATAGTCCAGAATCGAGAAAACGAGGGTGTGCAATGCTGCGTCATTGTTTTGCGAGGACGTCATGGGCCAGTTAAGGATGGCCCAATAAACGGGGGGTTTGCCGTCGATGAGTGGTTCCTGCAAGACGGAGGAGAGGTATAGACCACCGTTGGTACAAATTTGGTCACATCTCTTGAGGATGGTGTCGCAATCCTTGCTAGAGGGGAGGTCGTGGGTGAGCAACGATTGTATGCATGCTTTGACGGCTTCGTTAGCTTTTGCTTGTATTAAGGCTATGCGAGGGTCTATATCCGCCTGAAGGTATGCGGGTGTTGACACGAGCTTTGCGTCAGCCTCCCCCCATGCAGTAGGACCTAGTTTCTTTTGCTCCTTCTCGAACGCCGCTTCAGCCACGTCTTTGCGGGCTGCGTGCTCCACAAACCAGGCAGTAGCATGACGGGTCGCTTTGGATATCTTGGACGCAGATATCGAGAACGCTGAACGAGTTGACTTGGTGGAGCGGAGGCTCCGAGGCCGAGCTTGAATCGGCGGTAAGGGGCGACTCGGGCGAGTGACCACAGGTTGCGGAGGTAGTGGGAAATGGGGAAGTGAAAGTGAAAGTGAGGAAGCAGAGTCCAGAGTTGGGGAGGGGATGGGGGAACGAGAGGGGGGCAACCGAGATGGAAACGGAGACCCACTACTAGCTGGAAAGTGGCCTGCCACGTCAAGCCATGCTGGCGGGGCTGGAAGTGGTCGAGAGGGCGCGTCTGAGGCTGCTGAAACGGGACCTGACGAGGTGGAAGGACGAGTGGAAGGACGAGGTCGGCGGGTAGTAAGATTGGAGTGGGAGCCAGCGTAGGGAGGTGGTAGTGGTGGTGACGGTGGAAGGGGGAACCTTTTGGACTGGAGCATGGGGAATGAGAAAGAGGGAACGTCGCACTTGAAAACCGTTTGTTTTTGTCGACATTTCTAGCCCCTTCGGGTGGGTTCAGTAACTGAGAGTAATCGGAGATCTGGCAGGACCGTCGACCTTATCGCCCTCGGCGGAGGTCACAATTAGACGCCACATTCAATTTCCCTTTCAAATTATATCGGCCATCCTCACCGGGACCGGGACAATCCACCACCCAACTTGCAATCTAGTCGAGTCGATATTCTCATCCACGCAGGTTCGGTGCTAAATCTCTCTATGGTGATCCACAAAACCGAGGGGAGAGGTCTGTCCCTTGCAATATTTTCAGGGACCTACGTATCTGTTATCAAACCAATGACACAAGTTCGCGACGCAACTCCCACCGGCAAAAGAATTACATTCGTACCTGATATATGCTTCTTGTCCCTTTACGACACTCCCACTCATTACCTAATTATTTGTACTGCTGCACCTATCTTTCTTGCACTCGCCTTCACGCCCGACGTCCACGTACTATCAAATTCTGTCGGCATGGCGTCTATTATGCACAGAATACACGTCACGCTTGGTAGCTGCTCTTGAAGCTTGAATCCCCATACAGACCTCGCTGGCCTCACCTCCACAGTTCTATCATCTATGGAACTGTCATAGTGGCATAGTGGCCTCGTGTGCCACCAAACTTACTCTGGGCTACTTCCAGTCACGGCATCTGGATGTTGAGGGAAGTACGCCACCGATCACGACAAGATCAGCCGTTTTTCTATGGCATAACAATCATGATTTGACCGGGGACCCCGCAGACATACACTGGTCGTTATGCATTTATATATGCTTGACTGGGTTGTTTCCGGCCTTTGACCAGACCCCGTTGCGACTCACCTTTGCCAAAATAAGGCAACACTCGGGAGCCCAAACAACGGTAATGCGCGCTTCTTGTTCGCATAGGTCTAGCGGGTCCGGGTGCAAAGAATATTCGCCGTGACGATAGGCAATTTCCGGATGATCGCGTAACGTCTAGCCCTCTGAAATTACAGTAAGTTGCCGACCAACATTTCGCCACTCGTTTACAACCCTCAAATTTTTACAGTAAAATCCATCTTTATCCTGGGACAATAAAGCTACGTTACAAGACAAGACCTCAAATTCGTAGAAACTTCTTAGTACTATCAACTTGTCAAGAACAGCACAATCGAAGCTGAATCAAGCTTACCATTTGTTCCTGACGGGATGATCATAAACGGCAACCGTAGTTCCTTTCCCGTTGCAGATCGATTGCCAGTGGTTTGCCTTTAGCAGGACCGCTTCTCCCTTCGAGAAGAACAAGGCATTCGTGCTTCGAGTCACTCGGTAGCGCAAATAAGACATTCTCTATCACGTTTTCGACGAAGCGGGCTGGGGCCCACCTCTGTAATAGCTCTGATAGACAATCAAGGCAGCTCTTAACTAATGCAAAAGGGCAAAACACATAACTGAGCGAGATGCCACAATTTCCTTGGCCATCAACGCTCTGGATCTGTATATTTAAGGAGCTATCCAGCATGTACGGCCGAGGATGCCAAAGATCTTCGCGCCAGCGATCGGGAGTGGATACTGTAGCAGGAGGATCCTACCTATAATTGGCAGTGGAGCAAATCACCGGTAACAAACCAGTGTTTCCCCATACCAACCTCGTTAGGGCCTCCTGGGGAAGATACACGAGCACGCCACTGATTGTACCATCTTTGCTACTACCAAGGAGGGAAAACCACGATACTTATTTCCTCAGATCTAACCTAAACTCCTCCAGTCGTCCATCCCCAGGCCTAGTTTGCCGTATTTGCGTTTTGATGTCATTCTGTCTAGACCAGACCACAAAGACGCATCGAGGTCACCCTTCCTTGCTTGGCAGAACGAGGTGAGGTTCTCACAAGCGAGTCCAGATTGACAAGAATTCAACATGAGTTGTAGGGCATTAACAGGCAGCGCAGTTCAAGACCCAGCGCACGAACCACTGATGGCCAATGTGGCAGTCTCGGGGCATGACGCAGGTCGATGTGAAGTGGCGAGCTCCTGAGATTGTACGCGCATGTCGGCCGAGGTCACGGTGGTAGGCTGGGCTTTATCCGTGGTTGAATAACGTGAGTGGCTAGAACGAAGGGTCGCGTCTCTGATTAGTTCCATTTACAGTGAAATCCAATACGTTAGGCCCCTTTTTCCAAAAGTAGACATATAGAGCGGACCTTGAATAGGGTTCGGCATGAAATGCCGCATTTTTTTCTCATATGATAAATAATTTATTAATCAAAAAGTCAAATTTTACTAGAAATAAGACAAATCAAATCACTCAATCAACACTAAGTTGAGCTTCTAGCGCTTCTAGCTTCCAAGTCGAACTTCTAGCTTCTAGGTGCTGTGCACCGCATGGTGCAGCACACATTGCACCACATGGTAAAAGACAGTTGGAATTGTACTACTTAACACATGAATGGATGAATGACTGGAATAATCTCAATAAGTGTGTGCGACAGCTGCTACCAGTATGTTCTGAGCGTGCTACAGTACAGTAAAGTAGCTCTTGTGTACTTGAGAACATAGGACAAGACAGAACATATCAGTGATTCTATGCAGCCTTGAAAAGAAAGAAAGGACATACGTGCAGTTGTTTGTGTGTACATGGCACAGCTCCACCTGAATCCATGAGCAGCTGGACCAATTCTTCTGTAAAGCTGTCAACTAGTACTAGTGCATAGGAACAACTACAAGCAAGCAATTGAATAGGCAGGACTTGTCAGCAGGTCTTGGGGGGGTGTCGCTAGCAGTGGAAGATGGCAGCGGAAGATTGAGAAGGGGGGAAGGGATGGCATGGATGAGAGAGCGAGCAGCAGATAAATACCAGTCAGTGTAGTCCTTCCAAGGATTATTGAGATAAACTACTTACCTCTTAATGCCTCCTCGCCCTTGCCCTTGCCCTCGTCCTCGTCCTCATTATGCTCAGGGTGTTGCACCTGCCCCTGAACACACATCTGACCGTGAAAACAACCTGCCACCATCTTTGCCACCAGTGGGACAAGGTCTCTTCAACCCGCTGCTGCCGCCGCCGCTATCATACCCGCCGCCACCATTTGATCCCTTCCAGCCACCAGCGACACCATTGTCGTACCCACCAGTAGTGCAGCAAAGGATGTTTGAAGACCCACCGCCGCCGCCATTTTACCCCCAACATATCCCACCCCCTGGTCAGAATGTGGGTGGTTAGCAACACTTTGCTGAGCCAGGAAGATACGCACCACCATATCTTCCCAATCCATCACTTTACCAACAGTTCTACTTTCCATTGGATCCTGTCCTGCGTCTGGTAGTATACCCTCCTGGAGAAAGTGGTGCCTCACCTGCTGCCCAAGGTCGTAGCATCTCTCAAGGACCCACGCACAAAGGACCCATGCACAGTACCATGGAAGGTGGTCGTCCTGTGTTGCCAAATGTAGATTGTCCTGTGAAGAAAACTCCTAATACACAGATCAGTGAAGGAGGTATGTACTCACCTTCTGTCATGGGGACTTACCACTGACTGAAGCCAATTAGCATGGCAGTTTGCCATCGAAATCTTCAATGACAATGAGAGGTG
>WNFR01006698.1_pt1 | contig 24648 bp, 22 predicted proteins | sample 5400221 | NCBI WGS metagenome assembly WNFR01 (sample SAMN13153357, study PRJNA577476) | soil metagenome | isolation source: 40 cm soil under Madrone tree | place: USA:California | collected 2016-06-14 | reverse complement strand
ACCATTCCGCCGGGCTTTACCATCCCGTTCTTCTATTACGATCAGTTCTTGAAAGAGAACAAACTGGACGACGCGATCTATCAGATGCTGAACGATCAGAAGTTCGTCCACGACCCTGCTTATCGCCGCAATTACCTGACGAAGATGCGCGATCGGATTGCTCATGGAACCATCAATCCGCAATTACGCGAAGCGGTCTTACGACGTCTGCAGCTCGAGTTTCCCGGCAAGGGAGTGTTCGCGCGCAGCTCTACCAACAGCGAGGATCTGCCGAATTTTAGCGGCGCCGGGCTCTACTCGACCGCACCCAACGTTCGCGGCGAAGATCAACTCATCGACGCAATCAGGTTTGTCTGGGCCTCGGTGTGGAACTTTGAAGCTTACGAAGCCCGCGAGCGCGCCGGGGTTGAGCACACCAAGATCTTCATGGCCGTCCTGATTCAGGAAGGGATCGATTCTGAAAGCTCCGGGGTCATGATTACCGCCGATCCATTTAATCGCGAGAGCACCGTAGAGAATCAGGGCTCGATCTATATCAGCGCCAAGCGCGGACTGGGCATGAAGGTCGTGGAAGGGAAAAAGGTTGCCGAGCAAATCGTTTTTCGGCCGAGGGCAAATGCGGTGCAGGTGCTAACGCGATCGGAAGAAGACAGTCTGCTCACCTTTGATGCAAACGGGGGCGTCAAAGAAATACCCATCGGCGGAGAGCGCGTCGTGCTGACCGATGAAGTCATTCGCCGGCTGGCCGCCGCGGCTGCTTTGATTAAGCGAGTCTTTGGCGGCAAAGAGCAGGACATCGAATGGGCCTACATGAAAGGTCGAATCTATATCGTTCAGTCGCGGCCATTCATTGCAGGCGGATGATCTGAACCAGGCGGGGTTATGGCGCCGAAGCATTGGAAGGCCCGTATTCTGGGGTCAGTTAACTGGGAGGAATAGTGTTCTTATGGAGCGAGTCATGACAATTAGCGAGATTGAATCCGAGTTTGATTCCGAATGGGTTTTGGTTGACGAGCCTGAGACGAACGAGCAGCTCGAAGTCTTGAAGGGGAAGGTTCTTCATCATAGCAAGGACAGAGATGAGGTCTATCGTAAAGCGGTGACTTTGCGTCCCAAGCGTAGTGCGATTCTTTACACAGGCAGGATACCCGAAGACACCGTAGTTGTGTTGTGAGATATTCGTTCGATCGTCATGAAGGGCTAATCATTGTGAGGGCCGAACTCTTTGGCCCATCGGGCAGTATTGTGGTGCGACTCGCGCTCGATACCGGAGCCACCAGTACAACCATTAATGCTGGATTACTTAACCGATCGGCTACGATCCAGCTCTCGTTCCAGATCGCGTTCAGTTGACCACGGGCAGTGCAGTTGAATACGCTCCCCGTCTTTCAATTAATAGGATCGAAGCGTTAAGTCAGAAGCGCGCGAATTTTCTGGTCGTTGCACATACATTGCCGCCGACTGCGAGCGTTGATGGCCTGCTCGGTTTGGACTTCTTCCGCGGCCATGAACTGAATCTTGACTTTCGCACTGGAGTTGTCGTCTTGAGCTAAGCGTGTCGAAGATGGTCGCCGCCGCGAACATCTGAGGCGTTTCAGTCGCGACATTTTATTGTCGGAGGGTAGCGTGGCACAGACTTTAGTCTGTGGTTCTTCAACGAAACGAGTCTCCATATTAAGAGAAAATCACAGACTGAAGTCTGTGCCACTTTTATGAAAATCTTCGCAGATGGAATTCTGAAAGGCCACGTCGCGTTTGTGACTGGCGGCGGCACCGGTATTACTGGCGGCGTGGCGCGCGCGCTGGCTGAAGCCGGCGCCAACGTAGCTCTGGTCAGCCGCCGCATGGAACATCTCGAACCGGCCGCCGCGGCAATCAACGACGCCCGAGCCGGTCTGCGAGGGGAGGCTCGGGGCAGTAGCCCGACCGTTAGGGAGGGCGCCCCAACTCAGACCCACTCCATGGGCGAAGCAATCGCCGTCGCCGCCGACGTACGCCATCCGGAAGAAGTCGAGCAGGCCATCGCCGCTACGGTCGAACGATTCGGCAAAGTCGACATCGTCGTCAACGGCGCCGCCGGAAACTTTCTTTGTGCGGCCGAAGAGCTTTCGCCGAACGGCTTTGGCACGGTGATCGATATTGATCTCAAGGGGTCGTTCAATGTTTGCCGCGCGGCGTTCGCGGAATTGAAGAACAATCGCGGGCAGATTCTGAACATCAGCGCCACGCTGCATTATCTGGGCACGCCGATGCAGCTCCATGTTTCCGCAGCCAAAGCCGGTGTCGATGCGTTGACTACGAACCTCGCCGTCGAGTGGGGCCGTTATGGAATCCGCGTCAACGCGATCGCGCCGGGACCAATCGGAGACACCGAAGGCATGAAGCGGCTGGTGCCGGAACCAATCAAAGAGAAACTGAAACGACGAATTCCGCTGGGAAGATTCGGCCTGATCGAAGACATTGAAAACGCCGCGGTGTTTCTTTGCTCAGACGCGGCCAGCTACATCAACGGGGCCGTTATCGTGGTTGATGGTGGTCACTGGCTGGCGTCGAATGGCTTGGGTTAACGAGGCTCAGAGACCTTCAGTCCGGAGTTCGTGCGAGAGGTAAGCTGACGATGGGGCAAGGTCGCTACTTGATATTACTGATCAAGACCACGTCGCTCGTTTGGTTGCCGCGCGAGAGTGCAATCTGTTTGCCATCGCGCGAGAAGTCAAACCAGAAGACGCGGTCAGAAGTGAAGTTGGTCAACTGTTTGGGCGGGCTGCCGTCAAATCGTTGCGCCCAGAGGTTCGAAACGCCAGCGCTCGTGACCACGTAAACGATCGCGCTGCCGTCTGCGGTCCAGGATAAATTTGTCCCGGCCTGTGCGGCCAGTGGAAATGTTTTGACTGGTGGTCCGCCCTGAGATGGAAGGATGCCAAGCCTGGCTGGGGAATTCTGGTCCTCGAAATAGAAACAGGCGATCTGTTTTCCATCGGGTGAGATAGCCGGGGCGAAAGACAACTTTTCAGTTAGTTGCAGAGGCTGGCCGCCATCGATGGCGATCTTCCAAATCGTGTCCTTATTCGCGTTGGACACATAAACCACCCAACGACCATCAGGCGAACAGTGTGGATTGACATCAGGGTTATCGGTTAGTTGCTTCTGATTTCCACCATCAATGTCCATTCGCCAAATGTGCGGCGCGCCGGTTCGGTCGGACGAGAAAATAATGTAGCGTCCATCCGGCGAGGTCGACGGCTGACCATTCATACCGGAGTTTGCGGTCAATTGTTTAGGGTTGCCGCCGCGAGCATCCATCAGGTACAGGTCAGAACCGCCGGCAATGTTTGACGAGTAGACTAGTTTGCCATCCGAGGTCCAGGAAGGCTCGCGAATAAAATTCCGTCCCTGGGTAATCTGTGTTGCGCGTGCGGCATCAAAGCCGGGCATCACCCAGAGGTTTGCCAAGGCCTCAGTCTGCACCGTTGCCAACTGGGTGAAATCGGCAGTGAGACTGACGGTAGAGTAAGAACCAAGGTCGCTGGTAATCACCTGGGCCTCGCCTGCCGGGTAGGAAACCTGCCAGATCTTGAAGTCGCTTGATCCCTTTTCTATCGCGGTAACTAAAAGATGAACGCCGTCCGGAAACCAAGCCACCTGCCGCACCTCGTACCACTTTTGCGGAGTGAGGAATTTGATCTCACCAGTGTCAGTTGGAATCGTGGCTACACTCATATAATTCTCTGCGCCATTTCCCACCGGCGCCGCGAGAACCTTTCCATCCGGCGACCATGCCAGGCCGGCAAAACCAGATCGAAAGAAAAACTCGTTGCCACCGCGCATGGCGAGTTGACGTTCTCCGGTGCCGTCCGCATTCGCGATCATCAAACGGTCTTGATCTTCAAAATAGTAGAAAAAGGCCAGCCGCTTTCCGTCGGGAGAAAACGCCACCGCGTTGTTAATCCCCGTCAGCAGTTTTCGGACCGGGCCCCCAGGCACGGGCACCTGGAAGAGCGTTCCTCTGGGATCATTCTTTTCCTGCACCGAGTAGTAGACGTAGTTGCCGTTAGGCGAGAACGCCACTCCGCTGTAGTAGAGTTCCGCCGGTGGAACGATTTGGGTGTCGCTGTTAAGGACGGCCACCTGCTTGAGCCAGAGGCTCTGCTGTCCGCCATCGTCTATGACGTGCACCAGCCATCTGCCGTCAGGCGAGATCGCGGCTCGCAAAGCTTTGCCCGTGCTTGTCAGCCGCGTGAACGTTGCCGATTGCAAAGACAAGGCAGCCTTTTTTTGCCGGACCATTCGCAGTAAGCCGAAACCAATTCCCACCAGCGCGAGCCCGATCAATCCGGCGACCATGACCGTCGCGACCTTGTGCTCTTTGATTCCCGATATGATGTATTCGGCACTCGACGCCCTGGTTGAAAGCGAGCCGGGCCGCGTGCCGGTCGTGGCGCTGAGGCTTTGATCGTGCAGCGCTTCGGCGCCAGTGGCGTCGCTGCCCGCTGACGACGGGATTGGGATTGCCGTGCTTTCCATCTCACGCCGCAAGTCTTTCAATTCAATTGCCACATCCTTGATTGTTTGATAGCGGTCTTCAGGGTCCTTCGCGAGACAGCGGCGCGTAATTCTTTGGAGCTCCGGTGGCGCTGTGGGGTTGACCTCGCTAATCTGGGGCGTAGGCTCGTGCACAATCTTGTGCAGCGAATCGAGCGCATCTTTTCCTTCAAAGGCCCTCTGACGGGTCGCAGCTTCAAAGAGAATGCAGCCGAAGGAAAAGATGTCTGAGCGGTAATCGATCTCACTGGTCTTGCCCTGGGCTTGTTCGGGCGACATATACCCGACGGTGCCGATTACGGTCCCGGGAGTTGAGTGATGACCACCCCAGCCGGGCTGCCCGGCCGGGGACCCCGGTTGGGGCATCATTGCGGTGACAACTTCGCTCGAGCCTTTAGCCGAGATTGAAGCGGGCCGTTGCTCGATCAGTTTCGCCAAACCAAAGTCCAGAATCTTGGCATGACCGTCGGCGGTAATCATGATGTTGTCCGGCTTCAGATCGCGATGCACAACCCCCGCGGCATGCGCCTTGGCTAATCCTTCCGCCACGTTCTGAAGGTACCGCAACAACTTCCTTAGTTCGGTTCGCTGTAGATGGATCTTCTCGCGCAGGGTGACGCCCTCGACGTACTCCATCGCGATAAAATTCATTCCCTGGCCTTCGCCAATTTCGTAGATGTGCGCGATGTTTGGATGATTAAGGGCGGCTGCGGCCTGCGCTTCTTGATGGAAGCGCCGCATGCGATCCTGATTGAGGGCAACTTCGGCAGGAAGGATCTTCAGCGCAACTCTGCGATGTAGTTGCGTGTCTTCCGCGAGGTATACCTCGCCCATTCCGCCCGCGCCGATCTTCAAGCGGATTTCATAACGACCGAGTTGGGTGCCCAGGGCAATGTCCATGAGAGGCCTCTGGTGTTGTCACAAGGCGGAGTGCCGTAACGCGAGACCTGGATGTGGAGAACCGTCGGCAGCCATTCTAGATTAGTTCGCCTTGGCGCGCCAGAGAACTGTGTTGAGGGTGGAGGGTTAGTGTGTTGATACGCTCAGGGGCATTAACCCGACCGTGAGGGAGGGCTCCGAGGCGCCATAAATTGCGGCCCTCCCTGACGGTCGGGCTAGTGCCTCGCTTTTGCGACCGCCGCGTAGCAACAGACAACTATCCCAGTACCGAGTCGAGGCACCGGCATCAGTCGGGTTCTTTGGTAAGGCAAAATCGAACTAAAGTTGGTAATCTAAACAGCGAACCATGCTCGATCTGAGGCCAGCAACATTCGAGGAATTCGAACTGGAGGCGCAGCGCGGTAACGTCGTCCCGGTAGTGCGCAGCGTGCTCGCGGATCTGCAAACGCCCGTGGGTGCGTTTTTGCGAATCGCCGGCGATGCGCCTTACGCATTTCTCCTGGAATCGATCGAAGGCGGCGAGCGCGTTGCCCGTTATTCTTTTTTGGGAGCCAATCCATGGATGGTGGCGCGTGGACGCGGCGGCGAAACGATCGTGGAAAAGGATGGACGGACGGAAATGCGCCGGCAAAACGCCGTCGAGTTTCTCCGCGAATACTTTGCCGGTAAGAAGCTGGCGAGCCGCGGCGGTCTTGCGCCTTTGGCGGGTGGCGCGGTTGGTTATCTCGCCTATGACGCGGCGCGCTGGTTCGAGCCGGTCCTTGCCGTGAATGGCAACGCGCAACCGCCTGGGACGAATGATGCGGTGTGGATGTTCTTTCGGACCATCGTCGCATTCGATCGGGTCCGGCAGCAGATGGAAATTACTTCGGTTGTATTTACCGATGAAGCCGAGGGCGATCGCAATCGGCTCCGTGAGCTGTACGAGCGCGCAGTCGTGGAAACTGCAGCCATCGAACTCGACCTGGGTAAAGATTCTATGCCGATGCCGGCCACACGCCAGCGCGCCGGCGACCCGATACTCGAATTCCAATCGAACTGGCCGCGCAAAGACTTCGAAGCCGCCGTCGATGCCGTCAAGGAACATATTCTCGCGGGCGATTGTTATCAGGCGGTAATTGCTCAGCAGTTCGCCCGGCCGACCTCGGCTCATCCAATTTCAATCTATCGCGCATTGAGATCGACGAATCCATCGCCTTATATGTATTTTCTGCGTCTGGGTGCAGAAACAATAATCGGAGCCAGCCCGGAGATGTTGGTGCGTTGTCACGATCACTGGCTCGATTATCGCCCGATCGCGGGCACGCGTAAGCGCGGCGCAACTGAAGCCGAAGATGCGAAGTTGGGCGAAGAAATGCGCAAAGACGAAAAGGAAGTGGCTGAACATACGATGCTGGTTGATCTTGGCCGCAACGACCTCGGCCGAGTTTCTGATTACGGGTCTGTGAAGGTCGAGGAGTTGATGACGGTCGAGCGTTATTCGCATGTGCAGCATCTGGTCACCAGTCTCCGCTCGCGGTTGCGTGACGATCTTGATCGATTCGATGCACTGGGGGCATGCTTTCCGGCAGGCACCGTGACGGGCGCGCCGAAGATTCGGGCCATGGAGATAATTCGTGAACTGGAGCCGGCGGATCGCGGTGTCTATGCCGGCGCAATTCTTTACGTTGACTATGCCGACAATCTGGATTCGTGCATTGCCATTCGCACAATCGATCTGCGCGGTGGGGTGGCTACGGTCCAGGCGGGCGCGGGCATAGTTGCCGATTCCATCCCGGAACGGGCCTCCTCCCAGCACTGAGACTCTGAAGAAGGCGAATACCCGGCCAGCGGAGCCAACAGTGACAAAGCGCGACCCATTTGATGGCGCGACTGTCGATAAAATGGCCGGTCAATGTGTAACTCTCAATACTGAAGCGGGTGAAATCGTAATCGAAATGCTGCCGGCGAAAGCGCCCGAAACTGCGCGCAGCTTTCTCAATCTGGCCGCGACTGGCTCGCTGGACACGTCAACTTTCAGCCGCGTAGTAAGAGCGTTTGTGATTCAAGGCGGCAATCTCTCCACCAGCGAAAAGTGGGGCGCCGAGTTAGCTGAACGAATGTCCCGTCATTTGCCTGACGAGCCGAGTGACGTTAAGCACGTGCGCGGAATTGTGTCGATGGCCCGCGGGGACGAACCCAATAGTGCTACCACGCATTTCTTCATTTTGGTTGGTGACGGGCCGCACCTCGACGGAAAATTTGCGGCGTTTGGGCGCGTGATTGCCGGACTCGAAGTTGCCGATGCAATCAATCGCGCGCCAGCTGAAGGCGAGAAGCCCACAGTGCCGGTGAGAATCAAACACGCCGGAGTGGCGCAATGTCCGAAGTAGATCTCCGAATGAGAAGCAAAAGCCACTGGAAGCTTTTGGTCGTTGTCCTCTTATCTTGTCTTGGCGCGTGCGCGGAGAGGGGCAGCGAACAGCCGACACCCGAAGCAGCGAAGCGCTTTTTGCAACTGCGCGGTTATAACTTTGACGGTCCGTCATTTATTTCGGCAGTGAAGTCGGGCGACGAATTAGCGGTGAATGGCTTTATCAGCGCCGGTATTGATCTCAACGTGAAAGATGAAAACGGCGATACCGCCTTGACTGCTGCGGAAATGCGCGACGACGTGAAGATTATCGAGGCGCTATTGCACGGTGGCGCGGATGTTAACGCCAGGGGCAGAAACAACTGGACGGCGTTTCTGCTGGCGCTCGAAGAGGAGCGGGATGAAGTTGCCGCCAGGTTGATTTCACAACCGGGCCTCGATTTGAAGGCCGAGAGTCCCAACGGCATGACCGCGTTGATGCTCGCCGTTTGGCATAATCGCCCCGAGTTTGTGAGAACGATCTTGCAGAAGGGCCCGGATCTCAACCATCAGGACAAGGACGGGGATACAGCGGTACACGGTGCTGCATGGTTAGGTGAAGCGAGGATTTTGGACATGCTGCTGGGCGCTGGGGCTAATCCAAACATCAAAAACAAACTCGGTGGCACGGCATTGATGTGGGCGGCATCATATGGACAGGCCGAAGCTGCGCAAATACTCCTCGACAAGGGCGCTGATCCGCGGCTTAAAGATGTGGACGGCGTGACTGCTGCTGGTTGGGCCGCGAAGAATGGACAAACTAACCTGACGATGCTGCTTCGCGAAGCTGAGAAGAAAGGCGGTAGGCAGTAGGCAGACAGCAGTAGGCAGGATGCTTTTGGCCGGCGCGCGGAAATCGAGATAGGGAAATGCTTTTAGTAATCGACAATTACGATTCCTTTACCTACAACCTGGTGCAGTATCTCGGTGAGCTGGGCGAGAAAATCGAAGTGCGCCGTAACGATGAGGTCACCGTCAATGAGATCGAGTCAACCCTTAAGCCGTCGCGCATTCTCATTTCTCCGGGTCCCGGAACGCCGAAAGACGCAGGCGTCTCACTGGAAGTCATTCAGGCCTTGGCCAGCAGAATTCCCATCCTGGGTGTTTGTCTTGGACATCAGGCGATTGGACAGGCATTCGGCGGGTTAGTGGTGCGTGCTCCCCGGCTCTATCACGGGAAATCCTCTTCCGTTGAGCATGACGGCAAGACGATTTTCGCCGGTATCAATCAGTCATTTAGCGCGGGTCGATATCACTCGTTAATGGTGGCAGACCAGAGTCTGCCGTCATGTCTGGAAGTTTCCGCGCGCACTGCGGACGGAATAATCATGGGCTTGCGTCACCGCGAGATGAAAGTCGAAGGCGTGCAGTTTCATCCGGAATCGATTATGACGACTGAAGGGAAAAAGCTGCTGGCGAATTTCTTGGTATTGTAGGGCGGTATCGATGAGAATCAGCGGAATTATTTGGTTGAGGAACGTCATTGACAAGCTGGCCTTTAAGCATCGGGTTGAGCAAGATGAGGTGGAAGAGGTCTTTGAGAATCGACCTAAGTTCCGTTTCCTTGAAAAAGGAGAGCGCGCGGGAGAAGATGTATACGTAGCTCTTGGGCGAAGCGACGCGGGTCGCCATCTGTCAGTTATGTTCATATACAAGAAAAGCAAGGATGCATTGATTTTGAGTGCACGGTCCATGGCACCAAAGGAAAGGAAGTTGTATGGCAAGAAGTAAGGCTCTAAAAAAAGTTGCCGCTCGATCGATTAATGAACTCGTCGAGTGGTTTGATCGAGACGACATCGGCGATTCCTTGAAAGAAATGCCAGAGGCTGATTTTGACGTCGATATCAAGCGACGAGAGCACTTGGTGTCGCTGGATCCGGAGCTGTCAGCGAAGGTCACCCGCATCGCAAAGGCTAAAAAGACTTCTTCAGAAACGCTGATCAACTCCTGGGTAAGGGAGAAGATATCCGAGCCGAAAATCGCCTAGCCCCCTGCTACTTTATTCGGTGTCACTCTCTCGTAATTTCACCCTTGACTTTAGACTCGACACGTAATTCTCTCAAGACTTTCCTTTCGCAGTTGATGCGCGGCGAGAATCTTTCTCGCGCCCAGGCAGCCCTGTTTCTCGACGCCTTGCTCGACACTTCGGCGACCGATGCCCAAATCGCCGCCGCGCTAATTGCTTTGAAGTTGAAAGGCGAAACCGTCGAGGAGTTGGCTGGCCTGGCTGAAGGCATGCGCGCCCGCGCGGTGCGCATCAACACTCATCACAAGGTTTTCATCGATACGGCTGGCACGGGCTCGAGTTGTGCCAAGACTTTCAATGTGTCAACGGCGGCCGCGTTTGTAATTGCCGGCGCTGGTCTGCCGGTTGCCAAGCACGGCAACCGTGCCGCCAGCAGTCGCTGCGGCAGCGCTGACGTGTTGACGGCGCTGGGTGTCGATGTGGCGATGTCGCCAGAGGTTTCCGAGAAGGGCCTGAACGAGCTCGGCATGTGTTTTATGTTTGCGCCGCTCTATCACGGGGCGACCGCGCGCGTTGCGAGTATTCGCCGGGAACTGGCAGTGCAGACGACTTTCAATCTCCTTGGTCCGCTGACGAACCCGGCGCGGGCGCCGCGACAAATCATTGGGGTTTGGGATCGTCGTCTGGTCGAGCCTTTGGCCCGAACTCTTTCATTGCTGGGCACCGAACGCTCGTGGATAGTACACGGCGCTGATGGCCTCGACGAAATTACGGTAGCGGACAAGACTTTCGTGGCTGAGGCGAGCGATGAAGATGTCCGCACCTTTGAAATCGAGCCACGGGACTTCGGGGTACAGCGTGTAGCGATCGAAACACTGGGCGGCGGCGATGCTGAAGCGAATGCCGAAATTATTCGCTCTGTGCTGTCAGGTGCGCGGCGCGATGCGGCCCGACTCCTGGTAGTCGTAAACGCGGCGGCAGCTTTATGCGTGGGAGGCTTCGCTAAGAATCTGCGTGCCGGAGCGCAACTCGCTGAACAGAGCATCGACAGCGGCGCCGCGCAAGCGAAGCTGGAGCAACTGGTCCGAATGTCACGCGACGCGGCGTCAGGGACGTAAATCGCTCATGAACTTCCTCTCCACCATCATCGATCAAAAACGACGGCGAGTTGAGACGGCGAAGCTTTCGGTCTCTCCGAAGGCTTTGGAACCAATTGCGCGCGGGGCGCGTTATGCGGCGATCCCGCATGCTTTACTTAAGGCGCTGAAAGACGACAGCCAGATCAATATCATTACCGAGTTCAAGCGCAAGTCACCGTCAAGAGGAGAGATTAGAAGTAATGCTGATCCGGTAATTATTGCGCGGGCCTATGAGGCCGCCGGCGCATCCGCTGTATCCATTTTGACTGAAGAGGATTACTTTGACGGCTCGCTCGATGATTTGCGCGCCGTGCGGCAAGCAATTTCGCTGCCGATCCTGCGCAAGGATTTCATTTTCGACGAGTATCAGGTCTACGAATCAGCCGCGGCCGGTGCGGATGCGATCTTGCTGATTGTGGCTGCTCTCAATGACGAGGAGCTTGGCCGGCTGCGCCGCATTGCCGAAGATGAATTGGGCATGGATGCGCTGGTTGAAGTGCACACGAGAGAGGAAATGGCCCGAGCAGTTAGCAGTGCTGCGAACCTTATCGGCGTTAACAATCGGGACCTGGCGACGTTCGATGTATCACTTGAAACTTCCGCCCTGCTGGCGCCCATCGGAGGGAACAAGGCGCTGCTGGTTAGCGAGAGTGGAATTAAGTCGGCCGAAGATATTCTCGGTTTGTATGATCTCGGATATCGGGGCTTCCTGATCGGCGAAGGCCTGATGCGAGAAGATGATCCGGGAGAGGCGCTCAAGAAATTCACGCAAAGGCGCGAAGGCGCAAAGGGAGAGGGCGCCAGGCGATGACCCTCATAAAGATTTGCGGTATCACCAGTCTCAATGACGCCCGCGCGGCGGTCGCAGCGGGCGCCGACCTGCTGGGCTTTAATTTCTATCGCCCGAGCCCACGCTTCATCGAGCCTGCAGAAGTCAAAAAGATCATAGAGTCGTTGGCGGCAGAAACGGCCGATCAACCGATAGAAACGATCGGAGTGTTCGTTAACGAAGTGTCTGCTGATTCAATAATGCGTATCGTCGATGCCGCGGGTGTTAGCGGAGTCCAATTGCACGGAGACGAATCGATCGAGTTTTGCGATCGTCTAAAACTCCTCTTGAACGATCGGCTTTTAATTAAGGTTCTCCGTGTTACGGATAAGTTCGCGCCGAGGGATGTGCAGCAGTACCACGCTGACGCAATCATGCTCGATGCATTTCACGCCGAGCTGCGTGGTGGTACGGGACAGGTCATTGACTGGTCGTTGGCCCGGTCGGCACGAAAGTTAGTGCCCCGCCTGTTTCTGGCGGGTGGGCTGTCACCAGAGAATGTTGTCCGGGCGATTGACCAGGTCCATCCCTACGCGGTGGATGTTTGCAGCTCGCTTGAGAGCTTACCGGGGCAAAAGGACGCCCAGCGGATGAATGCGTTTGTTCAGGCCGTGCGCAACGAGTAAACTGCGTCCTTGAGCCGTCCTTTCGAATGATTATGTTGCCGAGGGAGAAGCTTTGTCGCAAACAATAGCAGCCCCGACCATCGCGACTTCGGACCAGCCGAAGACGAAGGCTGGCGGTTCGGTCGGCTTGTCTGAGGGACCCTCGGCGCGGGCTTTGTCAGCGCTCAATCTGCAAAAATCCTACGGCCGTCGTCGAGTGGTTGACGAGGTCACGCTGCACGTTGAACCGGGCGAAGTCGTAGGCCTCTTGGGGGCGAACGGCGCCGGCAAAACCACGACGTTCTACATGATCGTGGGCCTCGAGACACCGGAAGCGGGACGCGTTTATTTGGCGGGTCAGGACGTGACGCGTCTGCCGATGTATTTGCGGGCCCGGTTGGGGCTGGGATACCTGCCCCAGGAACCATCCGTCTTTCGAAAGATGACTGCCGCGGAAAATATTCTGGCCGTCCTGGAGACAATGGGACTGCGACGACGCGAGCAACGAAAGCGAGTGGAAGAGTTGCTGCAGGAGTTTGGCATCGAACACGTACGCAACACACGGTGCGATTCTTTATCCGGAGGTGAACGGCGCCGCACGGAAATCGCGCGCGCGTTGGCGACTGAGCCACAGTTTATTTTGCTCGATGAGCCTTTCGCCGGCATCGATCCAAAGGCTGTCGATGACATTCAAAGCGTGATCCTGTATTTGCGCAGCCGCGGGATCGGAATCCTGATTACCGATCACAATGTGCGCGAGACTCTGGGTGTCACGGACCGTGCTTACATCATGGCCGAAGGCAGGATCTTTAGATCGGGCGTGCCGCGGGGCTTGACAGAGGACGCCGAAGTAAGAAGGCTTTATCTTGGTGAAAAGTTCCGCATGTGAATCCGGTGCAGGATTAGCTTGCGATAGGTTATAATCGCCCCACGGTTATCCGTAAAACGAAAATCCCCGGCAGTCGTCAAAATTAGTTTATTTAGCTTATGTCAGTCAGGCTAACTACAAGTCTTTCCCAGCGTCTAGTGCTCACGCCGCAACTGCGTCAGCGCATCGAGATGCTGCAGATGACTACGATTGAGCTGACTGATCTGATTCAGCAACAACTTACTGAGAACCCCGTTCTCGAAGAGGTTGCGACTCAGGAAGAAGCGCAGGAACTGGCCGAAAAGATCCTCGATCACATGGCCAGTGGCGGGGAATTCGAAAATTTCGAAGCTCCAACGGTTGACGCGTCCGCGCCGAATCTCGGCGAGCCTGCCTCGAACGGCTCCGGTGATAGCGAAGCCGAAGCGGCTTTGTTACCGGACTCTGAAACAGAATTTGCCGCGAACGCCGATGCAGAGGGAGCGAGCCAGGAGGCGGGCGAGGAGCTCGCGTCGGAGGACTCTCGCGATTCTTTTGAGGAAGTCGACTTCGGTCGCGAGTTTCAGGACTATCTTGATCCGGGCTACAAAACTCAGGAATTCGAATACAAGGAAGACGCGCCGACTTTCGAACAGTTCCTAACGAAAGCACCTTCGTTGGCCGAGCACCTCGAATGGCAGCTCCACATGGACTCTGCTGAAGGCGACTTGTGCGACGCCGCGGAAGCCGTGATCGGAAACCTCGATCCCGACGGGCGGTTGAATGCAACCAATGAAGAGATAGCGGCGCAGGGCGGCTGGCCTGAAGAGCTGGTTGAGCGGGCGCGCGCGGTGGTAATGAAACTCGAGCCCGTCGGCTGCGGAACACGTGACGTGCGCGAATGCCTGCTGGCCCAGCTTGAAGCGCGGGGTGAAACGGATCGGCTGGCGACCCAGCTTATCCGCGATCACCTTGAAGAATTACAGCAGCATAAGTTGCCGCATCTATCAAAACAAATTGGCGTCGATCTCGAAACGCTGGCGGCCGAACTGCAATTCATCCGCACACTCGATCCATTTCCCGGGCGGCGTTACTCATCAGAAGAACCGATCCTCATCTCGCCTGAGATCTATATCGAGAAGCTGGAAGAAAACGGTGAATATGTAATCTATTTTGCGGATGATGGTAGTCCCAGGTTGCGAATCAGTCCCAGCTATCAACAGATGCTGTCGCAGGCCAGCGTAACCAAGGAAACGCGCAACTTCATCAAAGAGAAAATGCGTTCGGCAGTGGACTTGCTGCGTAACATCGAGCATCGACGGCAGACAATTTACCGGGTCGTCGAGTCAATCGTGCACCGTCAAAGAAAGTTCCTCGATCATGGAGTCCAATTCATCAAGCCGATGATGCTCAAAGACATTGCCGAAGACATCGGCATGCACCTGTCAACAGTTTCGCGCGTGGTTAATCGAAAGTACGCACACACCCCCCAGGGCGTGATTGAATTGCGCCGCTTCTTCACGGAAGGCATGCTGAACGAAGAGGGCGAAGAAGTTTCAACCCGGATTATCAAGCTAAAGATCAAAAAATTGATAGAAGAAGAAGACTCTCACAACCCGATCACGGACGACCAGGTGGTAAAGATTCTAGTGAAAGATGGAATTAAGCTTTCGCGCCGGACAGTGGCAAAGTATCGAGATCAGATGCGTATTCCCGGCTCGCGTGAACGCCGCGCTGTGGTTTAGTTATCGAGCGGTTTCCTGGACGGTTACGCGTTTTGGAGAACAAGGAAGGTAGAATCCAGAATGACTTTTGAATACACGGGGCGGCATGTGGATGTCACACCGGCAATTCGCAGCCACGTTGAAGAGCAATTCAAGAAGTTGGAGCATCTGTTTGACGGAAGCGGTCCGCACGCGCATGTAATTCTGGCCGTCGAGAAGAACCGTCATACCGGCGAAGTGATTGTACATTGGCGCGACCACACGTTAACGGCCAAGGACACCAATGGCGACATGTACATGGCATTGAGCCGCGCGATCAGCAAAATCGAGAAGCAGGCAACCAAACTAAAGAAGAAGATTATCGACCGCAAACATAGTTCGCCCAAGACATCCGTCGCCGTTTCGAGTCCCGAAGAACAATTAAAGGCCGCGCCATTGCCGGTGAGGATTATCAATGCCCGCCGCTACAACGTGAAGCCGATGACGGCAGAGGAAGCGGCGCTGGAACTCTCGGACAGGACAGACAACTTTGTGGTTTTTCGCGATGCGGACACCAGCCGCGTCGGAGTGCTCTATAAACGACAGGACGGAAACTTCGGTTTGATCGAGCCTTAACAAAATGGTAAGTGAACGAGTGGTGAGGAGCGGCATCGTCGGATGTTTGCTCCTCTTTTTCTTGGAGGGGCGCGCCCAGTCATGACGCGGATTGAACAGTTAGTAGCTGGGCGGGGACGCGGACTTGTCGTTTCCGGCGGTTAGCACTACATTCACCTAGTTAGTGCATCGTTCCAATCAATGCCCAAGGCCAAAACCAGCAAACCCGGTCCCGCGGATATCGTGATCATTACCGGCCTGAGCGGCTCAGGAATGACCTCGGCGACCAATGCGTTCGAAGATCTCGGCTACTTTTGCGTAGACAACCTGCCGCTGACATTGTTGCCGACCTTTGCCCGACTGGTGCGCGCACAGGAAGACGAGCGGGGCCGGATCGACCGCGCAGCATTGGTGATTAGCTTTCGCGAAGGAAGGTTTCTCTCCGACTTTGCCAAACAACTACGCGTCTTGCGCAAAGGCGGTCTGGCCGTGTCGATAATATTCTTTGAAGCCTCCGATGAAATCCTCGCGCGCCGCTTCAGCGAAACCAGACGGCCGCATCCGGCGGATCGCGCTAAAGGATTGTTCGATGCGATTCGGGCTGAACGCGAGGCGATGAAACCAATCCGCTCTCTGGCTGATGAAGTCGTCGATACTTCCGATCATACGGTTCATTCGCTGCGTAAGGTTTTGCTCGATCGATTCAGCCCGCGCGGGGAGTCGGTGCCTCTGCGAGTGCAGGTGCTGAGCTTCGGACACAAATTCGGAACGCCCCGTGACATGGAGTTGCTGTTCGATGTGCGACACCTCCCCAATCCTTTTTTTGTAAGGGAACTTCGAGAGCTGACTGGCGGCGATCGTCGCGTGGTGAAGTACTTGAAGACGCAGCCGGAAGTTGAAGAGACTCTCGAACGATTCAGCGATTTGCTTTATTACCTTTTGCCTCAATATCAACGTGAAGGTAAGTCTTATCTGACGGTCGGCATTGGCTGCACGGGAGGACGCCACCGCTCCGTTATGATTGCCAATGAACTTGCCGGGCGACTCCGGCGGGCCGGGTTTGACGCTCAGGCAGTGCATCGCGATATGCGCAAGGGCGCGCCCGCCCGAAAGAAGGCGGCCGGATAGCTGCCGCCAGGTCGAGGAAAGAAATGAAAGTGATTGATTCGCACCCTTCGAAACCTGAACCAGTCCGCTTGGTGGGCGGAGTGATAGTGACGCATGGCCACCTGGCAAGCGAGTTCATCGCCGCGGCCGAAATGATTGTCGGTCCCATTCCGCACGTGACACCGGCATCGATAGACTGGCACGACGACATTGACGTCGCGCGCCAGGAACTCGAACGTGCAATTGCGCGAGTCTCTCAGGGCAGTGGCGTGCTGCTGCTCACGGATATGTTCGGCGGCGCGCCCACCGATATTGCTTCCATGTTCCTGGGCGACAGCGGAATCGAAGTAGTCACCGGCGTGAACCTTCCCATGATTCTGAAACTCGCAGAGGCACAACCCGAGCAATCACTCACTGAAGTTGCCCAGCGAATCCGCGACAGCGGCAAAGAGGGAATCCACCTCGCCGGCGAGCTGCTGGCGCGCCCCGCCAAAAACGGGTGAACCCGGAATGCCCTGGTTCAGTCGCGTGTCGCCCGTCCAACTGGATTCTTTCCGCTAAGAAAGCCCTTTTTTCCTGAAATTCGCGCTCTTTCGTTCTTTATGGAGATCGAGAGCCCGCAGTCCCATGCGGGCACGATCAATTTATTCTGGTTTGCTGGTCGGTGCCCGGCAGGCGAATCCGAAATGGCCCCATGGAGAAGAGTGCGCGATGAAAAGAACGGTTTTCCTGCTTGCATGGTTATTGGCGGTTCCAGCTCTTGCTGCCGCCCAGAGCCAGACCAGAGATCGAAGATCCAGCGAGTCCGAGACGCCCCGTTCGGGATCGACTGCCGTGAGAGATCGTATCGTTGGTCCCACCCGCGTCGCCAATCATGTCGAAAAGCAGAAGACGAAACTGGAGGCGACCCCCGTCGCGACGTCAAACCCGGAGCCGGCGCGAAAGTTTTCCGGTCCCGCCAATCAAAACAGCGTGGAACCGAAATGGGGAAACACGGCACTAGTTGTTCGTTCTGTCCCCACCGAACGGATTGCGCCACCGGCAAATTCTCCGGCAGATAAACCAAAGTCCGTCGATCGTAGCTACCAACCAATCAAGAAGTTAGTCCAAACGACGTCACTGGTCCCTGCCTTGCCAAGGCCTTTGTCGGCGTCCGGCAATACAAATTCTATTAAGGCTCTCGCCGCCGTCGGTGCGGCCACCGTCGTCTATCACGTCGGTGTCGGAGACGTGCTTGATATTCGCTTGACGAACCTGCCGACCAGGGAATCGACGCTTTATACTGTGCTGAAGAGTGGTCTCCTTGATTATCCTCTGCTCAGTGAACCTTTGTCGGTCGCCGGGATGACGACGGATGAGATCGCGAATCTGTTGAGTAATCAGATTAAAGTGATCAAAACCGCGCGAGTTAGCGTCAGCGTCCGCGACTATGCCAGCCACGCGGTTGTTATTACCGGACTCGTCGACAGTCCGGGCAGAAAGACGATGCGGCGAGAGGCAATGCCGTTCTTTGCAGTTTTGGCAGAGGCGCTGCCACGGCCGGAAGCAACTACTGCGACTATCGTTCGCGACGGAAAAAGCCAAACCCTCGCTTTCAGCAACGAACCAGCTATGGCTACTCTGGTGTTGGCCGGCGACGTAATCAGGATTTCCGGCAGCAGCAATGCGGCCACGCGGTTTGTTTATGTCGGAGGAGACGTTGCTTCGCGGGGCGAAAAAGAATTTCGAGATGGAATGACCCTGACACAGGCGGTCCTGGCAGCAGGCGGCGCCGTTCATGGCAGCGAAACGCGCGTAAGAGTTGCGCGTCGAGATCCTAACGGTTTTCTGCGGTCAAGCGAATACAGGCTGCAACTAATTGAGGCGGGCAAGTCTCAGGACCCCCTGCTGGAGCCCGGGGACCGCATCGAGGTAACGCGAGGCATGTGATAAGCTGGGCCTATGCAGACTAGCTGGCAGGTGAGGGCGGACCGACTTGGCCGCCCTTTTTCTTTTGCCGGGAGCGTTTGACAGCATAGTTCACCGAAGGACTCATTCCTGCTCCGCATGAAAATCCGTTCACGATCAAGACTGCTCCATCTCTTACTATCAAAGTCCATGGCCGAAGCCCTACTGGTCACGGCGGTGGCCGTGGGCTTTTATTTTTCCATTACGAATCGGCATCTGCAAGGAGTGCTTGTTGACGAAGCACAACCGGCGGCGCGGGTCGAAGTACAATTATTCATCGACGAAAAATTCTCCACGGCAGCCGTGGCGGCCCAGTTTCGTCCCGATGTTCATGAAGCCCATCGTGCCGAAGATGACTGGCATGGATTTGTTTTCCAGACACCGACCCTCGCGGCTGGTGAGCATGAGGCGCGGGTCTATGCCCTGTACTCGGGCACGACGGGCACGCGGCGCACGCTGCAATTGATCGGCAAGCCTTTTCGTTTTCGCATTGAATAGAAACTACCAGGTGACAGAGAAGGAAATGTCGCTAGTGATGCCGGCTGAGCTTAAAGCCAATGATGAAGAACGCGCCGCGGTTATGAGTGACCGCGGCTTAGCGGCCTGGGAGATCGCATCGGTTGTGTCCTCAATTCTGATCGCTGAGTGGATTCTGTCGGCCGTAATCGGTCGCAGCAAACTGATCGTAGCAATTCCGATTGTCCTGGCTTTTGTTCTCATCATTGGCTCACACCGTCTGCGGGGCGAAACCCTTCACGATCTCGGTTTCCGGTTCGATAATTTTCTTAGTGCCGGAAGACTCTTGTTACTACCGATGTTAGTGACCGCGGTTCTTTGCCTAATGGTGGGTTGGTGGTTTGGCGGAGAATTAAATTTTCTGCGCTGGCATACCGGGCGACCCATCGCCGGGCAACTGGTGCTGGGCTTTGGATGGGGCTTGGTGCAACAATATGTCTTGCAGGGTTTCATTAACCGGCGGGCACAGATCATCTGGGGACAAGGCTGGCTGAGCGTGTTGCTGGTCGCGATAGTTTTCGGGAGCCTTCATCTGCCAAACCCCTGGCTCACTTTCGTGACCTTTACCGGAGGCGTAATTTGGGCGGCCGTCTATCAAAGAGCACCGAATTTGTTTGTCCTGGCCGCTTCGCATTCCCTCATGACCTGGGTCCTCGTCTCTACCTTACCGGCAAGCGCACTCAATCACCTGCGCATTGGGTTCAAATACTTTGGTTAGGACTGCGCTGCCTGGCGCAAGCCCAGATTGCGCCTAGAAGGTGACTGCCAAGTAAGTTTAAAGGATCGAGATATTCCTGCTGTACCTGTTGAACAACCGTTTGCTATAATCCAGCAGCCTTGCAAAGAGAGCAAGTCGGGTGATCGCTGCTTCGAAGCTCAAGCTAAGGCTTGAGTGACTACGAAGGAGAGGAAAGTCCGAACACCAGAGGGCAGCGAGCCCGCTAACGGCGGGGCATTCGAGGGAATTTCAAATCTCAAATTTCAAATTTCAGAGGAGAACCCTTCGAATGACGACAAGTGCAACAGAGAAGAGACCAGCCGACCGTGCTTTCGGATTCTTAGATCTGGGATCCGAAGCGCGGGGTGATGGGTGAAACGGTGCGGCCCGCAAGGGCTTAATGTAAGAGCGCACCGGCGCGTATGGTGACATGCGCGGCCAGGCAAACTCCTCGCGGTGCAAGACCAAATAGGGAGGCGTCAAAAAGGGCTGCCCGCCCAAAGCTCCGACTTGTCGGGGCTACGACCTTCGGGTAGGTTGCTTGATCCGGCCGGCAACGGTCGGGCTAGAGGAATGATCGCCGCTCCAGAGATCTCAGATTTGAAATTTCAGATTTGAAATCAGATGGAGTACAAAATTCGGCTTACAGACTTGCTCTCTTTGCCTGGCATCAATTCTGCGAAGAATGCTCTTTCCAAAACCCGGTTTTAGTTGCGGCGCTACACCGCCTTAAAGTGTCAGCGTTTCTCGTCACCCGTTGAATCGATTTTCATAAGGAGCCCCCGAAAGCAAATGGTCAACCGTAAAGGCGTGTTCATAGGTGCTTACGTTCCCAATGAACTAAAAGAGTCTCTCCGTCGGCGCGCGGCGTCCGAACATCGTACCCTTTCTCAGGAGATCACGCGGATTCTCACCGAGGCGATTCATGGCCGTACGCTTCCGCCGGGAAGCATAGACAGACGCGTTAACACTTCACCTCCCCGGCGTCGGGACATCGATGCTTTTCCCCGGCGTCGCAAGGATGACCTGCCGTACGGGGGTAAAGAAGGCGGCGGCAGTACTGAGGATCGCAGTTAGCCGCAGGCTGCCGCGCACCAAGAATTTCCCATAACGCGGAAGACGTGATTTGAAGTACCTGGTAGTTATTGCTCTGGTGGCCTTGCTGCTGGTTCTTGCCTTCCGGCGGTTGCGCCCTTACCTCCGACTTGTCCAACAATTCATAAACACTCTGCGGCAGGTGCAGCAGATGAGCGCGCCTCGGGCAAGTCCTCAGAGCCAGAAACCTGAAAAACTTGTCTGCTGCGAAACCTGTGGCACATGGATCCCGATGGGGCGCGCGCTTACCACCAGCTCAACGGATGCTGTCTTCTGTTCTGCTGCCTGTCTGAGCTCAGGGAATAAACGAAAGCAAAGCGCATCTTAGAAAAGCCGGCTATGTGTTTAGTGTTTCCTCGCTCCCCACAAAAAGAACAGCGCGGACACTAACAAGCCTGCGGGGACTACTAACAAAGCAGCGGTCAGGTGTTCCTGAGTTGGATCTATCCCGAGCAGTTTCGCCAGGCCGGCAATCAGAGTTGCGTTGCCGCCGGCCAGTGAATCCGAAAGTTTGCCGACACCGAATCGCGAGATTACATCGCCGCAGGCGTGGATCACCACGATGTTAAGGGCCATCGCTGAAGCCCGAATCGCCGGTGGTACGCTGTTTACCAGAATCGCATGGAAGGGCGCGTTGTTGACGAACAAGAGGACCACGGCAAAGAAGATCGCCGGCAGAAAGAACATCAGCCGGTGAGTTACCAGGGCGATGACCGCCGGGATCACTCCCAACAGGCTGCTCATTGCGCAGACCAGGAAGTAACCGTTACGTCGCTTGGCCACGATCCGGTCAGCAATCCAACCGCCGCCAAAAGTTCCAGCCGCGCCCGCAACCAGACTGACCACTCCCAGGACCACCGCGGCGCCTGTCTCGCTCATGTGTTTGTCGCGCGCCAGCATCAATGTCGCCCAGGTCGCAAAAGCTCCCAGCACAAATGTCAACGCCGTGTATCCGGCCGTCGACAAGAGCCAGTCGCGCGTCATGAAGATTTGCCTGGTCGTGTGCCACCATGACGGTCGGTCCTGACCGGCGCCGGTCGTCTGTTTGTCAGGTGGCGCGTCGTGCGCTCCACGCTGAGGTTCACTCAGCTTCCAGACAAAGATGGAGACGATGAGACCTGGCAGACCGACAATCATGAATGCCAGGCGCCAGCCAAAATAATGGGCCAACACCGCCCCCAGCACATAACCCAGAGCAAATCCCATGGGAATCGCAGCCTGAAAGACTCCCAGAGCTGTGGCGCGGCGTTTAAGCGGGAAATAGTCGGCTATCAGAGTTGGCGTAATTGTCGAATACGATGATTCGCCGACGCCGACGATGGCCCGAACACAACACAGGCCCAGGGCTAGGGAAGACAACGCCAGCACCCCAAAGAAAGGCAAATGAAGCTGCAGAGCCGGCGGCAACACCGGAGATCGATCAACCCAGGCGGTGACTCCGGTAGCGATGCTCCAAACAACTGCTGCAGTGGCCATCAGCCTGGTCCGGGAGTATCGATCACCCAGTCGTCCAAACAGTGGCGCGAGTATCGTGAACGAGAGCAGCAACGCCGCCTCCATGGCGCCAAGCTCCGTGTCCGTCAAACCGAGCTCACGCTGCATGGCCGGAGCGACCGCAGGCAATGCCTGACGATCGATGTAGTTGAGGAAGTTCATCAAAGTGAGAACCGATAGCGCGTAGTAGGAGTATCGCGAAACCGTGTCCGAGACCTGGCCCGTCTCGGGAGGATGTTCCGGCGAATTGGGATTCGGCTCACCGTGCATCGTCGCGAGTTCCTCTCGTTAACACGTCTACAATTCCGGGCGTGATATCCGCCAGACTGTGAATGCGCGCGGCGATTTCCTCGCGATGTTCGCCCCAGACGATCGTCGGCACGGGATTGCCTATCTTGTCCGTGATGAAGTATTCATAGAGCGTGAATTTGTTGGCGGCGACGATGCCTGCCAGCACCTCGCCCGCTTCTTCGGGAGTGCGCAAATCGACTGACTCGCCCCGTTCAATCAGCATCGCATTCGTGAAATACATAAAGACTGCGCGTCCGGCCCTTAAGTCGTCCAGGCGATTGAAGCGCAAACCCGCAGCTTCAACCGCAGCGGTCGTAGCCGAAATCCAGCGCGGCCGCTCCTGAAAGAACTTTTCGCTGTAAGTATTCGCAAAAGTGATTTCGTCTATCCCGGCCAGGAGCGGTGACTCGTCCTGGAAAATTCCCAACGGAGCAGCGTCGTCCAATCCATCGAAAGGATTATGCGGACCCCGGGTTCCGATTCCCAGGCCGTCAATGAAAAAGAGGAGTACAGACACAGGCGCGATCAATAACACTCCACCGATGCGGGGCGCAAGGAGCAGGCACTCGACTGCTTGGGCTGTCGTACGCAGCCTCGCCCAAAAAGTGGATCAGGCTTGGTAACAAATTCAAACCGGCCGCTGCGGGCGAAGAAAGAGCTGATGGCAAGATCCTTTCAGGTGGTGAGGTTATGCTGCGGCTGATTATCGAAACGGAGCTTCGGAGGAGGATTGAAGCAACGATTGGACAGGCATGGCTCTTGCAATCGCAAGGAATTCCGGCTTCAGCGTCGCGATTATGAAATTATTAGGACCGTCAATGAGAGCGCGTTTCGCGATTTTAGGGTTACTCTTGACGGCATTACTTTCTCAGGGGATGGCAATTGCCTTTGAAACAGATCAATATGATTTACCGCCGCATCCGCTCGCAGATATTGGCGATGAAGTCACCGGCCACGTCGCACTCAAGCTCCGGATCGCTGTCGATAAGATCAATTCAGCAATCTCGGCGGCGGAAAATTGCATGGCGGCCGACGCCACACATCGCCGGCTCCACGGTTGCGGTGCTTCTGTCGATGAAAAATCGCAGCTCGAATACCTGCGCTCTGAAGATGCGGTCGCGCATGAGGTGTTCGACCAACTTGGCGGCGGCATGCCGCCATTCACCAAAATGGGAACGTGGATGGACTCACATCATTTTGGAGCACAGCCTGCTCGCTACCGGACAAGTTTTTGGAAGTCGATCTTCATCCTCAACCCCGGCGTGGCGCTTACAGTCAGCCCGACGGTGAAGCTTTATGGATCAGAGTTCGGCACCGATAAGATCGCGCACGTCTTTCAGCAAGGCTACACCTACTACAAAATCTATCGTCGCGCGCTGGCCGAGGGCTCAACATCCGCAGAGGCAACTGCAAGAGCGGTGCGCTGGGGGCAAAAATCAGAACGCACCTTCTATGGGACGCTGGTTGCCGGTGTCTATTCGAACGGCGATCTGTGCGCGAATTACGTGGGCTTGAAATTCTATCAGGGGCTGACGAAACCGATCACGATTGGATCTACCATTCGCGCTGCTATTCTGGAAATCCACAACGGACTTTGGATGATCGGTGTCGATACGAAGAAACTGCTCCTCAATCCGCTCATCTCAGATCATTTGAACGAAGCCATGAATCCGTCAATCTTTACGAGTAATCTGGGCTGGCGCTGGTATATAAGGCGATCGGTGAAAAAGCGAAGTTGCGCCCAGTGGCGCGCGAGATATCCGGAATTTTCTCAGGGTGTCCTGGCAGAAAGATCCAGCGCTTTACGGCTTTGGCATGGTGAGGACTATGGATTTACCGAGAGCGAGGATTTTGTAACGATCGCCAACACGTGTTTTGAGTAGCGAAAGCTGCGCTACCTCAACATCACTTTTCGTTTCGTTTCTCAAGCAAGCCCTTTGCT
>WNFR01001467.1_pt1 | contig 24648 bp, 22 predicted proteins | sample 5400221 | NCBI WGS metagenome assembly WNFR01 (sample SAMN13153357, study PRJNA577476) | soil metagenome | isolation source: 40 cm soil under Madrone tree | place: USA:California | collected 2016-06-14 | reverse complement strand
CCTTGCCAATGCAGGTGGCCAACGTTTCCGCCTCATTCAGACAAGGCATGACGATGGACAGCTTTGGCACTGCTATCGCCCGCCCAGACAAGGATTTTGGGTCAATGAAAAAGGCGGAGGCCTGCACAAAACGAAACGAAGCAGAGCGTGTGCCGCACCTGCCCGAAACACCTCCGAGCCGAGGGGAAATGTGTGGCTCTCGGGGAATGGACAGATCCTCTATCGTCCGCCCGATTTCGTAGAGCTATTTGCCGAGAATCGCGTCCGCCGTCCGCAAAATCATCTTGTCTTCGTTCCCGGTCAGTCCGGCGAGGAAACGGCGAATTTTCCGGAACGATTGGCGCAAAAAGAGATCAGCCGCATCGACCTGCGAGGACGCCGAAGCCCCATTGCGGCGTGCCGCTCGTAGATCCGAGTCCCACCGGCTCAGCGTGCAGGTCGATGCAAACAATTCCATGGCCGCACCCGCGATCCGTTCCTGAAGCAGTTGCATATCAAGAATCGGTTCCCGATATGCGATTAAGGCGCGGTTGACCGTGAAATTGAAACGCCGAATCAACCGGCCCAATTCTCGGGCGTGCCCACGAAGTTCCTCGCTTTGCACCGGCACATCCGGCACGCGCATGGTTGCGCCGAGCCGGTTCATGCCCGCGGTCCACGCTTTCCCCAAACCACGCGACGGTCGTAACATCGTGTCGTAAATTTCCTTTAACTCCATCCCCGGTCCGCGCATGCCGACCAGCGCGATAAATGAGGTAAGCACTTCATTGCTGCCTTCGCCGATCTGGTTGATGCGCGCGTCGCGCAGCATGCGTTCCACTGGAAGATCGACAAAATAGGCCGAACCACCGTGGATTTGGAACGCATCGTTGATTCCGTCCCAGAGTCGTTCGGTCGTAAAAACCTTCAGCATGGCTGTTTCGATCATGTAATCCTCGAGGCCGCGGTCGATCAGCGACGCGGTAATCGTAGTCATCGCTTCCATCGCGTAAGCATCCGCCGCCATGCGCGCGATTTTCTTCTTCACCAGATCGAATTCACCCAGCGTTTTGTTGAACTGCTTGCGCGTGTTCGCGTGATGAACGGCCAGTTGTAAGGCGGTTTTAGCCGCGCCGGTGCAACACGCGCCAAAGGTTGTCCGGCCAAAATCGAGAACCGTCAGCGCGACGCGCAATCCTTTGCCGAGCGGCCCGAGAATATTTTCCTTTGGGACGCGCACATTGCGCAAAGCGAAACGTCCGGTCGCCGTTCCACGAATTCCAAGCTTCGGCATACGCGCCTCGAGGATTTCGAATCCGGGCATATCCGGTGTAACGAGAAATGCGGTGATGGCAGTCTTGTCCGAACCAGGCATGGGCGTTCGCGCCATGACTGTGAGCACCTGCGCGATCGACGCGTTGGTTATGTAACGCTTTTCGCCGTTTAAAACATAGTGCGAACCATCCTCGCTTGGATTCGCTTGCATCTGCACGTTCGCCGCATCCGAACCGGCTTCGCGTTCCGTTAACGCGAAGGCGCCGAGATGTTCGCCCGTGACCAGCTTAGGCAGCCATTTTTGTTTTTGTTCGTGCGTTCCGAATAAAAGCAAAGCGCGAATGCCGATGGAGTGATGGGCGTTCACAAAGACCGATGTCGACGCGCAGCGCGTGCCGATTTCTTCCAAAATCTTGCAGTTCGCCATCTGCGAAAAACCGTGACCGCCGTATTCCATCGGCGCGGTCATTCCCAGAACGCCGACGCGGCCCAAACCGTCAATCACTTTGCGCGGAATCTCCGCTTGTCGATCTATCTCTACAGGGTCGAGCTCGGCATCGAGAAACTGGCGCAGTTCGGTAAGCGATTTGTCGAGCTCAGTTTGTTGCGCTGCCGGCATGCGCGGATACGGCATCACCCAATCCGCTACGAAATGGCCGAGAAAAAGGCCTTTTGCGAATCCGAGCGCCTGGGGTCCGGCGAAAAGCAGTTCTTCCGCCTGCTGAATTTCTTTTTGCCGTTGCGCCTCGACTTCGTTCATAAAAATTTCGCCGCCGAGAATGGCGGCTCACGAACTGTAGCCATGCGACCTCGCATGTCCACTCACCCCTCTATTTGGAGCTTGGAGCCGGGGATTTGGGATTTCGCTCTAGCTACATCCCTGACTCGTTCCGCATTCCGTGCAGACGCCGCACGCGCCGGCCCGAATCACTTTGTCACTGCCGCAATGCGAACAGACGATGTCCATGAACATGGTTCCGAGGGCTTCTTGCACTCGATCGGCGTGGCTGCTGCCATTTGGTGCCACCTGCGGTGAACCCTCATTCGGCGAATTACTTGTGATCACATCGATCAGTTCTTTCTCACCTGTCCGCGCCAGATCGGAGACCGGTCGATTGAGCGCCTTCTTTTCCATTTCCTGAATCTCTTTCAACGGCAATTCCGTTTGCCCGCGCGTCGGCGACGTCGCTTCTTTGTAGCCTTTGATGAATTGGCAGGCCAGCCAGCGGAACACGTAATCGGTGATGCTGGTAGCGTTGCGAATATCGGGATTTTTCGTGAAGCCGCTCGGTTCGAAGCGTTGATACGCGAATTTTTTCACCAAGCTCTCCAACGGTACGCCGTATTGCAGCGCGATCGAAGTGAGCGTGCCGACCGTGTCCATCAATCCGCCAATCGTGCTTCCTTCTTTCGACATGGTGATGAAGAGTTCACCAGGCTGATGGTCCTCGTACAAGCCGACCGTGATGTAACCTTCGTGTCCCGCGATCTCGAAACGGTGGGTCAACGACATCCGCGTGTCCGGCATGCGATGACGAACCGGCTGGTCGAGCTTGCCGCGGATCATGGCCAGCTCCTCTTCCAATTCGAGAATCCGTTTCTGAAAATCTTCACGTTCCAATGTGATATCCATGGCAAGATCGACATCGCCTGTCCCACCCATGTCTTTGGTTTTGCGCGTGTTCAGCGGCGCCGACCGTTTCGAGCCCTCGCGATAAATCGCGATCGACTTTAATCCGAGTCGCCAACCTTCCACGTACGTGCTCATGATTTCGTCCACCGTCGCCGTTTCCGGCATGTTTACCGTTTTTGAAATCGCGCCGCTCAGGAACGGTTGCGCCGCCGCCATCATGCGGAGATGCGCCATGTAATTGAGGCTGCGCTCGCCTTTGAACGGTTTGAATGCGCAATCGAAAATCGACAAGTGCTTCGGCTTCAATCCGGAAGTGATGGTCGATCCATCGCTGTCGAGAACGTCTTCGATTGTGTCGAACGCGTCGATGTGCGCGATGATCCGCTCGATCTCCTCCGAATTATAACCGAGTTTTTCCAATGCCGGCTTCACCGTCTGGTTGACGATTTTCAACATCCCGCCGCCGGCCAGCAGTTTGTATTTTACGAGCGCGATGTCCGGTTCGATCCCGGTCGTGTCGCAGTCCATTAGAAAACTAATCGTGCCGGTCGGCGCGAGGACCGTGACCTGCGCGTTGCGGTAGCCATGTCGCTTGCCCAGGGCGGCGGCACTTTCCCACACCTTTGTCGCTTCCTCTTTCAAATAGCCGAACTCCGGCGCGTCCGGAATCTCGCTCACCGCGCCACGATGCAGATCGATCACTTCGAGCATCGACGAGACATTGTCCTTCGCCGCCGGCTTGGCCACGCCGCTGGCCCGCGCGTCGCGATATCCCGGGAATGGCCCGATCGTTCGCGCCAAACGCGCGCTTTGTTCGTAGGCTTCGCCCGTCATAATAGCCGTGATCGCTCCGCACAACGCGCGGCCTTCCACGCTATCGTAACCATGGCCATAGCTCATGATGAGCGAGCCGAGATTAGCGTAGCCGAGCCCAAGCGTGCGGAAGATGTGCGAGTTCTCCGCGATTTCTCTGACCGGATAACTCGCGTTGTCGACGATGATTTCCTGGGCGGTAATTAACACGCGCACCGCCGCTTTGAATCGGTCGACGTCGAACGCGCCGTCCGCCGTCTTGAATTTCATCAAGTTAAGCGACGCGAGATTGCAGGCGGTGTTATCGAGAAAGAGATATTCGCTGCACGGGTTCGTGGAATTCTGCCGATCGGTTCCTTTGCACGTGTGCCATTTGTGAATCGTGGTATCGAACTGCATTCCGGGATCGCCGCAGACATGTGTGCCTTCCGCGACCTTGCGCAACAGCGCGCGCGCTTCTTTGCGTTCGCATGGTTCACCATCCCGCACCCGGCGCGTCCACCATTCGCGGCCTTCAATGGCCGCGTCCATGAACTCGTCGCTCACCCGTACGCTCAGATTTTCATTCTGATACATGACCGAGCCGTAGGCGTCGCCGTTATAACTCCCGTCGTAACCTCGCTCGATTAATGCCCACGCCTTCTTTTCTTCCTTTTGCTTCGCATCGATGAACTCCTCAATGTCGGGATGCCAATCTTTCAACGTGTTCATCTTGGCCGCCCGTCGCGTTTTACCGCCGCTCTTCACCACGTTGGCGACCTGATCGTAAACACGCAGGAAGGAAAGGGGGCCGCTCGGTTTGCCGCCGCCGCTCAATTTTTCTCTGGTCGATCTTAGCGTGGAAAGGTCGGTGCCTGTCCCGCTGCCGTACTTAAAGAGCATCGCTTCGCTCGTGGCCAGGCGCATGATGTCTTCCATCGTATCGTCGACCGATTGAATAAAACAGGCGCTGCCCTGGGGATACTCGTATTGTGATCCCGCACGCTCTGCCTTGCTGTTCGCGCGATTGTAAAAATAATTGCCGGCGCCCGCGTGCTTGCCCACCCCATACTCGTGATAGAGGCCGACGTTGAACCAAACCGGCGAATTAAACGCCGCATGTTGGTTGACACAGATCCAGGTCAGTTCGTCGTAAAAAATTTCCGCCGTTTCCGCATCCGCGAAATAACCGTCCGCCAATCCCCAATCGGCGATCGTCCGCGTGACACGATGAATAAGTTGTCGAACCGACCTCTCGCGGCCGCCTTTGTGCGGATCGGTTCCATTAGCAATGTCGCCGTAGAAATATTTTGAGACCGCAATCTTGGTCGCCAGTGCACTCCAATGCTTTGGAACTTCGATGTTTTCCTGTCGAAAAATGACCTTTCCGCCGTCGTCTGTGATCTCGGCCGTCCGTCGTTCCCACTCGATCTGATCGAATGGCGCGACGGCCCCATCGCTAAACACGCGTTCAAAGCGCAACCCCGGGTTCTTCTTTTTCGGAGCTCGATGTTTATGGCGATCGGTTGGTTTGCGCGGTTTGTTGAGCGAAGAGGGTTGTATCCCGGGTTTTAGTTGAATCATAGCAGCTGAGAGCGGTTAAAAGTTGGGAATAACTTTGAATTTCGGCGCAAAAAAGTATCAATAACCTGTTAAAACCCGCTAATAACCGTGAATAACAAGATATAGGACTTTCCTGCTTGCGGACATACAAGATGCGGTGCAAAACGCCCTCGAAGCAAGCAAAAAATTGTAACATTTTTCGCCGCCGTATCCCTAGCCGCGAAGACGGCGAGGGACCTCCCAAATGCACACGGAATCACGCTCTTTTTTGCCTCTGACGACAGTCGTCGAGAACGCTTTCGTGCTCTGAATTTGCAATCGCGCTATCACGTTTCATACTAGCCAACGCTCGCCCAAGTGATTGTCGATCTTGCAAAAGGGGAAGGGTGGCTGAGTCCGGTTTAAGGCACTCGACTCGAAATCGAGCGTGGGGTTAAACCCACCGTGGGTTCGAATCCCACCCCTTCCGCCAGTTGGAGAAGGTGATTGGTGATATGTGATTAGTGATTAGTCGGACGCGGCGGTAGCTTCGTTTACTACTTCTCACCTATCACTTTTCACTTCTTCAAAATTGGGGGCGCGTTACGCGCAAGGGTTAAAAGCGAAGCTCTAGAACTGGAGCCAAAGCGAGCTTTGGATAATCCCACCCCTTCCGCCACCTTCTCGCGTTTTTAACGAACCGACTTGCCTTTGGCACTTCCATTGCTCATATAGAGAACTCGGAATGATCCGGGCGAATTGTCGGGCGCGATTTACGGCTGCGGATTTCAATTTTGTCGTGCGCACTCTGGCGCGTTCGATTAACGACGACGTTTCACTTGTCGATCTTTTGAGCGACGTGGAGACGCGCGATTCTGTTCTCGATCATCCGCGGCTGGTCGACGCGATTCTTTCTCACGCCGGACATCTTCAGATATCGTCGCAATTTTATTTTTACGTGCTTGCCCGGCACGTTCTCCAGCAAGCTGGCATCACCGATCGTAAACTTTGCGATTACATCGCTTCCGTTTTGGAAACATTCTCGCGGGCCAATCTGCTTCGGGCTCCGCACGCGCCGAACGAATCTGCGCATCAATATCTCTCCGACATGCTCATCGCGCTCACGCGCTGCACACCGGCGCAGGCCTTTCTTTTGCGTGCGCACGTGGGAAATTATTCGCTCTTCATCAGCGGAATCTTTCACGAGAACGCCCAGCGCCGCAGTTTGCGCGGCGGTCCCGACCTGAAGTTTTACGAGCAAATCGGACGCACGAATTATCACCTCGTCGCCGAACACGCCACAGCCCGTCAGTGCGAGCTCGACGATGTTTTCGGGGAACTAGCCGATCGTTTCCGCGATGTGCGCGTCGCGCTTAATCAACTTTCTGATCAACTAATCAATCTCGATGATGAGGCGACTGCCGGCTCGCTCCTGCTGTGAACGAAACACTTTTCAGCCAGATTCAGAAATTGTTCGAGCGGACTTACGCTCAGGTTGGGATCAACCTGGAAGATTGCCTGATCGACCGACGGCGTTGCGTGCAATTATCGATCTTGGCCGGACGATCGGCCCGTGAACTGAGCGAGCTGGCGCGCACTTTTCTGCGCCACGCTGACGATCGTCTTTATGTCGGCATTTATTATTCGCGCTGGTTAATCGAACAGCTCGAGCGCCACGATCCGCGGGTGGGTTTGAGCGATCAAAATATCCGGTCGCTCATCATGTTCGTGGAAGAAATCAATCACGCCCTGCACGCTGCCCTCCAGTTCAAAAATGGATTGCGCGAATTAGGTTCCGAAGATTTCGCACGTAACCTCGAGCTCCAGGCTCAGGTCGATACTTATCTAGTTCTAATCTTGTTCGTCGCTTTCTTCCGCAAAGCGCAACGCGTTTCGCGAACCGACCGTCGCTGGCTGCGCTTTCATCTTTTCTCCCGCAGTTGCTCCGATTCCTTTCGCGACGCCAATTTGCGCGGCCGTTATCTGGAAACGACCGAGCTCGCTTCGAGTTACACTCAATACCTCGATACGCTCAACGGCATGCGCCGTCTTGATGAGATTCGCCGATTTCGCTCGCTCGATTATGATGCCAAAAAGCAGCGCATCCTCGCTCTGGCTGATCGCGCAATTTAATTGTCGATCTTGTGAATTTAATTTGCGCAAAACGGAACATCGCCGCTAAATACGGAGCGTGTTCTGTCTCACCATGCTCGGCAGCGGCAGTGCCGGGAACAGCGCTCTCGTCGCGACCGATCATTGTAAAATTCTCGTCGATGGCGGGCTGAGCGCGCGCCAGATCGTCCTCCGACTCGAGCAATGTGGGGTGATGCCCGAACAACTCGACGGTGTTTTGCTTACGCACGAACACGGCGATCATGTTTGCGGCCTCGAGGTGCTTTGCCGCAAATTTGCCGTGCCGATTTATTGCAACGCGCTTACCGCCGAGGCGATCCGCGGTCCCGCATATGCGGGATTAGATCGACATCGGAACTGGCGCCTTTTTCGGACCGGCGCCGATTTTTCGATTTGCGATATCGTCGTGCAAAGTTTTCCGGTGCCGCATGACGCGGTTGATCCGGTCGGGTTCGCTTTTCATGCCGGTGCGCGTGGGCTCGGATTCATTACCGATCTCGGCTACGCCACCAAAATGCTGGTCGAGCGGCTGCGCGAAGTGCACACGCTCGTGATCGAGACCAATCACGACGAAAAACTTTTGCAGAATGATTCGCATCGTCCCTGGCCGGTGAAACAGCGAATCATGTCGCGGCACGGCCACCTCTCCAATGCCGCAGCCGCTCTTGTAATCGAGCAATTGCTCCCGGGAAAAGTCGAGCGCGTCGTGCTCGGGCATCTCAGTCGCGATTGCAACACGCCTGCGCTCGCCACCGGAACGATCCGGGCGTTGCTCGAAAGGTGTGGCAAGCTCGACATGGAAGTTTATTGCGCCACCCAATCGGAACTTAGTCCGCGATTCCGCATTGGTGAAACAAAGGCCGGTCCTTTTCAGCCGACCTTTGAAAGCGCATTTTTCCAAGCTATATGAGCGCAACCGTGGCAGAAGCAATGAAGATCCGCGACGCGGTCGACTCAGATTTGCCCGCGATCATTGATATTTATAATGCCGCCATCGCCACGCGCATTTCGACTGCGCAGCTTGACCTGGTCACGGTTGAGAGCCGTCGCCGATGGTTAAAAGAACATTCGCCGGAGCGACATCCGTTTTGGGTGATGGAATGTGAAGGCCAAGTGGCCGGCTGGCTCACGATCAAACCATTTATCCCTCGTTGCGCCTACAGCGGCACGGTCGAGCTGAGCGTTTATGTTGACGAAAAACTCCGGCGGCGCGGCGTTGCTCGCGCATTATTAGAAGAAGCGATTGCGCGCGCACCGGCGCTCGAGATCACGGCCATGGTCGGACTGATCTTCGCACACAACGAACCGAGCTTGCGATTATTCGAGCAACTCGGTTTTGCCCGTTGGGGCTTGTTGCCGCAGGTGGCCCTACTCGACGGTGTGCACCGCGACCTCACCATCATGGGTCGCCACGTTTGAAAGAATTAAGCGCTGGCGCGGCAGAGTCTAGTCCGGTCCCGCGCGTTCTGCTTGTTCGTGAAGGAAAACAGCGTGAAGATCGCGCGCGCCGTAGTTCACCAGGTCGATGCCATAGACGCGGTAGTTGAACTCGCGAATCCTTGGCACATAAAAAATGCGGTCGCCTCGTCGGACTGCGACCGAAGCGTCGCTCGCGGTCAACAAGTAGGCGTAACGATTTCGGCTGTGAAAAACTTGCGGCGCCATGACTGCGATTTGTGGCTCCCATGCGCCCACAACAATCGTGTTGTGGCCAGGTAGTTTTTCTGCGTAGGCGAGAAAACCAGCGATCCGCGCCATGGTTTCAATTCGCTCCTTGTGGTCGGCGATGATCGCTCCCGGCGAAAAACCATGGTTCGAAACCTCAACAAACGGCGCAATAAGGAGACAGGCTGCGACTACCTGGAAGGTTCGGTGCGATGCGAATTGTTGCCATAGAAGCAACACCGCCGGAACGATCGGCAGCAGATACCCTGCTTGGTCGGGCAAACGCAAGTAGGCGCAGATGTAAATGACTATGACGAGTAGCAACGCGGGCACGACCCATCTGTTTGTCGGCGCTGTTCTCGTTCGTCTGAGGGACAAGCCAACGGCCCCGATGGCGAGACCAACCAAACCTGCGACGCCCCACACTTCGATCAGTCCGCGTCGCGCGACCGTCTCCCAATCTGGGCGCGCGTGGTTTTCATAAAAAGAAAAGAAGCTCGTCCCATAATGCAGCCAAACCGGCGAGAAAGCCAAAATGGCGACGATTGCCGCCGCGACGCTGAACTGCAAGAACACGCGCAATCGATCGCGTCCGGTGGGTTGTTCAAAAAGAATCAACGCGAGCGGTAAGCCCATGGCCAGCGACGTGATCCGGCATCCGGTCGCGAAGCCGAGCAAAATCCCGCAGAGCACAGGTCGGTTGTGCAATGCGCCGAGAAGGCTCAGAAGCACAAAGGCGAGCGCCCATATGTAGTCTTTCGAGCATACACTGCTGACGAAAAAAATCGGAGTCGCGGCGAGCGCCACTGCGGCCAGCAACCAATTCTGAAATTGAAGTTTGCGCGCAATCATTGCGAACGCCACCACCGAAACGGCGCTGAACAATGCGGTAAGTCCATTTAAGGCGACGGGGCCGCCGCGCCAAAGCCACGAGCAAACAATCTCCTGCACCGGATAACCTGGAAATCGCGATACCGAATATTCGCCGGTAGTGGCGATATCCCGCGCGGCGCGTGCGACGCGCCAGGCGTCCACGTTCGCTCCATAGCCTGCATCCAGAAACGGGAATCTGGAGGCAAGCACTAAGGCAAAGAGGGCGATTAGCTGTAACCGCGGATTGCGCCAAGCCATGCGCAAATCATGAGCGTTCCAAGACGGCATTTCGCTCCCTTAAGCAAATCTCCTGCCGCTTCCGCACCGGACGGCGCCCAAAAAAGGTGGCTACGCTTCCTCGTGGCCGATGACGAGATGAATGACACCATTCGGCGCGGACACAAAGAAGCCGTCAAAATCCTCACGCAATTGCTCGACCTCATCGCGGCGCGGCACGCCGTGCACTTTTAAAAAAGAGGCGGCCGCTTCGGTGTCGTTCGTCTCCAGTTCGAGCCAGATGTCCGGCTGGCTGAGGTGCGGCGCCTTGTCGATCCACAGCCGGTTCGGACCAAACTGGAAAATGCAACCGTCCGCTTCCTCTTCGATTAACGGCAACGCGAGAGTGTCGCGATAAAATGCCACGGTCTGATCGTATGTGTGCGCCGGACATTTAATGGCAATATTGGCGCCGCCGGAGAATTGCGGACCGTCAAGTTTGGCAACCATATGTTGGCAGCGCGGCGAAAATTGCGCTAAAGCTGCGCCAGAATTTTTTGCGCGACCCCCTTGGCTTTTTCCACGGCGGCCTCGTCGTCCAGACCGCTTAGACCGATCGTGATTAGCGCGTTCCCCTTCATGACGTAAAGCATGACCACGCGCGACGGTAAACCGCTGGCCGCGCCGCTGGTCGCGACGGCTTTGTCGCCAAGTCCTGAAACCGGTTTCACTTCCGGCGTATCTTTAGTTATCGTCTCAAGTTCCTTTTGCGCGTCGTATCCGGCCGCCGCTTGATACACGCGAATAAGCAGAGTTTTCCCAGGAGTGACGCTGTAGTAATTACATTTAGAATAATAACCGTCGCCGCCCTGGACGTTGCGTGGCGTTGAGTCTTTCACTTCCGCGTCGAGAATCGATTTCGCGTCGGCTTTACTAATGATCGTCGAAACATCGACGCGATTGTCCAAAGCGAACATTGCGGTCGTGAGCAGCGCGCCGAAGAAAACTGTGAAGATCGACCCGCTTCGCGCCTTTGGCAGCCGATTGCAAGCAATCAGCTGGGTCGTCCAGCTACTTTCATCGTGTATTTTGTGCAAAATCATCTGTTCGTCAGAAGTAGCTGTCCGACGAAGGCGGGTTCGGCGACAATCTCATCCGCCGGCTCCGCCGGTGCCGCCCGGCTCGGTCATCGCGACGGGATCCAGCGCGCGATTCAATTCAGCTTCGGGCAAAATCTTTTTCTCGCGGCAGAGTTCGCGCACGGTTTTGCCGGTCTTGACGCTTTCCTTCGCGATCTCGGCCGCCCGATCGTACCCGATGATTGGCGCCAGACTTGTGACCATGGCCATGGAAAGCTCGACCAACTCCGTGCAGCGTTCCTTGTTCGCTTTAATTCCAATGACGCATTTGTCGCAGAAAACATCGACGACATTGGCGAGCAACCGAATCGATTCGAGAAGATCGTGCGCCATCACCGGCATCATGACGTTGAGTTCAAAATTGCCGTTCGCACCCGCCCATGTGATGCAGGTGTCGTTACCGAAAACTTCCGCACACACCATCATCATCGATTCGCACATGACCGGATTCACTTTGCCCGGCATGATCGAGCTGCCCGGTTGCGTGGCCGGCAATTGAATCTCGCCGATGCCGCAGCGCGGGCCGCTCCCGAGCCAGCGAAGATCGTTCGCGATCTTGAATAAACTGGTCGCGATGGTTTTGAGCTGACCGCTCGCTTCCACGACCGCGTCCTTGCCGCCCTGGGCTTCGAAATGATTTTTCGCCTCGTAAAAGGCGATGCCGGTGCGCTGTTCGAGGTGGTGCATGATCTTCTTGGGAAGATCGACATGTCTATTTAAACCGGTACCAACGGCCGTACCTCCCAGTGCCAGTTCGCGTAAAATTTCGACGGCTTTTTCGGCGCGCGCCTTCCCGTAAGCCACTTGCTGCGCGTAACCGGAAAATTCCTGACCGAGTCTCACCGGCGTCGCGTCCATCAAATGGGTGCGCCCGATTTTGATGACGTCCCAAAAATCTTTCGTCTTGGCGGCGAGCGCACCGTGCAATTTATCGAGCGCCGGCACCAAGCGATTCTTCAATTGCTCGGCCGCACTGATGTGAATGGCGGATGGAATCACGTCGTTGCTCGATTGGCCCATGTTGACGTGATCGTTCGGATGCACGGCCTCGCGCGCTCCAATTCCTTTGCCAGCCAGTTGGGCGCACCGGTTTGCGATCACTTCGTTCGCATTTGTGTTCGTGCTCGTGCCCGAGCCGGTCTGGAAAATGTCGAGCGGGAAATGTTCGTCCAGTTTGCCGTCGGCCACTTCTTCCGCCGCCTGCACGATGAGCGATGCGCGATGCGCGTCGAGCAAACCGAGATCGTGATTGGCTTGCGCGGCCGCCCATTTGATCAGGCCGAGCGCGCGAATGAAGGGGCGGGAAAAGCGATAACCGCTAATCGGGAAATTGAGAAGGGCGCGTTGCGTGGATGCGCCATGGAGCGCCGCTTCCGGGACGGACATTTCGCCCATCGAATCCTTCTCCATGCGCGTCGCACCGCCCGACATTAAGAATGATTCGCTGAGACGCGCACGGACGAAACGGCCGCATGATCGCCGTTGCGCCTGTCCGTTTTTCCAAAAACGGTGATGAACATCGGCGGGATATTTTGCAGAAAATACTCCGACTTGGCGTGATCAAAAACGGTGGCGTGCTGTTTCAACTCGTTTGTCACCTGATAGATGATGAAACAGCCGCCGGGCGCGAGCGCATCGTAGGTTTTTTGCAGGAGCGCCCGTTTCTTGTCGATCTTGAGAATGCTGAACGGAATGCCCGAAAGAATGTAATCGCAGTTTGGAATGCCTCGGCGTTTTAACTCTTGCGGCAGTCGGGCCGCATCCAGATTGATGACGTGGACGCGTGCGTCGTCGGCGAACTGTCGCTCGAGATCGCGCGAGAATGCGGGATCGAGTTCGAACAGCAACAACTGCGCGTCCGGGCGCATCCGTCGTGCAATCTGGCGCGAGTGCACACCTTCGCCCGGTCCATACTCGGCGATCACGCGCGCCTGTTCGAAATCGATCTTACTCGAAACGCGTTCGACGAGCGCTTTCGAACTGGGAACAATGGAGGCGATTTGCCACGGTCTCTGCAAGAATCTCTTAAAAAACAAAGCGCTCATTGCGATGCAGATAGTCAACTGCTGCTCCCGTGTTGTCCAGTCACGATGTCAACCACTCGCCCCTCGCCAAGATGGAGACGAGAAGTCGTTCTTGACACCGATTCTAAAATTTATAATGCTCTGCCCAGCGAAATGTCTTGCTCATCTTTGTCCTACTTGCTGACTTCCTTCCATGCATAATCTCCTGACGGTCAAGGAAACGGCCAAATACCTGCGCATCCCGTTGCCGACCGTTTATTATCTCGTCCAACGCGGGCAACTTCCGGCCATCCAGATCGGTGGACGCTGGCGAATCAAAAAGTCCTCCCTCGACAAAGACATTCTCAAGGAGGACAAATCCGGCCAGCCCACCGTGCTCGTGGTCGACGACGACGAGAGTTTGCAAAATCTCTTCAAACTTTTTCTTAAGAAGATCGGATTCAGCCGCGTCGTAGTTGGAACGGTCAAAGAAGCGCTGACCGCGCTCGACAAACAAAAGTTCGACCTCATTTTTCTCGATTTGAAACTGCCGGACGGCCCGGCTGACGACGTTTACGATCAGGCCAAGAGGGAACAGCCCGAATGCCCAATCGTTATTATTACCGGTTATCCCGATAGCGAAATGCTCGACCGGATTTTGGCCAAGGGGCCGATCACGGTTTTGAAGAAACCGCTCAAGGCCGACCAGCTCAAGCAGACGGTTCGCATTCTCGGACACAAAGACGCCGTCAAACTCGCGGCTTAAAAAATCGCTGCGCGATTTTTTGGTGATCGGTAGTTGGCGCTTTCCCAAACATTGGTCACCAATCAGGGATGACTTTTCACCAGTCACTCATCACTTTTCACTTTTCTTCGTCTTGACTCGTCACTCGTCACTGGTCACTTATCACTTCCGATTTACCGCGCGGTTAGCTCAGTGGTAGAGCACCTCCCTGACACGGAGGGGGTCAGAGGTTCGAAACCTCTACCGCGCACCATCCCGATCTTACCGTCCATGCCCAGTTCATCTGACGTTCTGAAAAGTGCGATTGCATCGGCAAGCAAAACTATACGATCACTGGTCGATCTTGATGTCCAAGTCGCGAAGGCCGCGGACTTGGTCACGGAATGTTTGCGCGACGGGAACAAGATTCTCGCGTGCGGCAATGGCGGCAGCGCCGCAGATGCAGCGCATTTCGCCACGGAGTTCGTGGTGCGCTTCACGCACGATCGCCCTGCCTATCCGGCGATCGCACTCACGAGTGATGGCGGATTACTCACCGCCGCCGGTAACGATTATGGGTTCGAAGAAATCTTCGCACGCCAGGTCGCGGCCTTTGGCGTGGAAAAGGATCTGCTCATTTGCCTGACCACTTCCGGCAATTCAAAGAATATCATTCGCGGGTTGGAAGAGGCGAAAGCGCGCAAAGTGAAAACGATCGCGTTCCTCGGACGCGACGGTGGATCAACCATCGGCATGGCCGATGTCGATCTTGTCGTGAAGAGCGAATCGACCGCTCGCATCCAGGAAGCGCACAAGTTCTTGCTCCACGTTCTCTGCGAAATCGTGGAAGAACGTCTCGCGAATTAACGCCCGTCGCTGCGTCAGACCGTTATGCGCTCAGCTTCGACCTGGCGTGATTGGTCACCGACCCGTCTGCTCTTTCGGTACCGCCAGATTGCGAAGGCGACAAAGGCAAGGTCGACAATCACGAATGTGGCAACGTAGGTCTCGCCGCCGATGCCGAATCCGTAAGAGTGCAATCCTTTTCCAAGAACAAAATTCACGCCGTACCACGCCATGAGGACAGCGAGAAAACAAACTACACTGGCCACGACGAGTCCGAATTGCGTCCACCAACCGGCCAGGCGTCCATGCAAGGTGACGATGTAACAGAGCAACGCGATTAAGGCCCAGGTTTCCTTCGGATCCCAACCCCAGAAGCGTCCCCAGGAATAATTTGCCCAGACGCCGCCGAGAATGGTTCCGGCCGCGAGCAACAAAACGCCGAGTTGCAACACGCGGTACAACCAGAAATGCATCGGCGCGTCAGCGCGCGCGCCCTGTGGATCGCGCGCGTAACGGAAAAGCAAAATGTGCCCAAATCCCATGGCGAGCGCGAAAGCCGCGTAGCTCAACGTGATGGTGAGGACATGGATGGTGAGCCAGAAATTGTCGCGCAACACCGGCACGAGCGGATCGATGCTCGAGGGCATGGCGATGGGCATTTGATGCACGAGCAGCAGCGCAATCAACGTTACGGGCAACGCGGCCAACAGGTAAATGGGGGTACGATAACGCGCGAAAAAGATCATTCCGAAAAATGAGACCGCGAACGAAACCCAGATGATGGACTCGTACATGTTTGTCACCGGCGGCCGGCCCGCGATCAGGCAACGCAAGACGATGCCGGTGGCGTGAAAGGCGAGGCCGAGAATTGCGATGGCCACGCCGATGCTGCGAAGCGCGGTCCCCGTTCTGCGCAGATGCGCGACGAGCAACACGAGAAAGGCCAGACCATAAAACCAAATGGCGCGATAAAACCCGTCGAAATGATTGTAAAAATATTCTAGGCGTAATTGTCGATCTCGCGGATAAATCCGGGGACTCAAATTGCGCAGAGAGTCGCGCAGTTGATTGGAGGCACGGCTGAAAGTAAAACTGTCGCCGTTTGCGTAGCTGGACGCGACCGTTTGCAACTGAATCTGAATCGGTGCGAACCGTTCGTCGCTGTAATATCGGGAATACTCCGGCGGCAACACCCACGGATCGGTCTCGCTTTTGGGCGCCGGCACAATCAGGAACGCGTTCCCGTTGATGACATTCGCAAACAAGGCAAGCCGTTCGCTTACGCTCATCACTTCCTGTTGCAATCGATCGAGCGGCTTCTCCGCCTTGCGCAAGGCGTGCGCTTCATTGGCCAGACGGTTCAGTTCCGGCAACGCGGTCAATTGCGCAAACGTGAATCGCCGTTGCGTTTTATCGAGCCCGAGCTTCTCGATCACTTGGCCAAGTGAAACCAGAACCATCGGCTCGTTTCGCCAATCGTGCGTCTCGAGCAGCGCGGACAAAATGAAATCGTTCGGTGTCCATTTCCGGCCGGCCTTGTCGGCATAAGTCGATCTTCCCGTAACGCGGATGAGGGTCTCGCGCGCAAACGTGTCGATCGGTTTGCGCCGGCCCCCGTCTTGAATCGCGAGCAAGCCAAATTGTTTGTAGTCGAGGCTGGCCGTGTCGGCCGCGACCGGCGCTTGCGCCCGACAAATCTCGCCCCCGAAAATAAGAGCCAGAAAAAGGAGAATGAACTTCTGCAAGGACACAACTTTATCGCGGCAGGACCGTTTCCACAATTGTCGATTGTCCCGGGTTCTTGCCTGGTAGGAGCGGTCTGCCGCGCGCATTTGTTTCGATTGAAACGGCATGGAACGACCCATGCTCGTAAGGCTTTTATGCGTCTCATCCCAAGCAAGATGCCGGAGCCGAAACTGATATCGTCGGTCGTGCCCGAAGCGGAAGAGAAACCTTCATTAGGTGAAGGGGCCGAGTGGCCCTTCGCCTTGGGCGGATCGCGACTGTTTGCCGGCCACGGCCGGGCCATATTGGCAGGCATCGCGGCCGGCGCGGTTGTTATTTCCATCGCCGGTACGATTTTTCATCGGCAACACCATCTCAAGGCAGAAGAGGTGGCTGTACCGAAGGTGCTTTCCGTGGCGACGAGAAAGGTTTTCGGCTCGAGTCGTTCCGAGGCCACGCCCGTGCCAATGGTCGTGCAAATTGACGCCGATGTGCTCCGGATCAGTGCGATCGTGCTGGGCCATCCTCGTCTCGCCGTCATCAATGGCCGCACTGTTGCTGAGGGCGATACAATCGTTGTCCATACCCCGGCAAGAGCTGTGGCCGTCACGTTGCGTGTGCTGAAAATTTCCGAGGGTCAGGTCAAGTTGTCCGACGGGACGCAAGTGGTTATGGCGCGACTCAGTATTCCGTCGCCCGCGGCGACGAAGCGGCCTTGAAATCAATCGGGCACGCCGTGCGCTCTCCGGGGTCAAACATCGCTTGTATTTCGCCCAAAGCAGACGATAATGCCTCCGTATTGGATAGTTCTGTTCTGTTCGTTGCATGGTAGATCGTCGGCTGAGATAGCCTCAGTGGTGATTTGAAACCCGATTCACGGGAACGGCTCTGAAGTTGGCAGTTTTTTCCATATCAAATCACATGAAACTATACGTAGGAAATCTCTCCTTTGAGACAACCGAGAACGATCTGCAAGATGCGTTCGAAAAACACGGTCAGGTCGGCGAAGTCGCGCTGATGATGGACCGCATGACCGGCAAATCGCGCGGTTTTGCGTTCGTCACCATGAATGACAAAGCCCAGGCCGAGGCGGCCATGGCCGCGCTCAACGGTAAAGAATTTGCCGGACGCACGCTTACGGTTAACGAAGCGCGCGCTCGCGAAGAGCGTCCCCGTCCTTCGGGCGGCGGCGGCAACAGCAAAGGCCGTTTCGCTGAGAAACGCTGGTAAACAATTTGATCGTGCGGCCGGTCCCGAATCTTTCGGGGCCGGCTCGCCCGGTCGAGAATGATGAATTCAGAAAAAGCCATCGAGGTGGAAGGAACAATCATGTCCGTTCTGCCCGGCACCATGTTTCGGGTCTCGCTTTCGAACGAACATCTCGTGCTCGCCCATATTTCTGGTAAGATGCGGAAACGCTTTATTCGCCTTACTATTGGCGATCGCGTTAAAATGGAAATGTCACCTTACGATATCGATAAAGCGCGCATCGTTTATCGGCTCGGCTAAACAACACTTATTATTATGAACTTTTTTGCACCACCGGCCGCGCCGAAAGCTAAAGGACCGATCATCAAACGCCTTCTCATCCGTTGCCCATCGACGGCAAAACTGACGCCGAGCGGTCAAACGATCAAAGAAGAATTGTGGGCGGCCGCAAAAATCAAGAGCACTAAAATGACCTGCCCGCATTGCCAGCAGGTCCATACCTGGACAAAAAAGGACGTCGTCCTCGCGCGCTAAGATCGACATCTGCGCGGGCAGCGAATTCCGCAAGATCCTCCGCGACGCGGCCGTCGCTGGCGAAACCGTTGCCTCGATTGGTGGTTTTTCGCGATGATCGTCCCACCCGGACGGCAGAGCGAAGGGAAACAATTTTGGAACCAACCATCACTCAGAACAGCGGACTTTATCTCGCGCAACGGCGACTCTTGCGGCGTCGCCTGGCCCGCTTCGATTGGATGCGCAGCCGCATCCCGAAAACGATCCGCGGATGTGCGACGGATTTCTCAAGGCAAGCCCATTCGTCCACGGATTCACCGGGATAACGGTCGCCGACCCAGTTCGCTGATTTGTGACCGGACTCCAGCCCGATGAATTTATTGGAGAAACTGGCCAGGGCAGTGAGTCTTTGACGATTCGAGACCGTTAGGGTCCGTATTTCTTCGTGACTGGAATTCTCTGTCCGTGAATGTCTTCGGGGGTCGTTATGTCACCAGGTGTCGGCGTGGGCGTTGCCGCCGGGGTTGTTGACGTATTTTGCGTCGCACAGCTCGTCACCAACAAGGTCGCCATCATGCAAGGCAGCCAGAAAACTCGCGCCCATTTCGTTAATCTTGCCGAGCATTGCGCCAATCTTGGTAGTCGCATTTTCGAAAAGGTGGATATCCTCCAACCATGACGGATATCTTTCGAACAGTCGCTTGCGTTCTTTTGGTCGCAACTGGTCCTTTGTGCGCCGCGGATTATCCGGCACCCACCGAAGGCGATTATGCAATCCGTGATTTCAAATTCGCATCTGGCGAAAGCCTACCGGAGTTGCGGATTCATTACCGGACCCTCGGAACTGCGCAGAAAGATGCACAGGGCAAGACGGTCAACGCCGTCCTCATCACTCACGGAACGACCGGGAGCGGCGCGCAATTTATCCGGCCGGAATTTGCCGGCGAACTGTTCGGCAAAGATCAACCGCTCGATGCGACCAGGTTTTTCATTGTGTTGCCCGATGGAATTGGTCACGGCAAATCGAGTAAGCCGAGCGACGGACTGCACGCGAAGTTTCCGCGCTACGGGTACATCGAAATGGTGGAAGCGCAGCATCGTTTGCTCAGCGACGGTCTGGCCGTGAAGCACGCGCGGCTCGTGATGGGCACGTCGATGGGCGGAATGCACACCTGGCTTTGGGGCGAGCAGCATCCCGATTTCATGGACGCGCTCATGCCGCTGGCCAGCCTGCCGCGGCAGGTTTCCGGACGCAACCGTGGCTGGCGCCGCGTCATCATCGATGCGATCCGAAACGATCCGGCTTGGAGCGGCGGCGAATATAAGACGCAGCCGCCGAGTCTCCGCACCAGCGCGGCGATGCTCTGGTTCATGAGTAGCAATCCAGTCTTGCGACAAAATGAAGCGCCGACACTCGCGAAAACGGACGAAGCCCTCGACAAATTCGTCGAGCAAATTATGAAGACGGATGACGCGAACGATGTGCTCTACGCGCTGGAGGCTTCACACGATTATGATCCCGGCCCAAACCTTGAAAAAATTCGTGCGCCCCTCGTTGCAATTAATTCCGCGGATGATTTGATCAATCCGCCCGAGCTCGGCATCCTCGAGCCCGAGATAAAGCGCGTGCCACACGGTCGTGCCGTTGTTATTCCGTTTAGCGACAAGACGCGCGGCCATGGCAGCCACACGATCGCCGCTTTGTGGAAGGATGAATTGGTAAAGCTGTTGAAAGAGACGGAGAAATAATCACGACATGGAAAATCGCGCTCTGGCCAGGAATTTTGCCGGATTATCCACGCCGCTGATCGCCGATGCGGCGCTGCGTCTGCAATTGTCGATCTTGATCGCGCCGCCGGGAATTCAGCCGGTCATTCCAGGGAAGCGTATGGCCGGGCGCGCCTTGCCGGCCAAACACTTTGGCAGCGTGGATGTTTTTCTGGAAGCGATGGAATCAGCCAGCCCGGGCGACGTGCTCGTAATCGACAATGGCGGTCGCAAAGATGAAGGCTGCATCGGCGATCTCACGGCGCTGGAAGCGCGCGCCAGCGGTCTCGCTGGGATTGTCCTCTGGGGAACGCATCGCGACACCCCCGAGTTGAGACAAATCAAGTTACCGATTTTCAGTTACGGCTCCTGGCCGTCGGGGCCGCAGCGGCTCGATCCGCGGAGCGAAGACGCACTGCGTGTCGCGCGATTCGGCGCGATCAATGTAACGAAAAACGATGCGGTCTTCGCGGATGATGACGGCTGCGTGTTTGTTTCCGCACATCTGGTCGAGCGCATCCTCAAAACTGCTCACGCCATCTGGCAAAAAGAACGGAAACAAGCCAGCCAAATCAAACGCGGCAAGACTTTGCGCAAACAATTGAAATTTGCGGATTACCTGGAGCAAAGGCGAGTAAACCCTGGCCGCACATTTCGCGAGCATCTGCGCGAGATGGGCGGCGCGATTGAAGAATAGATTAGAGCGACCCGCCTACGCAGCGCTTCGGCGCGGCAAGCAATCGCTCCTTGGTTGAAACCGAAGCGCACGCGAGCGAGATTGTTCGTTCGATGGATTCTACTCGCAAGATCAGATTACACTGGATGCACGGCACGCTCGGAGACGTGAGCTACCGCTTGCGCTTTTCGCATTTTGTCCGGCACGCCTGGCGTCCGGCCATTAACGTTTATCGCTGCGAGACTTGCATCAGCATTTGTCTTGATCTTGCCGGAGCCGATCGCTCGGACATCGAACTGGTCATCGAAGGCCAGCGCTTGTCCATCCACGGAGAGCGCGCTGTGCCCGAGCCAGGCGAGAAAGAAGGGGCTGCGCACCAGATGATCGCGATGGAAATCGATTACGGGCCTTTTGAACGTGAAGTGCAGTTGCCCGACGAAGTCGATCTCGAGAAAATGCGCGCGGAACAGCAGAACGGATTTCTCTGGATTCATTTGCCGCTGAAAAAATCATGAGCGCGGAACTACTTGAAGCACTTCAGCCCGGCGGCGGTCCTAATCAATTGCCACGTGGAGGCGCGGCCGTCGGAATGGCCGATCAAGCCCAAACCGTGCAAATCCCGGACACGTTGTCGATCTTGCCATTGCGCGGGTTCGTTATTTTTCCGGGGACGGTCGCGCCGCTCAACGTGCGCCGGCCCGCCTCGATCAAGCTGCTCGACGAGACCTTGCCGCAAAGCAAAGTCATCGGCCTGATCGCGCAGCGCGATGAGAGCAAGGAAGATCCCGAGGCGCAAGATCTTTACACGGTGGGCACCGCCGCGATCGTGCTCAAACTCTTACGGCAGGCCGATGATCACGTCATCGCGCTTGTCCAGGGGTTACGGCGGTTTTCGCTTCGTAAAATCACGCAGACCACGCCTTATTTGAAAGCGGAGATAGCGTTGCTCGATTCCATTCCCTCGCCGCAAACAAAGGAATTCGAAGCCGAGTTTCGAAATCTGCGTGATTCCGCCGCGCAGCTTCTTGATTTGACTCTGGATGCACCGGAAGGCGCGAGCACGTTAATTCGCAGCATCGAGAACGCGGAACAGCTCGTCGATTTTCTCGCGCCCAACCTCAGTGTCGATCTTGCCCAGAAGCAGGCGATTTTGGAAGAGCTCGATCTGGAGAAGCGATTGCGCGCCGTGCAAACGCACATTTCCACTCAGCTCGAGATCGCGCAGATTCAACAGAAGCTGCAAAAAGATGTGGCCTCGCAGTTTTCCGATGCGCAACGCAAAGCCTATTTGCGTCAACAAGTGAAGGCGATCCAGCAGGAGCTCGGTGAAGGCGATGCCGGCGCCGATCAACAAATCGCGCAGTTGCGTACGCGCCTTGAGGAAGCGAAACCGCCGGCCGATGTGTTCGCGCAAGCGGAGCGCGAATTAAAACGCCTCGATTTCATTCCGCCGGCCAGTCCGGAATACTCGGTCATCGTCAGCTACATCGAAACGATCGCCGAGCTGCCCTGGTCGAAATTGAGCGAGGACAGTATCGATCTCGACGAGGCCCAGAAAGTTTTAGATCGCGATCATTACGATCTCGAAAAAGTGAAACGCCGCCTGATCGAGTATCTGGCCGTGCGCAAGCTCAACCCGAAGGGGCACGGACCGATCTTGTGTTTTGTCGGCCCGCCTGGCGTCGGCAAAACGAGTCTTGGCCAATCCATTGCCGATGCGCTCGGCCGCAAATTTGCACGCATGAGTTTGGGCGGGATTCGCGATGAGGCCGAAATTCGCGGCCATCGCCGCACCTACATCGGTTCGATGCCCGGCCGCATCATCCAGGAACTGCGTCGCGCCGGGACGCGCAATCCAGTCATGATGCTTGATGAAATCGACAAGATCGGCGTCGATTTTCGCGGCGATCCGGCCAGCGCCTTACTGGAGGTGCTGGATCCACGGCAGAATTTCGCCTTTGTCGATCGCTATCTCGACGTCCCATTTGATCTCTCGCAGATCATTTTTATCGCCACGGCGAATTACATGGATGCCGTGCCGGAACCTTTGCGCGATCGCATGGAGATTATTTCGCTGCCCGGTTATACCGAGCGCGAAAAACTCGAGATCGCGAAAAGATATTTGTTGCCACGTCAGCTCGAAGAAAACGGGCTTAAACCCGACCAATGCGAGTGGCAGGAAGAGGCCTTTCGTCACATCATCAACGATTACACCCACGAAGCCGGCGTGCGCGACCTCGAACGGCAAATCGGCGCGGTTTGCCGGACAGTCGCCGCAAAATGTGCGCGGGGCGACTGCGAAAAAATCACAGTCACGCCTGAATTCGTGGCGCAAACACTCGGGCCGGCGCGTTTCATTCGCGAAACGAAATTAGGAGCGAGCAAGCCGGGCGTGGTCACCGGTCTCGCGTACACGCCCTACGGCGGCGAAGTTTTGCACATTGAAGCGACGCGTTATCCCGGCAAGGGCAACGTCATCCTCACCGGGCAAATCGGCGACGTCATGAAGGAATCGGTCCAGGCCGCGCTTAGCCTGGTGCGCACCCGCGCCAACGAGATCGGCGCGAAGCCGGAAGAGTTTACCAATAACGACATTCACGTGCACGTGCCGGCTGGCGCGGTTCCAAAAGATGGACCGTCTGCCGGCGTGGCCATGTTTACCGCGCTCGCTTCGCTCTTTAGCAATACACCGGTGCGTTCCGATGTCGCCATGACTGGTGAGATCACGTTGCGCGGACTGATTCTGCCGATTGGCGGCTTGAAGGAAAAGAGTCTGGGCGCGATGCGCGCAGGTGTTTCCACCGTCATCATTCCCAAGCTGAATGAAAAAGATCTTGTCGATGTTCCGCAGGAGGCGAAGGAGAAAATCAAATTTATTCCGGTCGAGAACATCGATGAGGTTTTGGACATCGCCCTTGAGAAAAACGACGCGGCCAATCAGATAAAAGTCGCCGCCGGTTGATCGGTACATCTGGGAGCACAGGGCGCTTGCCCCGAACCCTGCGTCATCCTGACCCTCACCTCAATCTTCTCCGTCCGGGAGGGACAGGCGGACGCGCAGCGCCAGGTGAGGGTACGGGTTGTTCATGCGCAGTCCGCGCTCGACGCGTTCATTTTAACGACCCAAACTCAACGGATGTTTCGTTTTTGTTCCTTCGTTCTGTTATTAACTTGCGTCTCCGGTCTCGCGCAGGACTTCGACGTCATTATTAAGAACGGCACGGTCTACGACGGCACCGGCGACGAAGCTCAGCATGTCGATCTTTCCATCAATGGCGATCGCATTGCCGGCCTTGGCGATTTCAAAAACGCCAAGGCAAAATCGGTTATCGACGCCAAAGGCATGGCGGTCGCGCCCGGGTTCATCAACATGCTGTCGTGGTCGACCGAATCGTTGATTCAAGACGGCCGTTCGCAAAGCGAGATTCGCCAGGGCGTCACGACCGAGATCATGGGCGAAGGCGAATCGATGGGCCCGCTCAATGATCGGATGAAGAAGCGGATTCTCGAGCAGCAACAGGACATCAAATACGAGATCAAGTGGAACACGCTCGCGGAATATCTGCGTTATCTCGAAAGGCGCGGCGTGTCTTGTAACGTCGCTTCGTTCCTTGGCGCGACCACCGTCCGCGAATACGTCATCGGTCTGGAAGACAAGGTGCCCACGCCGGAGCAGCTCGAACAAATGCGCGATCTCGTTCGCCAGGAAATGGAAGCGGGCGCGCTCGGCATCGGCACATCGCTCATTTATCCACCGGCGTTTTATGCAAAGACCGATGAGCTGATCGAGCTCTGCAAGGTGGCGGCGAAATATCAGGGCAAATACATCTCTCACATGCGCAGCGAAGGGAACCGTTTGCTCGAAGGATTGGAGGAATTGATCAAGATCAGCCGCGACGCCGGAATTCCGGCCGAGGTTTATCACATCAAAGCGGCCG
>WNFR01001465.1_pt1 | contig 24658 bp, 25 predicted proteins | sample 5400221 | NCBI WGS metagenome assembly WNFR01 (sample SAMN13153357, study PRJNA577476) | soil metagenome | isolation source: 40 cm soil under Madrone tree | place: USA:California | collected 2016-06-14 | reverse complement strand
GAAGCCGCACGCCGGATGCTCGGCGATGATGCGATCATCGGATTTTCGACTCACAACCTGAAGCAGGCGAGGGAAGCGATTCAATTGCCGGTGGATTATATTGCCTTCGGTCCGGTGTTCGCGACGTCGACAAAACAGAATCCCGACGCGATCGTCGGTCTGGAAACTTTACGCCGGGTTCGCGATATTGTTGTCGATCACCCATTGGTGGCCATTGGGGGAATCACTCTCGAAAACGTGGAAGAAGTACTAAACGCAGGCGCGGATTCGGTTGCGGTAATCAGCGCGATACTTCGCGATCCAGCAAGGATATCTGAACGAATGGCTGGTTTTGCAGCAGCTTTTAGCAAGTAACAGGAGGACTATCGATGAAACGCGCCAACTTTTTCAAACCTGCAAACATGATAGCCGGAAACCTCTTGCTCGTCGCCGCGATTTTTACTCATGCTTCAAATGGCCTTCGTCAAGTACAACCTCAATATGAAGGGCCATTGCCGGACGCCCTCGCCGATAACGCAAAGACCAGGCGGGAAACAATCCAGGCCGAGCTGGCAGGTCATCCCGGCAACGAATGGGCAGGTTCCTACTTTAAACAAGATGACCCCACCGCGAGCACTCAATTGATTTGGGCGCCAAACGCCGGGTTCGTCATTAAGTGGAGTACTTGTTCACATGGATGGAGGGAAAGAGTAAATTTTGGCCGTGCAGCGCTGTCGGACGGTGTCGTACAACTCACACCGGAGCTTTCAGAGAATTCGCCTAATTCTTACCAAATCGCATCAACCTACACTCCGGTTGTTTGGGGCAAACAACACTACCTAATCCCAACAAACAGTCTTATTCATTTCTGTTATGCCGCGCGCGACGCGAAATATTCACCTGAGTTTCGTTCGTTCTTTGTAAAAGAAGGCGATCTATCAGACGTGCAAAAAGGGCTACCTCAGGTGCCGGAAGCATATCGCAGATTCCTGATTCGCAGACCTTTAATCGGAGTGATTACAGCGGTCTCGCAAGGACCAAAAGCTCGACCCACGGATTTCACCTTGGGTATCGGATCTGTTGACGAGGTCGTTTCTGGAATGAAGTTTTATGCGTTATCGCCGGAAAATGTGGTGATGTTGATCGAAGTCTTTGAAGTCCACGAGCATACTTCAAAGGCTTATTTGATTTCGGGTTCCTACAAGGACAATCGCGAAAGTGAACTGCGGATTCGGCCCGGGTGGCGAGTTACCAGCAGGGCTCCTAAAAACGCGTCAGCTTTCTATCCCGGGTAACCAAATTTGCCGGTATGGACCAGGTTGGGCTGCCGAAGAAACCCTTGATGACCAGACAGTTCGATGCCTGAGGCATTCCAGATTGATCTTCTAAACTCGAGTAATCCTGCGGCCCAAAGAGGGAAAATCTGGAACCTGCAAATTGCACTAAGTTCTACTGCAAGCTCTTTTCCTCTCAACCCCATGCGGATCAATAGTTTTTGCTTGCCATGACTCCCGCTATTTACTGCGCATTCAAATAATCCGCTTGCGTTAATCATCGTTTTACGCGACAATAAACTGTCGGTTGGGCAGTCGACTCGACTCCCGTCTGTCCTATTGCAAATCAAACTCGCCCTTGACCGCATGTTGCCGGTCGCCTTCCCAGAAACGGAGTGCCAAAAGGCATGAACTATTTTGATCTGCCTCCAATAATCGAGCGAATGCTGCTCGCGTCAGATAAAATAAGCGATCTGAATTTTTCGGTTGGTCAGTTTCCGCAGGTCGAAATTAACGGCAAATTGACATCTGTCCAGCCCGCGGGGATTCAACGTCTAACCCCCTACCAGACAGAAATCATCGCCATGACGTTGATGGAGGGTAACCCTGACGCAGCCCAACGGCTTGTGAAGACCGGAACCGCCGACCTTAGCTACTCCCTGCCGTCGCGCACTCGATTTCGCGTCAATATTTTTCAGCAGCGCAACACCTATTCGATAGTAATGCGCGTTATTCCAACCGCAATGCCCACGCTCGAGTCGCTCGGCCTTCCCAAGCAACTCGCGGACGCTGCGGAATTAAAAAACGGCCTTGTTCTGTTAACTGGACCAACGGGCTCGGGTAAGAGTTCGACTCTGGCCTCCATCATCGACATCATCAACGAACGCAAGCATTACCATATCGTAACCATCGAAGACCCAATCGAGTTTTTGCATTCGCATAAGAACTCTACAATCAACCAGCGCGAAGTCGGTTCTGATACGAATGATTTCCCATCTGCTCTAAGAGCCGCCCTGCGCCAGGCGCCCAAGGTGATTTTGATCGGCGAGATGCGCGACTACGAGACGACCGAGATCGCGCTTGAGGCTGCTGAAACCGGTCACCTCGTCCTGTCGACCGTTCACACAATCGATGCATCAAAAACTGTCGATCGAATAATTGGACTGTACCCAAAGAATGAAGAAGCGGTAATACGGACGCGGCTCGCCCAAACTTTTCGATACATCGTCTCTCAGCGATTGATTCCGCGCGCGGATGGCCGTGGCCGCATTGCCGCTGTCGAGATACTTAAATCCAGTCCTCGAACCCGTGAATACATTGAAAGCGGCGAATCCGAAGGCAAGTCGTTATTGGATGCCATGAAAGATGGCAAATTTGATGGTATGCAGGATTTCGATTCCGTAATTAAACAAATGATCGAGGGCGGCATAATCACTAAGGAAGACGGGCTTGCGTTTGCAACCAACCAGAACAACCTGCTGTTGATCTTGAAAGGGCTCTCGTCGGGCGAAGATTTTCTTCGCGGCGAACAATCGACGGTGGGCTCCTCGGCCGGGTTTGATTCAATAAGAGGCATGTTGGACTAAAGGCCTGCCGGCTCTGATCTTCAAGGCCGTAATCGAAACTGCGCAAAACTGCTAAGGAAAAGCCATGATTGTTGTCTGTAACAGTTGTACAACACGTCTTCAACTTGATGATGCAAAAATCCCGGAGCGTGCCTTCACAGTTCGATGTCCCAAGTGTCAAACTGCAATAAATGTAACTCCGGCTTCCTCGTCAGACTCCGGAACAAATGGACACGGGCCGACTTCCCCGATTGAAAACATAAACGTCAGAACACCACAGCCTGCGCCTGCATACAACCCCGGTAAGTCGGCCAAAGAATCAAACGGGAACGGAACCGCATTGGCGTCCGTCGAGCCCGGGGATCTTGCGTCAATGCTCGTCAAACTGTTGCAGACCGGAGTCCAGGGACAGGCACAGTCAAAAGGCAGATTCAACTGGGAACGCCGCAGGGTACTTGTATGCGTAAGTCCTCCCTATCGCGAAGTGATAGCCAGAACTCTCTCTGACGAGAAATACCATGTGTTCCTTGCTGATGACATTGGGCAGGCAATAGATCGCATGCGGGAAGAACGAATGGAAGTGGTTATCCTTGAAGCGGATTTTGACGAAGCCCAACAGGGCTTTGCTATCGTCACAAACGAGATAAACAGTCTTCGTCCCAATGATCGCCGGCGATTGATTTTTGCCCAAATGTCCGGATCGGCAAATACTGGCGATACCTACGGTGCATTTGTAAACAACGTAAACGTTATCTTTAATCCTTTTGATATACCCGAACTTCCGCAACTGCTCGAGCGAACCATGCGAGATTTAAACGAACTGTACAATAACTTCAATTTGGCAACGAGTTTATCTGGTTTCTAAATCATATCGCAGAAGACTATTATACCTGGTACGAGATTAGCCGCTGAAGGACGCAGAAAGACGCGGATCAAAACCCGGTCGATTACGGATGTACATCGATCAGTGGCAATCTGGCGACCTCACTCATCTGAGTATCGTGTGCCAATGGCGTTTGTTCTGATTTGAGGAAGGCATCGAAGTCACTTTTATAATCCCCGTGCTTTCCTGCCAGAACTCGGCAGCGCTTTGCTCCAAAATCTGATAGTCGGCAATCTGACGACTCGGAAAAACTTCGCGCGTTCTGGATCATAAGCATGTTGCGACACTCGGATCGTCTTTGGCTGTCACCTGTCACCCCCACGACTGATCACTTTCCTGACTTTATTCCCGTCCGGGTCTTACAAAATTGCGCTCTCGGTTATATTATCTTTCGGACGGATCCCCAACATTCGGACGGAATTAGCCACTCTTTATGGAAATCAGCCTTTTGCTTACTCTGGATCTACGCGAACAGGCCGCATTGCAGTCGGCGCTGGTCACCTACGGCGCACCCGACTGCCTTGTGACTCTTGCCCTGACAGGTGGCTGCCGCATCCAAACGCTTGACGAAGCAAAGAAACTTCGTAGTTGGCTGGCGGATGCAAGAGCTGGCGGGAACTCCGACTTTGCCTCGTTGAATGTGATCGAAAGGGCGCTAACTCATTTTGGTGTTTAGCTGTTGAATTAATGGTTGATCTAAATCTTGGGTACGGAACCGGCGCGTTTTCGTTCCAATACGACGATTCTCGCTTCGAATTACTTGCTCCGGTTGAAAGCCGCAGCCTACCCCTGACAGATGTCGAGATAAATATCGCGATCGACTCGCCGATTGGGTCTACTCACCTCGAAGACCTGGTTGGAAGCGGTGACTCGGTTTTGATCGTTGTGTCTGACGCAACCAGGGCTACTGCGAGTGCCCAAATCGTCAATCTGCTGATTCGGCGTCTGATTGCTGCTGGTGTTGCGCCTGGAGAGATTGGGGTCATTTTTGCAACCGGCATACATCGCGCCACAACCTTTGATGAGAAGCGCCGTCTGCTGTCACCGTTCATTCTCCAGCGTATTAAAGCCTTCGATCATGACGCCTCAGATGAATCACAACTCGTCAGTTTAGGTGTAACTTCTCGCGGAACGCCAATCGAAGTGAATCGCGCGTTGAAGGAATATTCTCACGTCTTCCTCACTGGCGGAATTGGATTTCATTACTTCGCGGGGTTCACCGGGAGCCGGAAATCGGTCTGCCCGGGTCTTGCGTCGACAAGGACGATTACCGCAACGCACATGCTGGCACTTGATTTTGAACATGGTGGACGGCGTGCGGGCGTTGGTTCAGGCATTCTTGAGGGAAACGCCGTTCACGAAGAATGTGTCCGGATCGCTGCTGAGGTTCAGCCGACGTTTCTTGTGAATTCAATTGTGGATGAAGAAGGTCGCGCAGTTGGGGTCTTTGCCGGACACTGGCTCGATGCGCACCTTAAGGCTTGCGAGGAATATACGCGGGGCCATAGCGCGTTGATCGAAGGAAAGCGTGATCTTGTCATCGCCAGTTGTGGCGGCGCTCCTTATGACATCAATCTGATCCAGGCACACAAAGCAATGGATATGGCCGCGAAGGCATGTGTCGAGGGCGGTACCATTATACTTATAGCTGCGTGCAACGATGGCCTTGGCCGAGCTGACTTTCTGAAGTGGTTCACCTCGCCAAATGCCATGGCTCTGGCCTCGCGATTGAAAACAGCGTATGAAGTAAATGGTCAAACAGCGTGGTCCTTGCTAACCAAGGCCGAGGCATTTCGGGTTATTCTGGTTTCAGAGTTGGCGCCCGATGTTGTGCGGCAGATGCGCATGATTCCGGCGCGGAGTCTTGATGAGGCGATTGCCGCCGCTGGTGAATCTGCCGGCGGATTTATCATGCCCCGCGGTGCTTCGCTCTTGCCCATTGTAAAGCATTAGAACCCCAGGACAAGTTGCCGATGTCGTCTAGGCGAAGTACGGCCGGAGTGCCGAATGATTTGATGTCAGGTGCGCTTGAAACAAACGGTCTTTGTGCAGGATGAAATGTAGCTGTAACCTGTCACCATGGTACTTCTGACGTTTGAGGTTGATATAAGAAAAGAGGTTGGTTGTCTGATGATAAAGAATCTTGTGATTTCTCTTTTCGGCGTTTTAATTGGTTGTTCAATTTCAGTTGCACAGGCCCCGACGAATACTGCTGGGCGTGAAGCAAGTGTTCCTTTGGGCAGTGAGGTTATTGTGCACGATGCCGCCGGGCGATCTGTGTTAAGCGGCAAGCTTCGCACGACAGAGCTTCACGGCACACCGGATTCGCCAATTACTAATATCAGGCTTGTGGTGTCGAACACCGCACCGTTTTTGTATACCTATATCACAGGTTGGGCAACGTTCTATGACACCGAAGGTATTCGATGCGGCGCCGGACTTTTCAAAGTGAATTCCCTCGAACCCGGCGAATCGGCCGAGGTTGATACGCCAGGGCTGAGGCTTGTTTGTTCTCCGGCGACCTGGCGAATTCAAGCCACTACACTTCTGACTCCGGCTAGAGATATAACAGCGTCCACCGCTCCTGAACCAATTACTGACGCCACAGTTGTACCATCACGGTCAGGCGCTCAATCTCAGTCGCCGATTCCTCCATTGGTTCTCAGCATTGATGGTGAAGATCATCCAATTCAGATTGGTAATCCAATCACGATCAAACCCCAAGACAAGCCGATAATATTGATTTTGAAGCGCGCTCAGTGATCTAAATCGCGGCAATGCAGGATGGTACAGCGGGGAAAGATTAGCCGCAGAAGCACGCAGAAAAACGCAGAAAAAACGAAGAATAGCTGATGTAGATTTGTGGGTTACAATCGGACAATCTCAGGCGTCAAAGCCTGGTGAACAAATCTCGTCTGGTTGAGTCGTGGAGTTTCAGGTTCCGGCAAATTTCAATCTCAAACGTATTGACAATTAGTCGAGTGTATGTTGAGTAATTGGCCGCTCAGGCGATTTGCTTGAATGATACGCCGACTACGATAACGCGAGCAGGCACTGGTATCGATTTCAAATAAGCCCGGTCAATCTCCACACGAGTAATCCGACGCATACAACTCTGCGTTTGCCGGATTATCCGGTTCATAACAGACCTTTGCCTCCTGGCCCTTTTGAAAAAGGAGACCAGTTTTGCCGCTAAGCTTTACGTTGTCACGATATTTTCGGCCGTTAACCGTGTAATCGTAATCCACGATCACGTCCTGAACTTCCGCAGTTTGCCCTGGTGAACCGCCCCGCCTTTCGTAGGTATCGATAATATGGGCAACAGCGCCCGCTGACTTGCGTCTGTTTGTCATGCTCTTCTGTCTATAAGCTATAACTCCGGCGCAGATTGCTATCAACAGCATTGTGCCACCGGCTAGTAACAGACTGCGATGCAAAAGATTTGGTTGTGACCGCGTTGTGGTGTTTCCTGATGATTCCTTCAAAATTCCCGTCCCTGCCAATCGACCTGCCTGCCTGATTATGTTGCCACCAGAATTGCAAAAAGGATTCCAAATCCCTCTACTGGTTTGTCAGTTCGCGATAAGTTCTCTCAAAAAAATCCCACCAATACTTGAAATAATATACAGGCCTAACAGTCCGAGCAATACGAGAACACCGCGTAACCCACGGGCTTTCAAGATGTAATAGGGAAAGGCAATAATCCAGGCCACCCAAACAACCGAGACCGGACAATACATTTGGTCCAGCCTATGCTTCTTTGACTCGTCAGCTACCAGCCATGCTGAACCCCAAATTACACCGGCGGTGGATAAAAGGGTGAATATAGCGGGCGGTTCATAGCTGGAGGCAAGGTATACTCCGTTGACAGCGCCATCGAGAGCAATCAGGCTGCCTAAAAGAAAGAGCGGGGCTGTAAGCCACCCTGGTTGTTTCAATTTTTTGGTGCTTTCTTCCTGGTCATTAGGATCCTGCAGCGCGAGTTACGGATACGCGGTTCTCAAGTCTTGCATAACTCGGCGCCTTGATTCAATTAGTGTTTGACAGAATTAGCGCCCCAACGTATTTTTCTTGACAGCCTAAAGTGAACCGAGACAGAATGCAGCCGTTGACCCCAACTTTTCCGAATTTACTGTGTCTCACAGACTTACTTTGTCTCTTGTGCTTCTGTAGGACTCACTTGCACTAGAACAAGAACACGTCATTAATTAGTCGGTTTTACTCATTTTTTGGTCGAAAACTGCCTGAGACAGTTGCTGCCGAGCGTTTTGCCTTCGGCAGGTGGGAAACAAAACGAGATCACCTGTTGTCTTACTTTACTTCCGCAGATTTGACGTAACACAGATTTAATCTGATTTCCGGGGCTCGGTCTGGTCAGCGTAACGAATCGCCGTTCTTCTCTGCCTATTTACAGGTGAAGACTGGTGCTCATGTGACCGATCTCGCAAAAAAGAGCGCCCTCAATCATGCCTTTGTCCTCAAGATTTTCGCTTCCTACTCGAATCGTGAACAGCACCAAACTTTCGGACTTAGGCCGCTGTGGCGCCGTCCTAACTCGTTGGTACTTGTTTTCGATCACTTTATTCATATCAGCATTTTTGGCTTCATCGTTTGCAACTGTTTCAGCACAGTCGATCCAGTACACGCAGAACAAACCGGACCAGAGCTTGCGCAGCGCTATGCGGGTAGATCCGTCAACGCTCGGACTAAGTATCGATGTGCCATTAGGGGGCTACGCGGGACGCGGGGGAGCGAGTCTTCCGATAAATCTCTCTTACTCCTCAAAACAGTGGCGCATCGACTTCTTTTCATCGTGGCTGAACAGTCATGGCGAGCCCCGCACCGAGTCGCATCCGAAGTTCAGCGAGTGGGCGAAGGCGGGATGGACCAGCAGTCTGGATATCCCAACGATTGAATGGACCAGCCATAGCCAGGTCTATAATGGTGATGGCAACCCTTATTGCCTCGCGTGCGTGGATAACGAATGGTCAGCCCAGCTTTACATCAACAGAATACACGTACATATGCCCGGTGGCTCGTCTCACGAACTGCGCATCGACGATACGTCGGTGACCAGTGACAGCCTCACCTATACCGGTACATTTTATGCTGTAGATGGGTCCAACATTCGATATGAAGCGAGTTCATACAGTGACGGTACACTCTATCTCCCGGATGGATCCCGGTATCTTCTGTTTCCCAGCACTACGGGTTACCAATACATTGATCGGAACGGCAACACCCTCAGCTACAATGCGACAAACCGCCAGTGGACCGACACGCAAGGACGGGTGCTGGACGTGCCTATTCCGGCTTCGCCGACGGCTCAGACCTATACTTACAACCTTCCCAGTTCGAGCGGCACGCTCTCGTACAGCGTGCGTTGGAGTAATCTTGCGAATGCGTTGACGAATCCGAGCGACGCCTTGTGCTATCAAACGGGCCAGTTACCGAGCGGCAGTGACGGCGTGACCGGGCATTCGCCCTCGCTGTTCGGCGGAACATTCAGCGATCGCGTGTATGAATTCAGTGGATTGTTCAACCCAGTGGTACCGGCGGAGATCGTGCTACCCAATGGACACTCTTACCTGTTTACATACAACGTCTGGGGCGAGGTCACCAAGGTGGTCTATCCGACGGGAGGGTACGAGCGTTTTGACTATGCAGCCATTACCGGGGCCAGCTATCTGAAAGCCCCTTACGCTCAGGGCAATCGCGGAGTGGTGGATCGCTGGTTGAGCCCCACCGGCTATAGCGCGGACGAAATCCATTGGCACTATACCACGGGTTTTGTGGGGTCGGCGTATACAGTCAGTACGACGCAGCCGGACGGCTCTTTGACCGAGCGTCTGCTTTTTGCTGAAAGCGATGTATCCAATCCAACCTTCGGATTTTCGAATTTACTGATCGGAATGACTTATGAGGAAAGAGTATCGGCGCCTGGCGGAACTATGTTACGCCGCAACCTAACAGACTGGACGACTTCAGGGCCGGCTTCAGGAGGATGGTGGACCGCGACAAGAAATCAGAGGGTGATAAAGGACATTGCGATATTGCTGGACACAGGCACGTCGAATGCGCTCACTTCGACGACGACCATGTCGTATGACGATGATCTTAACGTCATCTCGACCAACCACTATGATTTTACGTCGATCAGCCAAAGCACGGCCCAGACGGCGGCGATTGGCACAATCTCCGCGGGTTCGCTGTTGCGCGCGGAAGAGGCCACCTACCTCGTAAACGACACGAGCATCAGTTCATCCACGCGCACGTTGTACCGCAACCGTAATCTTCTCGGCCTGCCCACGTCGACGCGCGTGAAGGACTCATCTGCAACCGTCGTGGCGCAGTCCCAAACGAGTTATGACGAAACGGGTTCTTATCCACTTTTGACCTATGGCGGCACGATAACCGGATGGACCGACCCTGCTACCAACATTCGCGGCCTGCCGACGACAAGCGGAGCTTGGTTGAACACGACCAACTCCTATATCCAGACACATGCGCAATATGATCAGTTCGGAAACCTGCGAAATGCCTGGGATGCCAGGGGCAACGAATCTCAGCTTACCTATTCCAGCGCCTATAACTATGCCTATCCGACCAGCGCAACCACGGCCGTGCCGGATTCGACCGGAGTGCATGGTTCATCGACCGCGCTGAATACCAGCGCGGCGTATAACTCGAATACCGGCCTGATGACGTCACTCACTGATCCGAACAGTCAGACAACCACTTATTCTTATGACTCAATAAATCGATTGTCGACAATAACGCGGCCTTCTGGTGGCGGCACAACGTCCTATTACTATGGCGATACGCCGGGAAGTCTTTATGTTCGAGAGGTTTCGTCGATAGACTCAACACATTCGCTGGAGGGGTACCAGTATTACGACGGAATGGGCCGCCCCTGCCGGTCTTTTCTAAACGAAGGAAGCACCTACTCGACCAGGGACACGCAATATGATTCGATGGGCCGAGTGTGGCGTGTTTCCAATCCCTATCGTACGACGGGCCTTACCGATGCGGTGAACCCGTCAGGTTATTGGACAACAAACGCTTACGATTATCTCGGGCGTGTGACGAGTGTGACTACGCCGGATGGGGCGGCGGTGACGAGTGTTTATAGCGGCAGCACATCGACGCCGCTGGCATCCGTAGTGACGGTAACGGATCAAGCCGGCAAGCTAAGGCGAAGTCTGGTGGACGCATTGGGAAGGCTGGCACGAGTTGACGAGCCGGACACGACCAGCAGCATAGGGGATCCGGGAACCGTAGCTTCGCCACATCAGGCTACTTCCTACTCTTACGACGTTTTGGGTGACCTGCTCGGAGTGAGCCAGGGCTCGCAAACGCGAACATTTGTCTACGATTCGCTAAAGCGACTCACCTCCGCCGCTAATCCGGAGAGCGGCACAACCACCTATGTATACGACAATAATGGAAATATCACGAGTCGGACGGATGCGCGAACGACGTCGGGGTTGAACTGGACGACGACGATAACTTACGATGCGTTGAACCGGCCGAAGACGAAGAGCTACAGCAATGATGGAGGGGTAACGCCGCAGGTCGACTATTATTACGACAACGCAAGTTTGCCTTCGGGTGCGCCCGCAAGCTTTAACCGGGGTTACTCGACGGGCCGGTTAGTGGCAATGACGTACGGTTCCGGCAGCAGTAATGGAGACTACAACGGCTACGATGAACTGGGCCGGCCGGTGCGGCATGTACAGCAAACGGATGGAGTGAATTATCGAACGGAAGCAACGTACAATCTGAATGGGGCGCTGGCGACGGAGACCTATCCATCAGTGCCCGGAGCAACGGCTAGAAGGACGGTCAGTTACAGTCTGGATTCGGCGGCGCGGCTCTCATCCCTGTCGTCTGCGGCCACGACATACGCAGCGGCGGTCAGCTTAAGCAGCATCAGCTACAAACCGCACGGGGCGCTGGACAGTGAAACACTGGGGAATAGTTTGATTCACCAGATGAGTTACAATACTCGTCTGCAAGTGACGGCGGTAAAGCTTGGGACGTCAGGCAATCCGACTTCCATCCTGAATCTCAGCTACAACTACGGAACAACTGACAACAATGGGAACGTCAAGAGCCATGTCAATACAATCGGGACGCTGGCGATTACAGATAGCTTCAGCTACGACTCGGTAAATCGGCTGTCATCAACGACTGAGACAAGTACTGGAGGGACCGGGTGGACCGAGACGGAGGGCTATGACCGATACGGCAATCGATGGATAGATCTTGGCGGCGGGGTGCAGAGTCAGTACTTCAGCGCGTCGACAAATCGCATAACGGGCAAGACATACGATTCGGCTGGAAATCTGACGGTTGACGGGACGAGGTCATATGGGTATGACGCGGAGAATCACATGATTTCCGTTAATTCCACAGTCGGCTATAAATACGATGGAGCAGGCCGGCGCGTCAAAAAGCTGATTGGAGAGAACACGCGTTTCATCTATGGCATAGGTGGGGCTTTGATTGCCGAGTTCAACGGCTCGACAGGTACTCTGCAAAAGGAATATGTGTCGGGTGGCGGGATGATGGCCGTTGTCGATCCTTCGGCGGGGACAAGGTATACGACCACTGACCACCTCGGAAGCCCGAGAGTTGTGACAAACGCTTCCGGCGCCGTGATCAGCCGGCATGACTACATGCCGTTTGGTATCGAGATCGGAACAGCGATAAGTGGTCGGACGACAGCAATGGGGTACGGCGCAAGCGATGGTGTCAGGGATAAGTTCACCGGCCAGCAGCGTGATACTGAGACGGGTCTGGACTTCTTCCAGGCCAGGTACTACTCAAACTCACACGGAAGGTTCCTGAGCGCTGATCCTTTGCAGGCGAGCGCCGACGCTCACCGCCCGCAAACGTGGAATCGCTACTCATATGTTTTAAACAACCCGCTCAAGCTGGTCGACCCATCTGGTATGTCTGAGCAACATCCGTCCCCCGAGGACTCGTCCACTGACTTGCATGGTAGCGGAGGAGGCGGAGCGTTGACCGGCGGCGCCTACAGCCAGGAAGAAGAACGTGAAAACACGGAGGAGGCGGCTGTCGAGACAGGTGTTGCGGAGTCGATCGATCATGAATTAAACCACACGCTGGAGCCGCAGAACCCTGCAGTGATCTTCGATAAAGTCGAATTACTGGATGACGCGGGCGCTGGGTTTCCAAAAGGACCGCTGGACGCGCCCCGACCGGCCAATTCCGTGAATACAGCCAGTAGAAGCGAGATGAATCCAAATGCTTTCACCTTAGATGTAGACCGACCACAGGTCGATCCGGGCGGCGTGCTTGCTATTAGGGTGACTTTCCACGCCACAGGTGCCGCCCTCGATCCGAGCCTGGTAAGCGTCTCGACTACCAACGAAAAGCATCGAAGGTGGGACCTTCCTGCAGAATATGTGGGCCAGCCGGCAACCCAACGCGATTATGGTTCAGTGGTTTTCCGGGTCAAGATAAATGACCCGGAGGGGAAGAATAATCTTATCAACGTTCGTGCGGGCGCAGTGTGGACAGCTAAAATCTGGGACAGAGGTCGAATAAACGACGTTCGCTCAGTCTTCAAGGAGGCTTCGATAAAACTGGTAATCGGGCCGCGAGACAGATGAATGAAATTGAGACCGTGCAATTTGAGAATTTCTGCTCGGACTAAAAGAAGCAGGCATTATGCGTTGCTTTTTAGTTTTGACCGTTCTAAGCATCTTTCAATGTACTGCGATGGCGCAGCAGAGGCCGCAGTATGTCAGTATTCCACCGCATGATGTATTGGTAGCAATCGCATCGCAGCCAGACTGCCCTGTCAAGATTGAGGCCGCGATTTTCTCATGAGGGCTGACAAATCCGGGGTCTTGATCAAGTACACCATACGAAACGTATCGGATAAGCCGATACGTTTCTTCAGTGTCGTTGTCCAGAATTCGTCAGGCAGCAATGAGAATTCCATACCGATGGCCAGGTCTAACGGGCTTCTATTTCCGAACCACACGATGGAATCTGCGAAAGAGGGATCAGACTACGACGTCGTTCCGATGACAAGCGAGGTGCAAGAAAGATTGAAACCCTCGAACGAAATGAAAACACTCTATATGCTTCTGGTGGAACAAGTGGTTTTCGCGGACGGTTCGGTTTACAACGACAGCAAGACCTTCGATGCGTTGTTCGCGTATTCTCAAGAAGGATGCTGTAAGTAAATCGAGTTCGATTCTGCCGCTTTGGAGAAAATATGAATAAACTTGCAAGTCTCGTAGCACCTATCTTCCTTGCACTTATTTTCACGGTCGGGCAAGCACAACAATTGTCCTCGAAACGTGAGTATCCCTATCCAAATGAACTGCCGAACTTGAAACTCTATGAAGACGCCAAGTGGAAGTCTCTCCAGCCTTATATTTCCACGAGAGTTGATGTTGACAGAATCTTAGGCGAGCCTGTGCTTGTCTATGACGAGACACTCCATAGCTATGTTAACGGTTACGAATATGATCCTGATTGGCGGATTGTCATAGCCTATGTTGGCAAAGGCGGGGATTTGCCAAATTCCTTGAATGGCCGCGTATCCCATATTACTCTCTATCCAAGGAAGCGCGTTTCGTTGGAAGGAATCGAGTTTACTTCTGCCTTCAGGCGTTATATATACGGGACAGACGGTGGCATGACCGGCACGGTCTATTACGACGAGTTCGGGTTGCGATATTCGATCTTCGTAAAGGACTCTGCTGATGGGCGTTTTCATGTCGGAGATTTGAACTTGATAATCTATGGACCATCCGACGCAGATACAAAAAAGTACACTGATATAGGAAAACCACGCTCTAAAAAGTGAAACGGGCGGGCGTCGAATTGCAAAACAATCGGGCTCTCCTCCGTGCCTAATATGTCGAAACACTCATAAGCTGAAGCAAGCTTTACAGCTACGAGTTCGTCCGCGTTTGGTGATGCGGCCGTGATAGGCGGGAGAGTCGCCGGACTGTAAGGTGGAGGGGACGAGGCCGAAGTAGGATGAGAGCTTCTTCGGGTGGGAGAATCGAGTGACATCGCCAATGGCGGCGATGAGGCTGGCTCCGACGACGAGCGAGACGCCTGTGATGAAGACGAGGCGGTCCAGGTCTTCGAGGAACCCGGGACGATCGACGATAAAGCCGGCGATTGTGGAATCGATCTCTTCGACCCGTTGGTCCAGCAGATCGATATCGGCGAGCGTGGTTCTGATTCGGGAGCGGTCGATTTGAGAGAGAGGGGAGCTTCGGAAGAGCCGCACTGCTGCGGGTCGGCTGCCGAATCGAGAAGCTTGCGTCCGGAGGTTCCGAAGGGGTCGGTGGCATGGACGAAGTCCAGATTGCAGTGGAGGATGGAGTGGACGCGGTTCTTCGGCTCGGTGCGGCGATCGATGAGAGACAGGCGGTCGCTCATCAGATGGCGAAGTTGTTCTGTATCCGGATCCGGAAGCCAGACCTGTGGGAGATAATCAACCCGGAGCAACTCGGCCAGTTTGCGAGCGTCGATCTTGTCGGTCTTGAACTTGGACTCGGCGATGATACGGGTCCCGATGGGGTCGGAGAGAACGACACGAGCGGCGGAGGTGAATGCGGACAATGGCGAAAACGTTGGTAGTGACCTCCAGAGCGACTGAATCCAACGAGGAAAGCTCCGAAGCGAGTTGGAGGAAGTTCTCGCGCGTGAAAGATGAAGCGGCGGGAATGAATCTCCTTCCCATCAGAGTTGAGATGGGCCAGTTGAGTGTCCTTTTTGGCAAGGTCGAGGCCGATGAAACGCAGAGCTTTATCGGCCGACTTGCGAGATGGTAGAATGTTGGCCATTACGTGGCTCCTTTCTTTGAAAATTGAAGTTCGTAACAGTGCCCTGATCTGAACCGGAGTGGTCCAGTCAAAACACTTGAGCCAAAGAGCTCGCGTCCCCTTAAGGGGAGCTGCTCCGGTAATTGTCGTAAGAGACAACTACGAGAGGTGACGCAAATCGCCGCTGGTTAGGCATTCGCGAAAGCAAGTGACACGCATGGATACGAGTTCAAGACTAAAGAGGGCGCGTACGGCCGCGGTCGTTCTCTTACGACAGCGGACTCATGGACCATCGACATAGACGAACGTTCCCGCTCCTTACTCGCACGCGAAAGCCGAAAGCCGCGGCAAGCGAAAGAGTCCAGGCAACCCTTCCGATGCCAAGTGCCGGAGCAAGCTTTACGACTTCCGGCTCGGACGCGGCTGAGAAGAGCGGATCCCCGATGCCCAACTAAGCAGAGGAAACTCAGCCACAAGCGGAATGATCAAGACCGCCCGTCTGTAAGGCTCCACTTACTCAAAAGAGCATCGCCGATCAGTCACTCAACCACGACGCTTCTTTCATACCACTTACGATTCGGCTGGGAATCTGACGGTGGACGGCACGACGTCATATGGGTATGACGCGGAGAATCACATGATTTCCGTTAATTCCACAGTTGGCTATAAGTACGATGGAGAAGGCCGGCGAGACAAAAAGCTGATTGGAGAGAACACGCGCTTTATCTATGGCATAGGTGGGGCTTTGATTGCCGAGTTCAACGGCTCGACAGGTACTCTGCAAAAGGAATATGTGTCGGGTGGCGGGATGATGGCCGTTGTCGATCCATCAGCGGGGACAAGGTATACGACCACTGACCACCTCGGAAGCCCGCGAGTTGTGACGAATGGTTCCGGCGCCGCGGTCAGCCGGCATGACTACATGCCGTTTGGTATCGAGATCGGCTCGACAATCGGTGGCCGAACGACGGCAATGGGGTACGGCGCAAGCGATGGAGTCAGAAACCAGTTCACCGGCCAGCAACGTGATACTGAGACGGGGCTGGACTTCTTCCAGGCGAGGTACTACTCAAACTCACACGGACGATTCCTGAGCGCAGACCCGTTGCAGGCGAGCGCCGACCCTCGCCGCCCGCAAACGTGGAATCGCTACTCCTATGTTTTAAACAATCCACTCAAGCTGGTCGACCCCTCTGGTATGTCTGAGCAACATCCGTCACCCGAGGACTCGTCCACTGACTTGCATGGTGGTGCTGCTGGTGGTGCAGGAGGCGGAGCCCTCTCGGCGGCGCTCGGTCAGGACGGCGATCCCATCACTGGCATGAATAAAGAGGTAGTCGACACGGCTATTACAGAGTCGATTGAAACTGTGACTGATCCGCAGGACACCAAACCTACGGATTTGAAGGATAGAGTAGAGAAGATAGCCGCAACTTGTAGTGCCTACCTAGGCGGAATCCTCGACGCATTTGGCCCCGGAGTTTATAGCCACAACTTCGGAGTGATATTCGACCGCGTGTCCACGATCGAGATCACAGACGAGCCTTTCAGGGAACGAAAACTACCCGTTCCCGGAATCTCGGGGTTGGCTGTGGATGACAAAGGACGAAAGATTTATGTCAGTCATGATTATCACGCCGCAAAAAACAATCAGGAATTTCGATGGAATGCTATCGCTAACGTCGTAGTGTTCGAACTGCTTCATCATGCCAAGAAGAGCGGAACGTTCAGTGACGACGCAATCGACCGAGCGGTGATAAAGGTGATGGGTCCAAACGATCAAAAGGCGGCTCAGAAACAAATGAATGAGCCGAACTATTTCAGATCCACAATTGCCCATCGAGAGTTAAACAAGAACTGCTTTAACAAGGCGAAATAAACAATGAAAATAATGGCATTGGTTTTTGTCTTTGGTTTGATATTCTGCAATTCAACGCCGGGAACCGTCGAGAGGCAGGACGCGTCATGGAGACAGAAAGTAGTTTTGTTCCAATCGACGCGTGCCGATATGGAAAAGACGTTTGGCAAGCCATTCGGTCGATATTATTACGTCAGATATGATCTAACAGACGGCGCGTTGGATGTTGAGTATTATGGTTTCGACCGCTGCAATGCCCAAAATGGGTTGGAGGCGGTTTGGAACTTACCCGAATGGACCGTAACTGAATTAATTTTCCGTCCAAACAACCCACCGGATTTCGATTCATTTCATCTCGACCTTAAAAAGTTCCGAAAGGTGCACGAGAGCCCTCACGTGCCGGACCTGATTAGTTATGTAAACGACGAAGAGGGTGTGGATTACACTTTCGAGCCGGATGGAAAGCTGAATGAGGTGAGGTATTTTCCAGGTTCACGCTATGACAGGTTTCGCTGCCCAAAGAAATGACTGCACGAACTCTTTTGTTAACGGGAGTGGGTAATAAAACCGTAGAACCCCACATCAGCAGCCACGCTAACGCCAGCGCCTCCGCCAGACGTTCGCGAGCGCCTAAGACACGAAGTACTAGATTACAATCGATAATGGCAGCGCGCGAGTTGTAACCGACGCTTCCGGCGCCGTGGTAAGCCGGCATGACTATATGCCGTTTGGTATCGAGATCGGCTCCACGATAAGCGGGCGGACGACAGCAATGGGGTACGGCGCAAGCGATGGAGTCAGGGACCAGTTTACCGGCCAGCAGCGTGATACTGAGACGGGTCTGGACTTCTTCCAGGCCAGATACTACTCAAACTCACACGGAAGGTTCCTGAGCGCTGATCCTTTGCAGGCGAGCGCCGACACTCGCCGCCCGCAAACGTGGAATCGCTACTCCTATGTTTTAAACAATCCACTCAAGCTGGTCGACCCCTCTGGTATGTCTGAGCAACATCCGTCACCCGAGGACTCGTCCACTGACTTGCATGGTAGCGGCGGAGGCGGAGCGTTGACAGGCGGAGCGTACAAGCAGGAAGAAGAACGGGAAAGCACGGAGGAGGCGGCTGTCGAGACAGGTATTTCGGAGTCGATCGAACATGAACAGGAACACCAAGGGGCTGGGGAAACGAAGCTTTCCCAGGCGGATTGTGATGCGAAACTTGGCGGGCTCTTCACATCTGGTGACAACGGTCCCATTGCCGCATCAGCAAATGAACCTTCTGGTGTTCTGAATGGAATAGAGGGTCTAAGTCATCTGGCCCTTCACGGAGTGATTCACGTCTATGCAAACAACACGGGAACTCCACCATCGCAGCCAGCAGGTCTGTACAGCCCTGCCGGCGGTAGATTTACCGGTGGCGGCGAATATGAAGAGAAATGGACAGATGCGAATAAGGTAGTGCATCACACTGGGAATTACAGCAACGAGTTTCGTTTCCAATATCCTGGTGGTCTCGTTATAAAATACTTTCATGTAGGTGGGACTTTTGGTGGCGATCATGGGGGAGCCACGCTCGGCAAGTTCGGCCAAACAAATGCTAAGGGATCGATTCGAATTGGCAATATTGGTGGACTAGGGGGTGGGGAAAACCGTGCTTACTTTCATTCGCACATTGAGTTTGACGTCAGAGGTGTGAGAACTGACCCTAGAAAAATTTACTGTGGATGGTAACTATGAAAATCACCTTTTTTGCAGTCTTATTATTGTCACGATTATTTGGCATTGGTCCTCAAACGCAAGAACGCAAGTCGCCAATACCACTGGCGTTCAGCAAGATTCCTTCAAATTGCGAGGTGAACCGCGCTAGACTCGAAGGATACGTCAAATATTTCCGGGAACTGCCGGGAGGTGACGAGGATGTGATCATTGTGGTGGCGAGGCTTGGGGACGGCGAAAGTTTGTCGGAATTAAATCGGATTCGGTTAGAAGTTGTTCGGGCGACATTGATAAAGGAACTCGGATTACGGGAGCAAAATGTCATTACTGCATACGGAACCAAAGTGGGTGGTTATGGGCGGGTCGATATTTATATCGGCGGGAAATTTGTTGACTCGCTATTGGCAAATCGCGAAAAGGCTTTGTGTGCTGACTGCTGTTACCCCGAAGGAAAAGAGTATTGATACTCAAGACTACAAAAATTCCCGGGGACCAGAAAAACGAGCGCCGCAAAACAGGATTGGACTAAGCGCCGCATTGTCAACTTGACCGCAACAAACAGAAGTATATCCAGGTCCGAAGAAATAGATTACGCGATAGATGGACAGATCGATGTCAACGCACGGAAGATTCAGAATGGCGGCAAGGCATGGCAGGATATTGGTAACAGAATAAACTTCGACGCCCCGAGTGGGGACTCTCGATTTCGCTTTTACGATCATCCGAGTACAGGCAATGGTGCTGGCGTTTTCAAAAACCAAAACTTCATTGTGAATGTGTCTAACGGCAAACAATATTGTCAGGCCGAGTTTCATATAGTTCAGCGAGAACGATCGATTCATTGGGGACAAGGCCTTATCACGACTCAGCCCTAATAGACAGGAGGAACACGAATGCGGTATTGCTCTTCTCTTAGTTTATTGGTTTTCATTCTCGTAATGTGGTCGCCACCTACTTTTCAATCGAAAGGCGGCCCGGTCGTGGGTAGTACTACAGAAGTTGTTGAGAAACAAGAGACAACAGCGGACTCGGCCTGTTTGCCGGACACCGACGTCTTAGCCGGTATAGAAAAGATTGCATTTGGAGAGACTGATACGGAACAACAGGCAGCGGTGGACCTACTGCGTGATAATGCCAAAAGGTCGCCAACGTGCAGAATGCAGGTCATTACAGCGATGATTAATGCCATGGAGAGGAAAGGTGTTGATCTGCGAGCAGGTGGATCAAGTTTCTTTCTCTGGCACTATGGGACAAGGCTGTTAACTGATTTAAAGGCGGTCGAAGCTCTGGACCTCTTTATTTCACGCATAGATCTGGATGACGGAACGCCGTTCCCTCTCAACCATCATCCGGCAATAAATGGGGTGTGCGATTTTGGGGAACTCGCGATACCAAAACTGGGTGATGTTTTGATGCATAACCCTGACAGTAAAAAGAGGACATACGCTGTATTTTGCATTGGGGAAATTGGAGGCCACGCTGCGAAGCGCGTGTTAGAGCAGGCTCTCTTATCCGAGACTGATCCATGTGTGATGACTTCGGTTAAGGCGTTACTGAAGGCCTTCAATAACCAGACCAAACCGAACCATATGACGACGAAAGGTCGGTCGGAGTGGTACCCAACATTTTTGTGCGCCATTGATTAAGAATTGTTTCCGCAAAAGCCGATCGTCGGCGATATGCAGCTGGGCAATTCCCGTGGAGTTGCACTCTTAGCATTCCATATAAGTGATTTTATAGCTCCTCACGGAACAACGACCGGAAAGACTATTCCAAGCGAGATGCTACTCAAGCTTACACGGAAGATTCCTGAGCGCAGATCCGTTGCTGGCGAGTGCCAGCCCTCATCGACCACAGACGTGGAATCGCTACTCCTATGTTTTGAACAATCCACTCAAGCTGGTCGACCCATCTGGTATGTCTGAGCAACATCCGTCCCCCGAGGACTCGTCCACTGACTTGCATGGTAGCGGCGGAGGCGGAGCGTTGACAGGCGGAGCGTACAAGCAGGAAGAAGAACGGGAAAGCACGGAGGAGGCGGCTGTCGAGACAGGTATTTCGGAGTCGATCGATCATGAATTAAACCACACGCTGGGGCCGCAGGAACCTGTTTCCAATAATCCTAGTTCAATAGATAACAAAGACCAACCAAATCAAGCATGCACCATTGAGGTGTTGTTTTCTGGACCGAGTGTGCAAAATACGCAAGTCGGCCCTGCTTATACAATCGGGTTTTCGGTCAAAATTTCAGGCCTATCTGGAGACGTTGCCGTACGAAGCACAGTGCAGGATCCCAAACCCAAGGGGTGGCTCGTAGAGCAGTGGGTTGCGGATTATAATGTTCGGAATGGCGAAGTAGTTCGTCAAGATACCGCGCCTAGAATGGATAGATTAGGCAGAGCGCGCCCAACCAGAGAAGGCGATAATGTAAGGTGGGGGGATTCTCCTGGTACGGGTACTGCCGGTACACAAAGCTACCACACCAAACGAGACTTTTTCATCAAAGCTTATAATGGCGATCGTTACTGTGAAATCGGATTTCACTTGAGTTTCAGAGTGTTCAATGGACAGATAGTCAGTCCTCAATGGGATAAAGGACTCTACAAATAGGAGAGACGAAATGTGGGGAAGACTCAATATCCTTATTTGCATGGGTATCGGAAGCATGGTGATGTGTGGTCTCGGCGACAGTGCAAGGAGCATCGCTCCATCGCAAGAACTTTTCAAATCATCTGAGAATTGCCTCGCAGAACAAGACATAACGAAAGCTGTGCTTTCGTTATCAGCAACCTTTGGCGACGCGCAGGACGCGGGAAAACTGCTGCTTACATCGTCGAGGCTGTCCTCCATATGTCGCCAACAAATCATTGCCGCCATCATGAAAGCAATGGACAAACCCGATTTAGATATTCGGCGTGATCAAGCTAGTGACGACTTGTGGCGCGAAGGTGCAGCCCTGCTGGGTGATCTCAAGGCAACACAAGCTCTCGACCTTTTGTTATCACACATCGAAATGAATGATGGCGAATGGAGTATCACTATGATTCATCAGCCGGCGATAGAGGGGATCATCAGGATGGGCCCGATCGCTATACCAAAGCTAAGTGTGATGCTTCTAAATAGTCCGGATCGGGAGTTAAGGCGCGATTTCGTCTATTGCATAGCTTGGATTGGTGGAGCATCGGCTCGCCGTGCACTTCAGCAAGCACTTCCTGCTGAGAGCGATCCTTGCATAAGACGTTTTATTCGCGTTTCGATCAACACCGTCGACATTAAGTCGGGGGGATTAAAGAGCGATAGCGGTCAGTGGCTTGCAGCGTTTCTCTGTCATGAGCAAGACAAACAGCAAACTGCTAAAAAGTCGGGGCCGTCTACCAAAATGCCAGCATTTCCCAGAGAATTAGACGAAATATACGACCACTGACCACCTGGGCGGTCCGCGAGTTGTGACAGACGCTTCCGGCGCCGTGGTCAGCCGGCATGACTATATGCCGTTCGGAATCGAGATCGGCTCCACGATAAGCGGACGCACGACGGCAATGGGGTACGGCGCAAGCGATGGAGTCAGGGACCAGTTTACCGGCCAGCAGCGTGATACCGAGACGGGGTTGGACTTCTTCCAGGCCAGATACTACTCAAACTCACACGGAAGATTCCTGAGCGCCGACCCGTTGCTGACGAGCGCCGACCCTCATCGCCCGCAAACATGGAATCGCTACGCATATGTTCTAAACAATCCGCTCAAGCTGGTTGATCCCTCTGGCATGTCTGAGCAACATCCGTCCCCCGAGGACTCGTCAGCCGACTTGCATGGTAGCGGCGGAGGCGGAGCGTTGACAGGTGGAGCGTACAGATGGGATGGCGAACGGGAAAGCACGGAGGAGGCGGCTGTCGAGACAGGTATTTCGGAGTCGATCGATCATGAATTAGCTCACACGCTGGAGCCGCAGAATACATTAACTGAAGATGATCCGGTTACAATTCCGGGCCAGGGCAATAGCACGAACTGTAGCATCTCAGTTTCGTTCGAGTTAGGTACCTACTATGACAATGCCAAAACTTTGCCCAATGGGCCGACGACGTTTAATAATGGAAGTCATTTGGGACTAGGGTTTACTGTTACAGGTACTGCTAAGACTGATGGCGGCGTCGGAAAAATCGGAGAAGACGTAAACCCTCAGAATCCAAAAGGAGCATGGAAGATAGATCAGTGGACATCGAATTACGCGACAAAAGATGGAGCATTCGATGTCATTAAGGGGAGGACTCAAGCTGGTCGACCCCTCTGGTATGTCTGAGCAGCATTCGTCGTACCTCGACTGGTCCGCCGACACGTATGTTGGTGTTGGAGGCGGAGCCCTCTCGGCGGCGCTCCGTCAGGACGGCGATCCAATCACTGGCATGAATAAAGAGGTAGTCGACACGGCTATCAAAGAGTCGATTGAAACTGTGACTAATCTGCAGTGTTCGGCATCGGATGTTCATTCTCAGATTAGAGGGGACAGCCGCAAGTCGCTCTCACCATCGGATCCCATGATCTTTCCTGATAAAACGCGACGCCTCGGACCGGGAGTACTTCCAGTCAGATGGGGATGGAAAGTTGAAATTATCGCTACGGTACCAGATGACCCCTCGAAGTACTCGATTACTCAGACGTTTACTCAGGTAATAAGCTCAACCGATAAGTACGGCGAAGCGTTTAAGACAACGCCATTCACCGCCACCGAAGGTCTCATTGTTGCTGACTGACCTAAAAAAGTAAAAATACCAATCCCACCTCTATTACGATCTCGACCCAAGGCAATTTAGTTAATTGCGTATCAGACATCTCATTGTTACAGTCTATTGTTTATTCGACTCTTTCATTGAATCGATTGAGACGGTTTGTGCGCTATGAGTAGCTCTTCAGGAAAAATTGGAATTCGCTCCCTGACCCCGGCCTCCAGCGAGGACGTTCGTGCTCGGTTGAGGCGTATTGTTGGTGATGAACACATCATTGTCGACCCGGAAAAGGTCGAACCGTACGGCCAGGATGCTGTTAAGGAAAAATTCCCACCCGAGGTTGTTTTGTTTCCTCGGACGACCCTTGAGATTGCTGAAATTCTCAGACTAGCGAACGAGGTTGGCTTTCCAGTCACCGCCCGTGGTGGAGGTGTCGGATATTCCGGTGGGGCAGTCCCGGTTGACGGTGGTGTCGTCATCGGCACCGACCGGATGAATTCGATTAAAGAAATTCGTCCCGACGATCTTTACGTCGTCACCGAACCCGGCGTCACAACCTATGCCTTACAGCAGGCGGTAGAGGCCGAGGGTTTGTTTTACCCACCAGACCCGGCGTCTTATCGGGACTCGTTCATTGGTGGAAATATTGCTGAAAATGCTGGTGGAATCCGTTCCGCAAGATACGGCGTGACAAAGCACTATGTCCTTGGGCTTGAAGTGGTTACACCTACAGGAGAGGTAATCCGTACCGGTGGCCGCACGAGCAAGAACGTCACCGGTTTTGATCTGACCGGCTTGATATGCGGATCTGAAGGAATGCTCGGGATTATTACCGAGG
>WNFR01011304.1_pt1 | contig 24659 bp, 25 predicted proteins | sample 5400221 | NCBI WGS metagenome assembly WNFR01 (sample SAMN13153357, study PRJNA577476) | soil metagenome | isolation source: 40 cm soil under Madrone tree | place: USA:California | collected 2016-06-14 | reverse complement strand
GGTTTGGTCACAGGGGTAGCTGGAATCCGAACAGTAACTCCCGCCTTTTCTTGTATTACCAACTCCTGGTTCGCCGACTCGGGCCCAAGCTTTTCAGTGTATCCAGAAGGCCAGTGAATCGTAATCTCATCCACTCTGCCCGCGCCGCCCAGCCCAAAATGCAGCCGTGGGTCACTAACCGACTCGAAACTCGAATTGGCCCGAACTTCGGCGGTCTGCATCAGTCCCCCAGCCTTGACCGTCACGCGTGCCCCAAACCCATCGCGGTTCGATTGAGTTCCGACCAACTTAATAATGATCCAGTGTCCCGCACCAGCGGCCTGGTCACGAAGCAGCACCGGTGACCCATCGAACACGCTCATTACTAAGTCTTGCCTTCCATGGTTCTGGAAATCCCCCGCCGCAAGCCCGCGGCCCACATAGCGACGCCCAAGAGCGGCCCCGGCACTCCGCCCGATCTCTTCAAATTTTCCATCCTTAACATTGTGAAATAACAGAGGCCTCTCAGCATAAATCACCCCAAACGAATGCTGGTCAACCTGCGGGTTGACATGTCCATTCGCTACAAAAATATCCGGCCAGCCGTCATTATCGAAATCCGCAAACTTCACCCCGAACCCGAGAAACGGAATACTGATAGGCGCAAATCCCGCCGCCCCCGCCATATCCGTAAATGCGCCGTTATGGTCGTTGTGATACAGATTGTTGCTGTCGTCGGAAAAATTAGTCTTCACAATGTCCGGCCAGCCATCGTTGTCATAGTCAGCCGTATCGACGCCCATTCCGGCCTGCTCGCGTCCGTCAGCGCTGTATGCCACTCCAGCTTGCGCCCCGACTTCGTCAAATCCGCCATGGCAGTTATTGTGATAAAGCAAGCTTGGCGACGAATCGTTGGCCACGTACAGATCAAGGCAGCCGTCCTGGTCGTAATCGAGCCAAAGCACCCCAAGTCCGTAATAGCTTTCTGAATCGATCCTCAGTTTCTCGGTGACATCCGTAAAAGTCCCGTCACCGTTATTGTGATACAGCCGGTCGCGCCCGCCCTTCAGCCCGCGCGGCCCGCACGACACGGGAATTCCCCGATACTGGCAGAATGCTCCCTGCCCGAATTCCGGCAGATGATTAAGCTCCAAATCAACGTAATTAGCGACGTACAAATCGAGACGGCCATCGCCATCGTAGTCGCCAAACGCCGCGCTGGTTCCCCAATGCCCAGCATCCCCAACTCCGGCTTTAGCGGTCACATCCGTGAAAGTTCGATCGTGATTGTTATGATAAAGCACCCCGCCATCGAGATAAGTAATGTAAAGGTCTTCCCAACCATCGTTGTCGTAATCGCCTGCCGCGACGCCGAACCCCCACCCACAATGATTCAGCCCGGCCTTTGCGCTGACATCGGTGAACGTCCCATCGTGATTATTACGATACAGCTTTCCCGGATGGCACTTGTCCGCCCGCAAATCTTCCAGCGTAGAGCCGTTGACGAAATAAATATCCATCCATCCATCGTTGTCATAATCAAACACAGCCACGCCGCCGCACATCGTCTCCATGATGTAGCGTTTCTCCAGGCTGCCGCAGGTCAGGTGGAAATCGATGCCCGCAGCCCGGGTGACATCGCTAAAAAAGATCGCGGTTGGCGTTTCTGGTGGAACCGAGGTGTGAGTTTTTGTCGGTGAATGCTTTAAAACTCCAGATGGCGAATGCGTCTGCGCGACTGCGTAAAAAAAACTAGCAGCCGCAACTGTGCACAGAAGCGCGCCGAGTACTGAAAAGATCTTGAGGCGTACAGTCACTGCGCCCGGCCGGAGGCCATTCCTCCCGTCTGCGGCTGCGCCTTTTTCAACTCCGCAAACCGTTGCCATTCCACCCGCGCTTCGTCACGTTTTCCCATCTTATCGAGAGTCCTGGCCAGCAAATAGTGCGGGCTGGGATCCGAGGGCTTCAACTGAATGGAACGCTCCAACGCAGCCACAGCTCCGGCAGCATCGCCCCCAACCGAAAGTGCCTTGCCAAGATCGTAAAATGCGTCCGCATTTTGCGGATCGATCTGTGTGGCTTGATCCAAGAATTTTTTTGCCGAGTCCCAATCCCCGCTCTCAAGCAGCGAGTGTCCCAACTGGTAAAGAACAGTAGCATCATTGGGATTACGGCCGATTTCCTTCTGATATTCGGCAATCGCCTCCTGATTCCGTCCCAGGCTGGCGTAAGCAAATCCCAGATGATAGTGCCCAAGCGGCAGATTCGGATCAATCCTAAGAGCTATCTTGAATTGCTCGATACCCAAAAGCGTGCGATTTGTGTTCTGATAGGCACGCCCCAGCAACACATGCGCCAACGGATAACCCGGCTTCAACTTGATCGCCTTCTCCAGTTCGTCCGCTGCTGGAGCATATTGACTTTCGTCGAGATCAACTAGCGCAAGGTCAAAATGAACATCGGCATTCCCAGCATCGAGTGCCTGCGCTTGTTGTAATTCTCCGCGAGCCAAGGAATTCTGCCGCATTTTGAAATACGCAAGTCCCAACCAATGCCGCAGTTCGGCATCTCGCGGCCACCGAACAACGGATCCACGCCCAACCTGCACAGCCCGCGCCAGCTGCCCCCCTTGCAAGTAGCTGAGCAGCAGACCTCGGTTCGCCTCCAAATTTTCCGGTGCCAGTTGTCGCGCCTGTTCAAAATCGGTTGCGGCCCGAGAAAAATCCCCAGACGCAATTGCCGTTTGGCCATCGCGAATCAGAGCTTGTACGCTTGGGCCCGACTGCGCTCCCAGTTCTGTAGCGCTCAGAGCAAGCAGCAGCAGTGCTGGATTGCGATCATTCAGTCAGAAGATTGCGGGTACTGGTAACAAAGATTTCCTCGCGAACTCTGCGGAATGTGCCACACGCCGCTCATCAGCTTTTCTTTGCGCCCTTGCGAACTTTGCGGTCAAAGTCTTTTCGCAGTTCGAAGCACGACCGATTCAATGATTCAATCCCCCGGTGATTCAATTCAATGAATCTCAATCGGCGTGTTCCTCCGGTTCCCCACAAAACATTCGTGCACCAGCGGCTTGGTAAAACGCCGCACCACATCATCCGGAATAGTGTCCTCTTTTAATTCTTCAAACTTAAACTTGATCGTCCCCGGCGGTTCTCCTTCCGGATTCACCGTGGCTATCAGATAGCCGTAAACATTGGTCTTTGCCGCATGGGCATCGCCCGCCGCCGGAGGCAGAAGATAACGCTCCGCCCCTGCGGTTCCAATAATCCACCCCGGCAAAACGCCGCCGTTTGATTTCCAATACTGCGTGTTGAAGGTCCCATCCATAAAAAAATGAGAATGGCTGGCGAGCACGTATACGATCTTGTGTGCGTCGTTCTGCATTTTCAGCAGCATTTGATAAAGGCGCCGCCCAGTTTGCACTCCCAGCGGCCATTCGTTCATGCTGTGGTTCGCGGAAATGCTCTCGGGCAGCGCCGCGTGCATTCCCATCACGATGGTGTGAATGGAATTGTCCTTGCGATCGCGCTTCAGCACGCCGTTAATCCACTTCATCTGCGTCGCATCGAACTGGTCGTGTGTGGCATTGTCCAAATAAATGAAGTCGATCCCGTCACGCATCCAGTGAAAGTACGTCCGCGGTTGAGTTGCTTTGGAATCATCCTTCAATCTCTGTTCCTTCAAATCCGGCCGATCCAGGTAGTCGCGAAATTGCTGCACAAACTCGGCGCGGCTCTTCGGCGGCACCGTCTCATGATTTCCAATGCCCAGATAAAACGGCGTCTCTCCCCACGGCTTGATCTGGTTTTCGATGAAGTCATCCCAAGCCTCCTTTTCGTACTCGGCAAGATCAGGCGCCTGTCCGTCGTGACTCTTCTCTTGTACGAAGTCCTGGTCAGGCCCGTAGATCGCGCGCAGATCTCCCAGATGCCAATAAAAGGCAACATTGTGCTTGAGCGCGTCGGCCGCAATCGCGGGCATGACAACGTCCCCACAATTACGCGAGTCCCCCGAAACCGCAAAATACCATGTCTTCGGAGAACTTTGAGCGCGAGCGTTGCGGGCCACCGCGAAGCCGATTAGTGTGAAACCAATAGCAAAAAGAATGTTTCTATATTTCATGAATGCAGATCCTTCCAAAAGCATAATTAAAACAAAGGAATGTCATTCCGGACCCGCGTCAGCGGGGAGGAACCTGCTGGTCCCATGCGGTAGCAACGTACTGCTTTCAGGCGCCACATCCCAGAAACTATGATTGGTAGTGTAACTTCCTTTGTTGCCGCGAATCTCTAAAGCGATGTCCACCTTATCACTTCGCCGCCTTCTACTAACCCTTACCTCCATGTTCTCAGCGCTCGTCCCGGCCTCCGCGCAATCTCCAACTCCAATCCTCGTCGAACTCTTTACCTCCGAAGGATGCTCCAGTTGCCCTCCGGCAGACGCCCTCCTTCGTACCCTGGACAGTACCCAGCCCATTCCGGGCTCGCAGCTAATTGTTCTCAGCGAGCACGTCGATTACTGGGACGATCTCGGATGGAAGGACCCATATTCCTCGCATACGTTCACAACTCGACAGCAAGAGTATGCAACGCGCTTGGGATTGGCCACCGCATATACGCCACAAATGGTTATCGATGGAAAGATTCAGTTCGTCGGGAGTGACCGCAGCTTGGCAAATCAGGCATTCCAAAAGGCACGCGTTGCTCCGAAACTTGCGGTTCGCATCTCATCCGTTACTGTCGACAATCACGCCGTACGCGCCCGCATCGAAACCGGCCCGTTGTCATCCCAAGCGGAGATTTTCGTTGCCCTCGCCCTGGATCATGCCGATTCGCAGGTGCTTCGTGGCGAGAATGGCGGTCATCGCTTGGAACATGTCGCGGTCATCAAGAGCTTCGCCAGCGTTGGCAGGGCCGCCCAAGGAGAAGCTTTTTCAAAGGAAGTGAGCCTAGCGCTCGAGTTAACGGACAAACCGTATCGTGTGATCGCATTCGCTCAGGAACCGGGCCAGGGGAAAGTATTGGGCGCAGCCGTTCAGCGGATTCAGAAGTAAGGCCCGAAGCCCGAAGCCCAAAGCCGTCTTCTGTTAAATTCTTCCCCATGAAGCCTTCCCGCAGCTTTGCCAGTGACAACAATGCCGGAGTCCATCCCGAAGTCATAAAAGCAATCTCAGCCGTGAACCATGGCCACGTGGTCGGCTACGGCGATGACCCCTATACCGATTCTGCCGTTCGCCAGTTCAAGCGTCATTTTGGCGATGACATCGAAGTCTTCTTCGTATTCAACGGCACCGCCGCGAACTGCCTCAGCCTGAAGTCGCTGACCGAGTCCTATCACGCAATCATCTGCGGCGAAGCGGCCCACATTTACGTTGACGAATGTGGCGCCCCGGAAAAATTCACTGGCTGCAAGCTCATTCCGATTCCGACACAAGACGGCAAGTTAACTGAACAGGCCGTCCTTTCGGCCTATCATGGAATCGGCGACCAGCATCACGTACAGCCGCGCGCCATCTCCATCACCCAAGCTACCGAAGTCGGTACCGTCTACAAGCCCGAAGAACTTCGACGCCTCTCTCGCGTCGCCCATGACTGTGGCATGTTCCTCCACATGGACGGCGCAAGAATAGCCAACGCCGCCGCCACCCTTGGATTAACCTTACGCGAAGCCACTCGCGACGTAGGCGTTGACGTTCTCTCCTTCGGCGCCACAAAAAATGGCGGCATGGGTGCTGAGGCTGTCGTCTTCTTTGATCCCAAATTAGCAGCAGATTTCAAGTTCTACCGCAAACAGGGGATGCAACTTGCGTCCAAGATGCGTTTCCTCGCTGCCCAATTCGAAGCTCTGTTCAAAGACGACCTCTGGCTCCGCAACGCCCGCCACTCTAACCGCATGGCTCAACTCCTAAAGCGTGAACTCAGCAAAGTTCCGCAAGTGAAAATCGTCTATAAAGTCGAAGCTAACGGCGTATTCGCGGAAATCCCCCGCCGCGCGATCGCGAAGGTGCTAAAGCGATATTTTTTCTACGTCTGGAATGAAGAGCAGTCAGTCGTTCGCTGGATGTGCTCCTGGGACACGACCGAACAAGATGTAAAACAATTCGCCGAATTTCTCCGCCGGATCATGTAGGTGGTGGGGTATATGGGCGGGCGCCCCTCGCCCGCCAGTCCGTACCGCTCCGCTATCATGTTCCTCTATGTTCTCCCGCCGCACCGGCTGGCAACTCGCGCCGAACCGCTTCACTCTCGCGCACGAGGAATTACTGCAAACGGGACGACAAATCCTCGACCTGACAATCTCCAATCCAACGCGCGCAGGATTCATCTACGGCGAAGCAACAATTCTTGATTCCCTAAGGAACCCTAAGTCCCTCGACTACGATCCCCAACCGAAAGGTTTCCAAAGCGCGCGAGAAGCAGTAGCGGACTACTACAACGCCAGGGGAAACAAGCTCGATCCCGAGAATCTGGTTCTAACAACCGGCACAAGCGAAGCCTATTCCCATGTCTTCCGCCTGCTCTGCAATCCCGACGATGAAGTTCTTGTTCCGAAGCCGAGCTATCCTCTGTTCGATTTCCTCGCCGATCTTCAGGACGTCAAGCTGGTCCCGTTTCAGCTCATCTACGACCACGGATGGCAAATTGATTGGCCGACCCTGGAGAGTTGCTTGACCGGTCGCTCGCGCGCCATCGCTCTCGTCCATCCCAACAACCCAACAGGCTCGTACATAAGCGCGCGCGAACAAGCCCAACTGAATGAATCGTGCCGCGAGCGCGGCATCGCGCTAATCGTCGACGAAGTCTTTCTCGATTACGCCCACGACAGCAAAGCCAGGCCAAGCTTCGTCACGAACGACGTAGCCCTGACTTATTTCCGCTCTGCCGCAAATGAAGCTTGCCTGGATCGCAGTAAGCGGGCCGGAGTCGCAGGCGCAAGCCGCAATCCAAAGACTGGAAGTTATCGCTGACACATTTTTGTCTCTGAGCGCGCCCATCCAACTCGCGGCCGCCACCATGCTCAACCAAAGAAGAGAAATCCAGCCGCAAATCTTGTCGAGAGTGCGTGCCAATCTGAACGAACTCGATCAGCAACTCGCAAAACAGAAGCCCTGCACTCGCCTTCGGACGGAAGCCGGCTGGAACGCAATCCTACGAGTCCCAGTCGTCGGCTCGGATGAAGACCTCGCGATCAAGCTACTGCGAGACCATTCAGTCCTCGTCCATCCCGGACATTTTTACGATTTCCCCAGCGACGGCTATCTGGTGCTGAGCCTCATCACCCCCGAAGGGCAATTCTCAGATGGCATTTCGCGCATTCTTGACTTTATGGGCAGATGACTAAGAGAGGGATTCGGGCAAACTCAAGCGGCAGGCTTCGTCGTTCGCCGATTCACCGCCAGAAACGCAAGCCCAAACATGAAGAAAGAAAAAAGCACAAGCGTAGCCATGGACGCTGCCAAGGCCCCGCCCGTTCCAGGGAACAACAACTCGCGCAACGCATCCACACCGTACGTCAGAGGATTAATTCGCATCACCACGCGCAACCATCCCGACGCTCCAGAAAGAGGAAAGAGCGCCCCAGACAGCAGCCACAGCGGAATCAAAAACAAATTGATGATCGCGTGGAAGGCCTGCGACGAATCCATGGGCCATGCAATCGCAAATCCCAATGCAGTCAGCGCAAACGAAACCAGCAGCACTGTAAGCACAATCAGCAGAAAGCCGCCAAGCCCAATGTGAATTCCAAGCAGCGGAGCAAACACCAGAAAAATCAATCCCTGTAACGTCGACAACGTGGTCCCCCCAAGCACCTTTCCCAAAACAATGGCCGAACGCGAAACCGGCGCCACCAGCACTGACAATAAAAACCCTTCCTTGCGGTCTTCGATCACCGACATCATGGTAAAGATCGAAGTAAACAGCACAATCATGATCAGCGCGCCAGGGTAGAAAAAATCCATGTAATGCTGGTCTCCCGCCCCTGACCGAAAAGATGTACCAAATCCCGACCCGATCACCAGCCAGAAAACAATCGGCGAAGCAATCACGCCGACCACCCGCGTCCGTTGCCTATAAAACCGCACAACTTCACGCCACCAGAGAGTAAAGGCCGGCAACAATAGTTCGTCGTTTTTGCCCGCGACCACCGCGACATTCGTAGCAACTGAGCTCATCTATTTAAAGGTTTCCTCTGTGCCTCTGCGTCTCTGTGGTGATCAAGCTTTTCGCTCCAGAACCGATGCCCCGTCCGCCGGATAAACACATCCTCCAGACTGGGCTTCGCAATTGAGACCGACTCAATCTCCCCGGGAAACGCCTCGACCACATCGGTTACAAATCGATGCCCCTGGTCCTTTTCAATGCGTAGCAGCCCATCCACAACTCTGACGTCCACGCCAAAACGCGCCTGAATCCGCATGGCCAGCGAATCCGGATCCTTGGCCTCGAGCACAATCACATCTCCGCCAATTTCGCGTTTCAATTCCGCAGGCGTTCCCAGCGCCACCAGTTTGCCTTCATTCAGGATCGCCAACCGGTCGCAATGCTCTGCCTCTTCCATCAAATGCGTCGTCACCAGCGCCGTAACCTGCTCTTCATCGCGCAGAATCCGCAAATACTGCCACAGATCGCGTCTTGCTCCCGGATCCAACCCAGTCGTAGGCTCGTCGAGCAGCAGAACTCGCGGCCCATGCAACAGTCCCTTCGCCAATTCCAGCCTTCGCTGCATTCCGCCCGAAAACGTTTCAGCCTTGTCGCGCGCGCGGTCCGCCAAACCAACTCGCTCAAGAATTTCGCGGACTCTCCTCTTCAGCCCGGGCCCGTGCAATCCGTAAAGATGTCCCTGATGCCACAGGTTCTCCGCCGCCGTCAGCTTCAGATCAATGCTCTGCGCCTGAAACACCACTCCAATTTCCCGGCGCAATTGGCTGGCATCTTTGGCCGCATCATGACCAAGAATGACTGCATGTCCGCCGACAGGAAGCATCAAGGTCGAAAGTATGCGGAACATGGTCGTCTTCCCGCTGCCGTTCGGCCCCAGCAAACCGAACAGCTCCGCAGGACGCACATCAAACGAAACCCCATTCAGCGCAGCTCGCCCGTCATAGCGATGGACAAGGTCGATCACAGCAATGACGGGAGCACCGCTCGGTTCCGTTCGGGAGGGAGAACCAACTACAGCGAAGGCAGACATGTCAGAGGTCAAACTCTATTTTACGACGAGTGAGGCATGAACCAGGAATCTGTCGGAAATTTGCAGCCTAAGCTGTAATGACTCTGCCCCGTACGCTCGTTGCTTCTTGCGCATGCGCAACAGGCAAGTGCCGCCAAACTTGCAACGTCAGTACCGCAGTCGTCGCCAGCAGTAATGCCCCGACTGCCACATGGGCCACAGTCGATAGGACCATAAGAACCTCCGGCTGCGCTGCTTCCGCTCCCCAGACCACACGCGTGAGAAATGCCGCGAATCCCAAACAGAGTTGGATCACCAGAAGAAACAGCAAAAAAATCGCAGGCCGCCGGATCGCATCATTTCCGGGAAATTGGACAATCGCGCGGACCGCCGTCCACGTGAGGATCAGGGCCACGACTACTGCATTCAGCACATGCGGCCACCATGGCAACCCGTGATGCCGGAACATCGCTCCCAAAATGAGCTGCAAATAGAGAATGAAGATTGATAGAAGACTCAACGTGAACAAATTTGGACGACCGTAATCTGCGGCTGCTTGCGGTACTTCCTCAACCCACCTTTGACCCGTGAAGACCGCAATTGCGACCGCGATGCAAAAGAAAGTCTGCGCCACCGCAGCATGCGTGGTAGAAATTGCCGGAGGAAGAAAGTGCAACACGGTCATGCCGCCCAGCACCGCCTGCACAACAATCGTCCCCAGCGCCCCGAAAGCCAGCGCTTTCATCCACCGCCTCCGGTCGGCTAGCCACGTCCACAGCGCGATTGCGGCGGTCAGAAAAATTGTGAACCCAGCAATCATGCGATGGCTGTGCTCGTATCGTATCCCGCCAATCCAGGGAGGAAGCCGCAAAACGTGCCCATACGAAGTCGGCCAGTCTGGAACCGACAACCCAGCATCATTGCTAGTCACCAGCGCGCCGGCGATGATTAGCACAAATGTAGCGCACGCGGTAAACACAGCAAATCGATGAAACCGGCTGTTGAATGCTGTCGAAGTCGCCACGAATCCCTCAGAACATGCCATTTTACAGCAGGCAAGGACAGCGTGGCGCGGGCGCCCTCGCCCGCGAATGTGGGACGTAAGGGAGGCCAGAAAAGGGTCAGGCGGTCACGCCTGCCGATCAGCGCTCGCTAGGAACGGCTTCATCTACTGAGGGAACTCTGGCCTGACTAATGAGATTGCACATTCGCTTTTTCCCGCTCTCCCTGCCCCTGCATCGCCTCAATCACCGAGTCCGCAAACTCCGACGTGCCCGCCTTCCCGCCAACGTCCTTCGTCAGCTTGTCGCGGTCGCGATAAACTTTTTCAAGCGCGTTGCGGATTTTCAGCGCGGCCTCTGGTTCTCCGATATGTCGCAACATCAGCAGGGAAGAGCGCAGCAGAGCTGTTGGGTTAGCAAGGTTCTTGCCAGCAATGTCCGGCGCAGAGCCGTGAACGGCTTCAAAGATAGCGCAGCCGTCGCCAAGATTGGCGCTGGGTACCAGTCCTAGCCCACCGACCAAACCGGCGCACAGATCGGAGAGAATGTCGCCATAAAGATTTTCCATCACCAGCACGTCGTACTGATACGGATTCATCACCAGCTGCATGCAAGCATTGTCCACAATGTGCTCGCCATAAGTGATCTCGGGATATTCCTTCGCCACATTACGCGAGCAGCGCAGAAAAAGCCCATCCGAAAGTTTCATGATGTTGGCTTTGTGAACGGAGTGAACTTTCTTCCGCTTGTTATTGCGCGCGTACTCAAAAGCAAACCGCGAAATGCGAGTCGACGCTTTTTCAGTGATGATCTTCAAGCTCTCCACCACGCCAGGCACAACTTCGTGTTCGAGCCCTGAATAAAGCCCCTCGGTGTTCTCGCGCACAATGACCAGATCAACATCCGGATATCGCGTAGGAATGTGCGGCAAATTCCGAATCGGGCGGAAGTTCGCATAGAGCTCAAACTTCTTACGCAACTGAACATTGATGCTGGCAAAGCCACCGCCCACCGGCGTAGTAATCGGCCCTTTCAGCGCGACATGCGTCCGCTCAATGGACTCAGTCAGTTCCTTAGGAATGTATTCCTTATATTTTTCGTACGCCTCGGCGCCAGCCTGCACCGTCTCCCATTCGAACCTCAATCCGGTCGCTTCGAGGATGCGAACCACTGCCTGAGAAACCTCAGTCCCAATGCCATCGCCAGGTATAAGTGTGATTTTGTGAAATTGAATCATTGAATCATCGGGGGATTGAATCATTGAACTCCGCGCTTCGATGTGCGCAGTGACGCACTGAAAATTGCGAGTAGCTCGTTCGCTTCTTTTTGTAAATCTCCTACCAGCTCTGCACGAACCACTCCGGTTTCTGTTAGGATTTCGGGCCAAAACACCGTTTCGTCAGCTTCCTCGACCACGATTCCCATCTTTGAAATGAATTCAGCCGTAGATCGCGCGCTGCAGACTGCACGATAGTTTGCCGCCACGGATGTTCCCGATCGCAAAATCTGCTTCCCGAGGGTTTGTGCATCAGGCGAACGAGGCAAAGATCGGAATAGATTGACGATCCGGATCGCAAATTTCTTCGTCCGTCGTCTAAGTTCGTCGGCTTTCTTCAAGGAACCCGCGTAATCCTGTGGTTCCAATGATTCAATCCCGCGATGACTCAATGATTCAATTCTTTTCCCGCATCTTTTGTCTTCAGTAAATCCTTCAACTCGGCCATGAACTCCTGCACGTCTTTGAAGTCGAGGTAAACCGAAGCAAACCGAACATAGGCCACTTTGTCATATCGCCGCAGGCGATTCATGATCAGTTCGCCCACTTCGCTGGTCTTGCGCTCTCGCTCCGGAGACTCTATGACGAAACCTTCGGCTTCATTGACGATTTGCTCCAGTTTGCTGATCGGTACCGGCCGCTTCTCGCACGCCCGCAGCAACCCATTCAAAACTTTTTGACGGTCAAATTTCTCCCGCCGCCCATCTTTCTTCACCACCATGTAAGGAATTTCGTCGATACGCTCGTAAGTCGTGAAGCGCTTCTCGCATTTCAGACACTCGCGCCGCCGCCGGATGGAATCGGCTTCCTTGCTCTCGCGCGAATCCACGACCTTGTCATTAGCAAAGCCGCAAAAAGGGCACTTCATAGGGGTGGAGAAAGGCTATTGTAGCAGGCAAGGAACGGCACCAAATTGAGCAGCAGTAGATGCCAGCTAGCGCAGCGCCATTGTGTAGGGACGGTCGTCCACGCCCGTCCAGTCGAGCGAAGCTCGGCAAGTGTTGGCGCATCAGGAAACATGGGAAGGGCGCGGACGGTCGTCCTTAAATGACTTGATGCCTCTCTTCTGGTGGCTTTACCTTCCGAAACGCTCGAAACAGCAACACATCGTAACTAACTTTCGCTGCGCCACCCACGATCAGCGGAGCGGAAAAGCTCAATGCCTGCATCAACGCACCCGCGCTTGCCGATCCAACCGCCCAGAACACATTGCGAGCCAGATTCGTTATTCCGGCAGCAAATGTCCGCTCACTTGGCTGGACCATCGCTGCGACATACGACTGTCGTGTGGGCACGTCCATTTCCACCAGCGCTTCCCTGCAGAAGAAAAGCAGTACGGCCCACTTGAAAGATGGCGCGAATGGTACCGCAATCAGAAACAGGCTCGATGGCAGATGCGTAAGCACCATCGTATTGACTAGCCCAATCCGTTTCGCGAGCCAGGCCGCTCCCAAATGCGAAAACGCATTCAGCACATGCACCGTGAAAAACACCAGCCCGAGGTTCTGTTCGGCGATCCCGAAGCGCCGAAAAAACCAGTAGGCAACAATCGCATCAGTGAGAAAGCCACCGCCAAACGCATCCAGAGAAAACAGCGCGGTGAGCCGAGTGAGCACTTTCTTTGTCTCCGGCACAACTCGGTGCGCGGCTAATGTGCTGCGAATACCGGCTTCTACCGCTGGCGAGAGGAACGCATAAACCCCGGCTATCGCAAGTGAGAGACCTACATAACCAAGAAACAGAACTTTGTATGCGGCGAAAACACTCAGCCCCGCCCGGTGCTGCAGGAACAACGGCAATCCCGCCGCCAGCGCACCCAGCGATCCCCCTCCGTCGATCAACGCATTGTAAAAAGCAAGATTCCAAGTCCGTGCCGAATCCGGTACCAGTCCGGGAATAATGGCCTGTTCAATAGCATACGATGGAGAGCGGTCCGTCCCAGTTCCGTTCAGCATTCCGGCGAACGCGAATACAACTAGAAGAAAAAACGGTACCGAAAAGATTAAAGCCAGCGCCAAACCGCCGAACGCGCTTAGGACCGACAGGATTAAGAGGGAGCGCTTTCGCCCCAGGCGATCCGCTGCAAAGCTGATAATCAAGGTTGCCAGCGACGCGCCCGCCAGCCCTGCCGCAACCACAATTCCAATCGCTAGGGACGAGTACCCTGCACGGTACAAATAAATGCCGAGAATCACCCCCAGCAGCCCAACTCCAAACGAGCGCAGGAACGCGGCAGTCGAGATCAGTACGCGATCACGCAAGTGAGACGTCGCGAATCCGGGATTTTCATTCGCAACCACAGCTTCGGAGTTCAACCCTTCAAGTCTGCTCTGCTACGTCGGGCTGCTCATGACTGGCTTTCGAGAGCTTACGCAGCGACAAATGTCCGCGATGCGCGAACACCAGTCCGACCGGAATGCATGACATAAAAGTCGTTAGCCACAGCAGGATGCCGCAGCTCAAGGCCGCTTCCGGCGGAATTCCATACACAACTTGTAGCGCGCTGATAACCGCCAGCTGACTTCCACCGCCAACCGCAGGCAACTGCACCACTGAACCAATCATGCTGAAGCCCATCAGCAGCAACACATGAGGTATGTCCATATTGGCCAGGTGTGGGCGATCGCCAACTTTCTTCACTCGCTTGTGCTGACGAAACAACCAAGCATCGCCATCCACTTCTTTCAAAGCGTACCCTTTGCTGGCGAGCGCCGCATTGAGCGTCGCGACCGTATCGTCTGTCAATGGTTGGCCCGCGCTCTCCGGCAGGTCCGCCAGCCGTGCCGTTTCCACGTCAACGGCCGGAGGCCCTTCCTGCGCCGCTTCAGGCGGATAAGAATGCGCCACCTCGCGATAGGCCAGCGCAATCATGAACCACATCAGGATCGATATGGCCACCAGCTTCGCAAACGATCCGAATCCCGCGATCGTATTCAGTCCTTCGCCAAACGCGCGCACTTTCTGGTCCACAACTCGCGCCAATCGAGCCGACACCTTTGCCGTCACGTTGTGCAGAAACACTGCGACTTGATGACCGCGCACACGAATTACGAAGGCGATAAGACTTGCCACAGCCACTAACGCACAAAGCGTAATCGCCGCCACCCTGAATTTTGGCAAGTACGGGTTTACTCGAATCGCCGCGGAAAAGAACACATCGATCGTCATCAATACTGTGAAAGCGCCGATATCGAAAATGCGCTCCACAGTCCACACGCCAATCTGCGATGCGAACGGCAATTGTTCCCGGCGCGCTATTAAATAAGGACGAATGAATTCCCCAGGACGCCCCAATAATGCAAGCCCGGTGAAGCCGATAAACGTCGGGGGAACCAGGCTCCAGGTGCTGGTCTTACGAACCGGCTCTAGAAAAACCTTCCATCGCAGCGCGCGCAGAAAATAGGTTGCATAAATGAGTGCCAGCGCTGCGATCACGTGAAGAGGCTCTACACGGCTCGCTTTGAGGAACCGCGACCATTCAAAACTTCGCCAATGCTGTACCTGGAAATAAATCAGAGCGCCCAGGGCGGCAAGCACAATTGTGGTCGTCAGGATGCGCTTTTTGCTCATCAGTTATGCAAGCCGATCAGTTGCCTCTCTGGAAAATATATAGGCGTGTGGATTATTTAAGAAATCGTGAACGAATGGAAGATCAGTGTGCAGATCATTTTCACTTTAACGAGTCCGCGTCAACGTATTCACTTCAACGAGAAACAGGTTCAGGCGTTGGCGGCTGAACGGTTGCAAGCGCGGCCTTGTGTTCTCGCGTTTGTCGCGCTCCTGACTTTGGAGTCGTAGCCTTCGCAGTCGCAGCTTTTGCGGAGTGTGCAGCCGCAGTCGTTTTCTTCTGCGCGAGGAACGGATTCTCAGCCAGCTTACGCCGGTTGAAATCCCGAATAATTCTCGCGACGTACGCCTGCGTCTCATAATAAGGAGGCACACCCCGGTACTGGTCTACGCGCTTTGGACCAGCGTTGTAGGCGGCCAGCGCCTTCGGAACATCAAAGTTGTACTTTTCCAGCAGCTCCCGCAAATACTTTGTCCCGCCCTCGACGTTCGCATTCGGATCAAACGAATTTGCCACGCCCAATTGCGAAGCCGTCTGCGGCATCAGTTGCATCAAGCCTTGCGCACCCTTTTTCGATACCGCTCGATTGTTAAACCCAATGCCGTCGGAGTTGGATTTGGCGCTGGTACATTTTGCGCCGGGAGGGCCAGTGCCGATTTCGGCAGGGCCGCAGCTACCGGAGGAGGCGCCGTATCAATTTCGAATCGCTCGATTTGGTCTGTCGGGATGTCGATATAACCGCTCGAACTCTCGCTCAAGTAAAGCCGCGTGACCGCTCCCACAATCTGCCGCCGCTCGTGCCGTATCGAGTTCCCATTCCGCAAAACGGCCAAGTCCGCGCCATGCGCGCAAACTGACGACGCTGCCAAGACTGCCGTGACCACGACTTGAAAAGTGAATTTCAAAATCTAAACCAAGTAGAACCGGCTGCCCCACCCTTTGCGCTTTTCAAAGGGTGGGAATTTCCGAGGCACGCGTCGATGTTTCTAAATCAAACACCCTCTCTATGGCCTTCGCGACGCCACCCTCATCATTGGATGCCGTCTCAAACCACCCGCGCCCCTTCAACTCCTCGCAAGCATTCCCCATGATAAACGGGACTCCGGCGAACTCAAGCATCTCCACATCATTATAGTTGTCACCGACGGCCATGACCTGCTCACGCCCAATGCCCCGATAATTCGCCCACCGTTCCAAAGCATGCCCCTTGGAGCAATCGCGGTTGAGCACGTCCACAATCGACAGGTCACGCACAGGATATTCCGTCCGCACCACTGCGATACGGTCCCGTAACCCGCTTGTTTGCAGCGCGTCCAGCGCCTCCCGCATGCGCGCAATCGGCCCACAGAACATGGCTTGCACTGGATCCGTCACCAACGAATCTTCGAGGGGCACCACAAAGTCGATGAATTGTAAATTCTTCTCCAACCAGCGCTGAATGCTGCTGGTCAACATGTCCATACGCTCCAGCACCAGCGCGCCTTTGCTCTCCTTATCAAAGGTAATAACCATGTGCCCGCGGAAATCTCGCATTGATAAGCAGAGCTGACGGCAAGTCTCAACCGGCAACAGGTCACGATGAAAGCTTTCCCCAGCCAACGACCGCGTAACCGCCCCATTCGAGCTGATCAGCCAAAGATCAAATCCAAGCTGCTCAGCGATAGGCAAAGCAAACGCATGCCGCCGCCCCGTAACCAGCGCCACTTCCACCCCAACTTCATTCGCCCGCCGCAACCCCTGCAGATCAGCATCAGAAATCTGGAATTGAGAGTTAAGCAAGGTGCCGTCAATATCGATGGCAAGAAGACCGACAGGAAGAGTCACTGCAGAAATTCTAGCATCGGAAAGGCAGTGGTTAGTGGCCAGTCGTCAGTGACGAGGGCTCAGACATCATTGCTCGGATGCCGCGCTCGGAGTCAGCGTCGGGAAAGGCACGAGTTCCACACACTACGGAAAAACTCCCCGACTTCACGCCCACCGTGGAAGAGCGACGCTTCAGCGCCGCGTCGGTACTTCAAATGAATGCGGGCTTCAGCCCTGGGAGGAATCCCCTTTTAGAGAAATGGTTCTTTCCGCCCCCCGGAACTCGCACCTTGCCAAATTCGACTCATGGAGAGTGAAGCCCGAAGCCCGAGGCCCGAACGCTAGAGCCCGAAGCCCGCCCATGCTATATTTCGCACAACGCATGGGGTACTTCTATTCATTCCTGTTCCCGTGGAACTTCGTCCTCCAGGGAATCGCCATCGTCCACTTCATCCGCCGCCGGCCGGACAATTACTGGCTATGGATCATCCTCGTCGGCGGAGGCCTCGGCGCCATCGTCTATATCGTCGCGGAGGTCCTGCCCGACCTCGGCATTTTGCGCCAGTCGTTCAAGGCTTTCCCACGCCGCCGCAGAATTCGCGAACTCGAAGCCATCATCCTCGATAACCCTTCCGCTGGAAATTACGAAGAACTCGCCGACCTTTATCTGGAAGAAGGGAAGTACGCCCACGCCCGCGAGTGCTACAACAAAGCGATTTCTTCCCGTACCGACTCGCCCGACCCGTTCTACCGTAGGGGCATGGCAGAAATTGAGCTGGGGGATTTTCCCGCAGCCACTGACGACCTCGAGCGCGTCGTTTCCAAAGATCAGAAATATGATTTCTATCGTGCCGCCGGCCTGCTCGCCCACGCCTACGCCCAAACCGGACAACCCGAAAAAGCCGACGCTCTCTTCAAAGAGACCACCAAAATCTCCACTCTGTCCGAGACCTACATGAACTACGCAAGTTTCTTAGCCACCCAGGGCCGGACCGCCGAAGCCCGCGAATGGACACAACGCATCCTCGCCAAAAAACCGACTCTCCCCGGCTACCTCCGCCGCCGCGAACGCCCCTGGTTTCGAAAGGCTAAGGGACTGCTGAAGCAGTTGCCGGCATCCTAAAGCCACAGCAGAGGAATGATCCTGTCATTCCGACCGGAGTGGCATGACTTTAGTTAATCAATTGACTAGACATGTCATTCCGAACGGCTTTAGCCGTGAGGAACCTGCTGTTCGCTTGCGCTACATCGCTGCCGGCGAAACGCGCCGACATGTGCACAAGAAGCTAGTGAGGTAACCCGGATCACCACCGTAATCTGCAGCGCCACAAATCCGCCCCTCGAACCTAAAATCGCGCTAAAATCGCTCATCCATGGAACTCAAACATCTAGTAAAGATGTTCACCTACCACATCGAGGCCAAGCCGGTCGGCGGATTTATCGCTCACGCTAACGACCCCAGCCTGCCGCCGCTCGAAGCTCCCACACGTATGGAGTTGCAAGAGAAAATCCAGGCCAACATCAACGCCGCGATATCTCAACAATTCCCCAGCCTGCGACTCCCGGCCGAAAACAAGGAACTCAAATTCGACTTCCACATCGAAGCCAAACCCGGCGGCGGTTTCGTGCTCCACTCGCACAACCCGAACGCCGGCCCCAACTCCGCCCCCATCGAAGGATCCACCCACGAAGACATCGAGTTCCCCTTCGCCGAAAAGCTAATTGGAGTGCTGGGTAAATACTTGGCTCCCGAACTCACCAAAGCGCTGGCCGCCCAAGGCTCCGGAGACATCAAGCTCTTCGTGAACCAAAAAGTAGGCTTCACAGCGAGCGCCGGCTCCCACAAACTGACCTTCGGCACCTCGCCAAGTTCGGATCCTCAAGCCCCGCAATTGTCCTCAGGGGCAGAAAATGCTCTTGGAATGGAGAATGGTGTAGGGGTCGAGAATGCGGTGAGCAGCGAAAACGCCCTTGGGCTGGCAACTACAAATTTCCAACCGTCAGCCTCGACTCAATCTCTCGACGCCCAACCCGGAGCCATCATCTTCGACGCCAACAACAATTCCCCAATAACTCCCGTCGCCAACAAAAGCTGGCCCGTCCTCCGTTTCCTCCTGACCATGCTAATAATCGCCGCCATTATGTACTTCTACCTCCACCGCTGAAAAGAGACTTTAGAGCGTGTGGGTCGACACTCCCAAGAATTTTGAACATCCCGCTACAGTCCTCCCCTTACAAACCACAGCCGTTCTACTGGCAATGGGCCGTAAACATTGACGATCCGCCGGAATTCAAGTCTGTGCTACCGACCGTTGCCACTGCTCCCATAACGCTCGCGGCCAAACCTACAATCCCGCCAATGAGCGCGTACCTCATAGGCCGGTCCGGCGCGAGCCACGCAATGATGTAGCTGCCCACGATGCCGTAGATAATGCGATACACGGTCGCGAGCAGGAACAGCGCATCGCTCATCGGTGGCTCTTCCAGCGGTGGAAAGATGCCGGCGGCGCGCAGCGCCATATCGGTGCCGATGGAGAGAATGAAGCCCACGACAATCCCGGTAAGCACAGCACCGATACTTCGACCAATACGTCGGGGAGGTTGGGTTTCGCTCACCATTCCTCGCTCGCTCCCTGAAAAAGGTTATCGTATTCTGAAAGCTCTTTTTGAGGTCTTTAACCTGCGGGATGGGTCTGCGGCACCTTCAATCGTATCAATCACTTAGGCTCCGCCCACTGCCGGTTTCTCCCGCTCAACCCCGATTTTCACCCTTTTATTGTCTTAACCGTGTCTTCCGTCCACCGGCTCAATACGATAGATAAGCTGAATCTCACAAAGGTGTGCCCAGGTTTACCGCGATTGATTGGAAATAGTGTAGCCGGGTGCCCCGTCCTTCTCGCGGTTTTTGCGAGAGGGTGGGGAAGTTGACTCAACACCCACTAGGAGTTCAGTTGAAAGCTGAGAGCCGATAGCCGACAGCAATAAGAAAGGTGACCGCACACAATGCATAAGCCAGTTAAGTACGTAGAGAAGGCAGTAACCCTCGGAGCCCAAGGCGCCTGGTTTTTATTCGACCGGCTGAACCGGGTCAAGCCGAATCCTTCGCCCAAGCCCAAGTGGTCCGACAAGCCTTTGCTCAAGTCGTACGAGAAGTCGAAGCCGCCACTCGGTTGGCCGCGCGCGACTGACTCGCTGTGCCCCAAGTGCGTCCCCGAAATCCGTCAGCAAATTCTCGACGGCCACCTTCCTTATGAAGTGCTGATGAACGAAAAAGTCGGCGAAATAAAAGCAACGATTGTCGAAAAAGACGGCAAGATTCTGATGGTGAAAGAATGCCCCAAGCACGGCCGCTTTGAAGACTTGATGTCGATTGATACCGATTTCTCAAAGCACCTTGAAGACGTATTCCCCGGACGCGACATTCGCGCTCACAACGACGAAAAGCTGCACAAGCACGGCTCGTCCACCGTGAAGTACGGCCGCGGCTCAGTGCTGACAATTGACCTCACCAACCGCTGCAACATGATGTGCGATCCCTGCTTCATGGACGCCAACCAGGTCGGCTTCGTCCACGAATTGCAGTGGGAAGAAATCAAGCAGATGCTCGACAACGCCATCACTATTAAGCCGCGGCGTCAGATGAGCGTGCAGTTCTCCGGCGGTGAGCCGACGCTGTCTCCTTATTTCTTGGACGCAGTCCGATACGCCCGCAAAGTTGGATACAACTCCGTTCAGGCCGCGACTAACGGAATTGAATTCGCGAAGAGCTTCGAGTTCGCGCAGCAAGCCGCCGAAGCCGGAATGCGTTACGCGTATCTGCAATTTGACGGCATCGGCAACGCTGCGAACGCGCACCGCAAAGTCGGCAACCTGTTCGACGTGAAATTGAAAGCGATCGATAACCTGCATCGCGCCGGCGTAGAAATCGTTCCGGTGGTAACGATTGTCAACGGCATTAACAACGAGCAAGTCGGAAGAATCATCCAGTTCGCCCTGGACAATCCCAAAAAGATCGGGTTCCTCAGCTTCCAACCAGTAAGTTTCACCGGACGAGACGAAGCCATCACCGACGAACGCCGCCAAGCCCAACGCTACACACTCTCGCACCTGGCCCACGACGTAAAAAATCAAACCGGCCTGGGCGAACCGTCCCGCGACTGGTTCCCGATCAGCTTCATGAGCACCTTCAGCGACTGGGCCGACCTGATGCACGTAAACGACGTAAAAAACGACTGGGGCCAACTAAGTTGCGGTTGTCACCCTAATTGTGGGACTGGCATGGCCGTCATGATTGATAAGGAGACTAAGGAGGCGGTGCCGGTTACTGCGTTTTTGCATGGGGACCAGTTGGCGAAGGACATTGCCAAGGTCAACGATGCGGCCCGGGGGAAGTTTCTAACTGGGTTTGGGATGGCGCTGTGTTTGATGAAGAATTACGATCCGTTTAAGTCGCCGACCCATTTCAAGATGATGGATCTGCTTAGCAAGTTTGACAAGAATTACAACGTCACTGGACGCAACTACGGCAAAGTTGGGCCGGACCGCACGATTGACGACGTCATGAAGCGGCGGCAGGACCGGTGGAACTTCCTGTTCATCGCGGGAATGTGGTTCCAGGACCTGTTCAATTACGACTTCCGGCGGACCGAGCAGTGCATTATCCCGTATGCGACGCAGGAGGGCGAGATTTCGTTCTGCGCCTACAACACGGGCGTGGGCTGGCGGAACATTATCGAGAAGATGCACATGACGGCCACGCTCACCAAGTGGTACGAAGAGCATGGGCGGCATGAGATTTTTGCCGGCGGCAAGAATGTCGGCATGGAGACGAAGGAGCACTCGCTCTATCTGCGCGACGGTATTGTTACGCAGGAAGAGCAGCACGATCTGGACAAGCTGGGCATCGCGAAGAACGCCGGTGAAGAGAAAAAGCGGGCGCGGGATGCGAAAATCAAGGCGTCGGGCGTCGGGCTTCAGGCTTCAGGAAGCAATGGCGAGCGGGGACCGCAGAAGAACGACGAAGCCTACAACGCGCGGATGGCGTCGCTCTATCGCGAAGTGGTGCTGAAAGAAAAACCCGTCGTCGCCGAGAATGGATTCATTCCGCTGGGCGCGTTGGGGAAGCCGAACGGGAATGGACATTCCGCTCCGGAGGCTACGCCGGAAGTGGCGGAGCCAGTGGCGGGGGATTAGCATCCGCTATTGGTTGTTGGCTGTTGGATCAAGATTTCAGGGCCGCCGCAAGGCGGCCTTCTTCTTGGGTCGAGGTCTGCGGTACCCACCCCATTCGGCTACGCTCAGGGCAGGCTCTTTGAAAATCGTGAAGGGTGGGGGCAGCCTCAAATAGTGTGGTTCAATCAATCAACATTGGAAAGGCTGGGCCAGACTCCCACCCTCGTTTGTAGTGATCAAAATTCGACCGGAAAGGGTGGGTCACCCGTCGACTTTGATAGCAACAAACATCGCAGATTTTGAGACAGAGACTTTCATCTTTCACTACATTTCCAATCCACCAGAGCATGAAATTTCTGTAGCATCTTCTGCCCATTATTGAAATGCAAAGCTGCGTGCTCGTCTTCAACCCCTGTTTTTCCCACTTACACAAAGGTTCCTGTACCTCTGAGATGTTCTTTCGTCACTGGACTTGAGTTATCTCGCTTTGCTGAATGCTGGTGGCGATCATGGCGGTAAGGGATGGTAACCACCATGAAGATCAAGATCTGTGCCCCGCGGATCTTTGGCCGTACGATTTTCGCCGGCCTCATGCTCCTCGGCAACACGTTCGTTCTCGCGCACAACACTAAGGACATCGATCTCGCTGACGACAACGCCGTCGCGGCTCAATTGCAATCTGGGCAGGGCCAACCAGTCCAACTCGAAGGTGAACTCGAAATCATCCACCAGGATTTCAAAGACGGCCACGGGCGTTTTGTCTACTCGTTGAAACAGGCGAATGGAACACGGGTTCCGGTCAAGTTCGCCAAGCACCCGCCAACACACCTTTTGACCGGAGACCACGTCCGTGCCAATGGACAGCTATTGGGGGGAAATTTGCTCCTCTATTCGGGGAGCACCAACGTTACCAGGACGGGCGGCGGTTCAACGCCAACGCCGTCAATTCCCGTGCCGAACACCTTTGGGGCGCAATCCATCCTAGTCATCCTTGTCAATTTTCAAGATGATGCTGTCCAACCTTACACGCTCGCCGATGCGCAGAATGTGTTTTTTGGCACTGCCAACAATTTCTTCTCAGAAAACTCGTACCAGCAAACCTCAATTACAGGAACCGTTGTTGGCTGGTACACCATCCCAGACAGTGTCACGACCTGTAACATGTCTCAGATTGCTAGCGACGCGAAAAGTGCGGCCGTCGCTGCAGGCGTGAGCCTGTCGAACTACACTCGCTACGTGTACGCTTTTCCCAATAACTCAGCCTGTGGGTTTGCGGGTTCGTCGGATGTGGGCGGAAACCCTTCAGAGACCTGGATCAACGGCACCACAGGACCGGGCGGGACGACCCTGGATATTCATGTCATCGCCCACGAACTAGGCCACGCCTTCGGTCTTTGGCATTCCCATTTGCTTGATTGCGGCACCACTGCCACGATTTGCTCTAACGGTACTATCTATGAGTATGGTGACATCCTGGACACGATGGGAGCCCCGCAAACTGCGTCTGCGCATTACAACGCTTACCAAAAGGAGCGCCTGGGTTGGCTGAACTACGGGGCGTCACCCTCAATTCAGACTATAACAACGAGCGGCACTTATACCATCAACCCGTACGAACTCGGCGGCACTGGACCGAACGCGCTGAAAATACTGAAGTCCACCGATCCCACTACTGGCGCCAAGACGTGGTATTACCTCGAGGCTCGTCAGGCAGTTGGCTTCGACGTCTTCCTGACGGACAGGACGTATTACACCCAGAACGAAACGACGGGCGTACTCTTCCATACCGGCACTGATGGCGACAGCAACAGCAGCTACCTACTTTCACGCCGACGGCAGTGAGCAGCACTGGCGCGACGGTACAAATCACTATGAACAGTGGGCCGGTCTGCATCTTGGCGAACCCCACGGTCAGCGTTTCACCGTCTCAGAGCCAATATGTTGCCTCCGGGACGGCAGTAAATTTCACCGTGACCGTTACCGACAACGACAGCTCCTCGTGCGCGCCAGCGACTTTCAATTTAGCTAATGGGTTGCCGGCCAGCTGGGCGGGCGTGTCGAGTACTACTGCGATGTCGTTATCAGCGAGCAAGAGCGGCGCTGCAACGCTGACCATGACCTCGCCTGTGGGAACTCCCGATGGGTCGTACGGGATAGGTGTGCGCGCGACAAACGTTTCATCAAGCTCCTATAGCGGATCGGCAACAGCGACGTACCTGATCTCTAGGCCTGGGCCACTCACTACCAGCGTCACTACAAATCAGTCCAGCTATCTGCCAGGCCAGACTGTGGGAGTGATAGTCACCATGCTCTACGGCACAGTGCCCGATGCCGCGGCGAGTGTGACTGTTGTTGTAACGGCCCCGAGCGGGAAATCGACAACTCTGAATGGGACAACCGGCGGCAGTGGAGTGGCATTACTCAATTACAAATTGTCAAGGCACGCGGCCGCTGGAACTTACCAAGTACAGCTTGGCCCGACCGTCAGCCCCGCAAGCGCGAGCACCAGCTTCTTTGTGCAATAGAGAGGGAGGCCTTGAGGTTGTGGAAGAGCGGCCATTTATGGCCGCGTTACCCACGCGAATGTAAGATGGGGCCCTTTAGGGCCTGATTCAGGGGCTAAAGCCCGGGAATCATTCCTTCCCTCGCGACTCTGAAGAGCCGCTCTTCCACGAAAAGGTCGGTC
>WNFR01001464.1_pt1 | contig 24661 bp, 18 predicted proteins | sample 5400221 | NCBI WGS metagenome assembly WNFR01 (sample SAMN13153357, study PRJNA577476) | soil metagenome | isolation source: 40 cm soil under Madrone tree | place: USA:California | collected 2016-06-14 | reverse complement strand
ACGCGTACAATTACGGCAGGCGTCTCAAAACCCTGAAGGGCCTCACACCCTACGAATTCATCGTCAAAATGTGGACAAAGGAGCCAGAACGATTCAGACTAGATCCAATCCATCAAATGCCGGGACTAAACACCTAGAGCCCGGCGGAACTTCTCAGAGGCGGATAACAGCCAGAAGAAGACTTTGTGACAGCCTGTTAAATGTCGGTGACGAGGTGCCGCCGCCGCGACTGCGAGTTCGCCGACTGCCGTCTCAGGCAATTCCTGAAATTCTTATCCACAGCAAAAAGGGCCCCTCGAATGCGGGGCCCTTCCGGTTTTTGGGTTGTTAACAATTCAGCGGTTGCCAATCAGCGATTGTCGAACAAGCCGGGCAGCACGGGTGTGTGTTCGACGACCACGGACTTCAGCGACTCAGGTTCGATGTCGAGCGCCTGCAGGATCGTCGGCGCGACCTGCGAGGTGAGCACCGGGTTTTTCACCGTGACGCTCGGCAAGCGCGGATTGGACACCACCAGTCCGACATTGACATCGCCAAAGCTCATCCCGCCGTGCTCGGCGTTCTTCTTTTTCGATCCGGTGTAGATCGTGCCGTAAATCGGCTGAACAATGATGTCCGGCGTGCGGCTATCGCGTGCCGGATCGTTGAACTTCAGCTCGATTTCTTCACCGCCGATCACGTCATCGATGAACAAGGCCTTGGCGTTGGCGTTCAGATAGTCAACTACAGCCTTGGTCTTGCTTTGATCCTGTAACCAGATCAGTGCGACGTCGTCGTCCATGACGAAGCCGCACGAGCCGGTGGAACAAGCGGCTGCGCTGGCGATCGCCTGTGCCGCTGGATTTGTTGCAGCGTCCGGCAGAGTGGCTACGAGATCGGCGAAGTGGCCGGGCTTGTTGACCTTGACTGGGTTGATCGGCGACTGGCCGTGCTTAGCGCTGACGATGAACAGCGTGGAATCATAGATGCCGCGCTGCTTGAGCGCCTGGATCATGTCACCCAAGGCCTCGTCGGTCTTCTGCAGGCCGAAAGCGAGAACTTCGGTCGGAGTTCCGGCGCCATCGACGTAACCGCCCGGCTTGCCCGTGTGGATGCTCTGCGGGCAGCTGCCGTCACCGTTGTCGCTGGCGAGCTTTTGCCCGACGCTCACGGCCTGGAAGTTCATTCCGAACACGGCGGGAGTGCCTTGACCGGGCGTGCCGTCATGTTTGAGGCCGTTGATTTCATTGATGATGGCCCGCACCTTCAGCTCATCGTTCGCAACCGTGCAATCGACGCTGACGGTGGCATCGAAAGCGCCATCAGGAGCGTTGGTGATTTCCGGCGTAAAGAGATCTTCCACGCCCTTGCCCGACGGGCCGTTGACGAGATCGTAAGCCGGGTGCTTGTCCGCCCACGCGGTGTGGCCGCCCTTGTTCCTGACCACTTCGAAAATGGTATTGGTCCGGACCGCATTGTGGGGGAACATGGGAACGCACCGGCCGTCTTCGTTCTTTATACGTGGCAGCTTGGTCGGGTCGATCACGTTTTGGGAGACAAGGCCTTTGTACAGGTCAATGCTTTCGTCATACACCATCATGTTGCCGGGTTTGCCCGTGCACGTCACATTGGTTGGATCAAAAATGGTGCGGTCGTAACTGACATCGTAGAACAGGCCGTGGGTGATGGGCGAGCCGCCGGTCACGAGCGCCAGCAGTCCCGGAAACGAATCGGAATTCGCGGGCGTGCGGGCGTTGCTGTAGGTCACGCCATGGCGCGACAATTCGGCTAACGCCGAGTTCGGATGAGTATCGACGAAGCGTGCCACGTCGAGGGCGTGCAGTCCGTCCACGCTGATCAGCAGGACGTGGTCGATATCGGCCGCTTGGGCGCTCGCGCCAAGGGCCACTCCGGCCAACAGGCCAAGTGCGATTTTTTTCAGAAGCATAAATTTTCTCCACGTTTTTTGTTGCCGCGCCTGCGGACTATGGCAGTCACATATTTCATGCCGATGACGAGAGGATGAGCGGCCTTTACAAAATATCTGTCCACCAAATACGAAAAGCCGTTGAAGCCGAAATTCTTGCGATTGAATTGTCATTTAATCGCGCAGCGAAAAGCGAGAAAGGTGGCGATCGAGTCGCCTAACCGATGCAGTTGGGCAGGGGTGGCTCGCCGTCCAGATTCAAACTTTCAGAATCGACTCTGAGGAATTCGCCGGTGCGGCGGCAGAGCGACGCAACGGATCATTCGCTTTAAAATTGTATTAAGAATTTTCGAGTCTATTATTGCTTATACTTTATAAATAATCGCAAGGGGGCTCCAATGTCGCGCGTTCTCAGCAGCATAGGCGTGAAAATCAGCGTCGGATTCGCGGTCATTGTGATGACGTTCGTCGGCCTCGACTTTTACACCTCCGGCCAGATCCGGGTGACACTCCAATATGCGAATGACCTGCACGACCACCCGTTGCAAGTCTCGAATGCGAGTGCGGACGCCCGCGGCGCTATGTATCGGGCCGAGGTGCTCATCTCGCACGCCATACTCGGGATGGAGAAGGTGACCGAGGCGGCTTTGGATGATGTCAAGGCTGACGCGTTGAAGAATTTCGATGTGATGGATCGCCTCTACCTCGGCGACAAGACTGTGCTTCCGACATTGAAGGCGGCTATTACGGAAGGGTTTGGCTACGCCTCGCAGATTGTCCGCCTTCTCACGGAGGGCAAGCGCGATGCTGCCATCGCGCTCTACAACGAGTCCTTGATTCCGTCATTCGACAAGGGGCGGCCGATTGCCGGTACCGTCCATGAAAACGCCCGCCGCATCGCCGATGGCTTCATAGCGAAGGCGAATACGGCCACGGAATCGACAATCATGACGATCGTGGTCATCAGCGTCGTCGCCGTGCTTGCCGCCATCGGCATCGCCGCTTTCTCGGTTCTGTCCGTCACGCGCCCGGTAAACCGGTTACGCGACGCGGTGCTGAAGCTTGCCGAGGGTAAGCTCGACATAACCGTCCCCGACACTGACAAGCGCAACGAGATCGGTGCGATGGCCAACGGCATCGCGATATTGCAAGGCAGCCAGAAGGAGGCTGAGCGGTTCCGCGACGAACAGGCCCGCCAGGCCGAGACCGCGGAAGCCGAGAAGCGGCGCAGTATGATCGCGCTCGCAAACGGGTTCGAGCGCCAGGTTGGGTCCGTCGTCGAGGCGGTCTTAAACTCGGCGACGCAATTGCAATCGAGTGCGCAGGGAATGTCGAGCATTGCAGATCAGACGAATCGGCAAGCGGCCATTGTTGTGTCGGCCTCGGATCAGACCAATGCGAATGTGCAGCAGGTGGCGGCCGCGACTGAGGAGATGACGAGTTCGATCGGCGAAATCACTCGACAGGTCGCGGACTCGACGCGCATTGCCGGTGAGGCGGCAACAGAGGCGAATCGGACAAATGGCCTGGTCGAGGGTTTGGCCGCCGCCGCTCAGAAGATCGGCGAGATCATTGCGCTCATCAACAACATTGCGAGCCAGACCAATCTTCTGGCGCTGAACGCGACGATCGAGGCGGCCCGCGCTGGCGATGCCGGAAAGGGCTTCGCGGTCGTTGCGTCCGAGGTCAAGGGGCTCGCCGCTCAGACCGCCAAGGCGACCGAGGAGATCAGCGCCCAGATCTCGCAGATCCAACAGGCGACCGGTGAGTCGGTCGAAGCCATTCGTGGCATTACCACCATCATCACCCGCGTGAACGAGACGATCGGCTCGATCGCGGCGGCCGTCGAGCAGCAGGGGGCGACGACCGACGAAATCGCGCGCAGCGCTCAGGAGGCCGCGAAGGGCACGCAGCAGGTCTCCACGAATATCAATCAGGTTACCTCGGCGACCGAGGAGTCCGGCAAGATGGCTTCCAATGTGCTGTCTGCTGCCCAGCTACTGAATGATGAGTCAGGTCGTCTACGGAGCGAAGTCAACGCATTTATCAGCCAGGTCAGGGCCGCCTGAAGGCAAGGCTGTGAAGCGTCCAAGTATGATCCCACCGGTAGCTCCAACTGGCCGTGCGTTTGGCCCTCAATTGGCTGAATAGCTTGCAGCAGAATCTTACCGTCTGATCGCTTGACTCGCGGCCGGAGCTGCTCAGTAATGCTTCCCAAGCTTTTGCGTATCGAGCAAAAGAAAAAACTCCGGGGAGAGAAGGCGATGGCAAACATTGGCCGCCGAGGTTTTGTGAAGGGCGCAACGGCGAGTGCTCTGGCGTTCACGGTTGGCGGCGCCGAAGTCATCATGTCGGCCGGGCAGGCGCGGGCGCGGAACGTACCTTTCCGGCTTCTCGATGCCCATCAGGGAGAAACCCTCGAAGCGCTCGGCGAGACGCTGGTGCCGCAGGCGCGCGAAGCCGGCATCGCACATTTCATCGATCATCAGCTCTCTGTGCCGCCGCAGGAATCTTTGCTGCAAGCTCGCATCTTCAACATCCGGCCGCCGTTTGCGGACTTTTACCGTGCCGCGATCAAGACGGTGGATAGCGGTAGCAACAAGATGTTCGGGCGTGATTTCGCCCAATTGCCGGCGGCCGATCAGCGGCAGCTTGTCGATTCCATGCGGCAGAACAAGATCGAAGGCTGGACCGGACCGCCCGGCGCACTGGTGTATGCCGTGCTTCGCGCCGATGCCGTCGATGTCGTTTACGGCACGATGGAAGGCTACGAAGCGCTCGGCATTCCCTACATGGCCCATATTCCGCCCGAAAAGAGGTGGTGAAATGACGAACGAGAAAGTCGATGTCGTCATCGTCGGCGCGGGTGCGTCCGGCTCGGTTTACGCGTCGGTGCTCGCGAAGGCCGGCAAGAAAGTGGTGTTGCTGGAGGCTGGTCCGGATTGGGAGCTTTCCGATCTCATCAGCTCCGAAATCTGGGGTCGTCGCATCAAGCCGGCCGGTGCTCCCATTCTTCTCGAAGGCAAGAACCCGATGGGTTACGCCGCCCAGGCCGGGTGGGGTGTCGGCGGCGCGGCGCTGCATTACTACGCAAACTTTCCGCGGCTGCTGCCCACCGATTTCCGCGTCAAAAGCGAGCACAACCGGGCGCGCGATTGGCCGATCTCTTATGAAGACGTCGCGCCGTTCTACGACAAGGTCGCGCGCGAGATCGGCGTCTCCGGCGATGCCAAGGCAGAGCAAAGATGGCGGCCCGCGGGTGAAAACTATCCGATGCCGCCGATGAAGACATTTCGCAACGGCGACATCTTCCTCAAGGGCTTTGAAGCAACCGGCATTCCGATGGTGCCGGCGCCCGTCGGGATGAATTCGGTGGAGTTCAACGGCCGGCCGGCATGCCTGTATGACGGCTGGTGCCATGTCGGCTGCCCGATCGGTGCGCTCGCCAATCCGCAGATCACATATCTGGGCGATGCGCGCAAAGCCGGCGCCGAGGTTCGGGCCCTTTGCACAGTGACGCGCGTCCTGACCAATCAAGCGGGGACGCGCATCACCGGCGTCGAATATTACGACGGCAAACACGAAAAGCAGATCCAGGAAGCCAGCGTGGTCGTGCTCGCCGCCTGGTCGGCGCAAAATCCGCGTCTTTTGCTCAACTCTTCGACCGACAAGCACGCCCAAGGCTTAAGCAATGTAAGCGGGCTCGTCGGCAAGTTCATGATGTCGCATCACGTCGCATCGACATGGGCGATGTTCGACGAAGACGTTCAGAATCACTTGGGCACGATTGCCGTCCAGTACATGTCTTACGAGCACTACCCGAAGACCAGCCATCAGGGCGTATTCGGTAGCTCGTTTATCGTGGCGGGGTTTGCGCTGAAGACGACCGATCTTGCGATTTCACGCCCCGATCTGTTCGGGCCGGAGCTGGCGGATTATATGAAGCGGGCGGCGCGCAACCTTGCCGGGATAAAAGCCTTCGGCGAAGAGCAGCCGAACATCGAGAACCGCGTGGAGCTGACGAGTGCGAAGGACGAGTTCGGCATGCCGCTCGGAAAACTTATTCATAGCTTTGACGAGAACGCGGTGGCGCTGTGGAACGCTAATCTCGAAATGGGTTTGAAGGTCGCAAAGGCGAGCGGCGCCAAGGAAGCATGGTCGGCACGCGGAGCAATCCCGACCAGTCATCTTCTCGGGGGCACGATCATGGGGACAAGCGCCACCAACTCCGTCGTCAACAGCTATGGCCAGAGCCACGAAATCCCGAACCTTTGGATCGCCGGGCCAGGCATCTTCCCGACGGAGGGCGCGTCGAACCCGACGTATACGATATTTGCGTTGTCGCAGCGCGGAGCCGAGCGCATGGCCTCGCAATGGGGAACGTTGGCGAACTAAAAGCGCGGTGGCTTTAAGTCGAAGCTCCACCGTGATTTCGCTTATTATTTAAGCATGATCTGCCCGCAAACCTGCTTTCGCGTTTGTCGCGTATGCCGGCTGATCCTGACCTTGACCCCAAACACATCCGGTGGCATTCACGGCGCTCTCGTCGCACACTTTATTTCGCGGCGCTGCCGCAGTTCGTGCCGCGCGGTTATGTTCGGCTGGGCGCATTTTAAGATCACGGAAGAGAATCTCAAAGTTGGAGAGACGGCATGAGCGCGGCACAGACGAAGCGTGAGATTTCCGAGGCCAACCGGCGACGCTATGAGGAGCTTCGGGCCGCGGGACAGGAGGTGACGCCGAAAGGCCTGCCGGAAGCGACCGCCCTCGATGGAGCTCCGATCGCGCCCGGTGCGGTGATTAGCCGCGAACAGGTTCCCGCCGACTGGTACACGACGGTTCGTTTGCGGCGGGGCGAGGCGCTTCGGATCGTCGATGATTCCGGCCGCTCCAGCGTCGCGCTGATCGGCTGGCGCGAGGAAGACATGTCCGAGCGGATCAATTGCGCCGACACCGCCAAAGTGCAGTGGAGCGCTGCCATCTCGAAGGGGCGCGTCATCCTCTCGGACATGGGACGTGTATTTCTGTCGCTGATCGAAGACACCAGCGGCGCGCACGATCTCATGGTCGGAGGCTCCACGCCCGCTTCAATGCTCGCCGCATTCGGGGCGACTTCGCGCAACACCCAGGAAAATTTCCTTGCGGCCGCGATGAAGGTCGGGCTCAGCCTCAGAGACATTCCGCCCTGTGCCACGTTCTTCGCCCCCGTCTCGCTCGATGCGGAAGGGCGCTTCCTCTGGAATGCAGGCCGAAAACGCCCGGGGGATTTTGTCGACCTGCGCGCGGAAATGAACGTCGTGCTCGTGCTGTCGAATTGCCTACATCCGCTTGATCCGGCTCGGCCCGCAACCTCTGGGCCGATCACCCTGATTCGTCACCGTGCACCGCCACCCGCGACAGACGACCCATGCAGGACGACGTCGCCCGAAATCGTCCGCGCCTTTGAGTTCACCGATCGGCTCTACGTCTGAGGAGAGGCCTTAATGACCAGTCTCGCAGCCCCATCATCGATTCCAGATATTTCCGGCGCCGTGTACACTCATGATATTCCGGCGGAGCGGCCCTGGTCGCGCGTATTGAAGCAAGGGCAGACCTTGCGGATCATCGATAGCGAAGGACAGCAGGCGGTCGATGCGCTGCTTTATTGCGCTGACGACCCTACCGAGCGTTACAGCTCGCAAGATACGTTGCGCGTCCAGGGCTCGGCCTATGTCGAACTCGGAACGCGATTGGTCTCGAACAAGGGCCGGGTGATGGCGCGCATCACCGCGGATTCTTGCGGGCGACACGACACCTCGGCGGGTTGCTGTTCGTGCGAAAGCAATGCCGTCCGTTTCGGCGAGGAAACGAAGTATCAGCATGCCTGCCGCGAGAATTTTATTCTGGAGTTATCGAAGCACGGGCTGACCAAACGCGACATCGTCGCAAACCTGAATTTCTTCATGAATGTGCCGATCGACCCGTCGGGAGCCTTTACGGTCGTCGACGGCATCTCGGGTCCCGGAAACTACGTCGACGTGACCGCGGATATGGATGTGCTGTTCGTCATCTCCAATTGTCCTCAGGTCAACAATCCTTGCAACGGCTTCAACCCAACCCCGATACGCGTCATAATCTGGGACGCCAAACAGGCGTAGTTCAAGCGCAGCCAGAGCCTTTTCCGTTCCGATTGAATCGAAACGGAGGCTCTATTTCTTTGTTTTGACGCGTTTTCTTGACGCGAACCGGCATCCACCCCGAATCGCGTCCGGGGCAGGCTTTCGCTGGAAAACGCTCTAGCGAGACCGGATTCGCAGATGGATGGGCGTTCTCCGCAGACGATCCGCGCGAGGATCCGGACTCGGAAGCTTAGGCTGTGCGAATCTTGGCGAGGAAGCCGTTCACGTTCCCCCGCAGCATGTCCGATTGGTGGCTGAGATCGTCGGCGGCTGCGAGCACCTGCGTCGCGGCCGAACCGGTTTCTTCGGCCGCCTCGTTCACATGAGCGACGTTGGTTGCCACGCCGTTGGTGCCTTGCGCTACCAGCTGAATATTATGTGAAATATCTCGCGTCGCGGCTCCTTGCTCCTCGACCGCTGCCGCGATCGTCGTAGCAATTTCGTTCATCTGGCGAATGGTGCTGCCGATCGCCTTGATTGCATTGACCGCCTGCCCGGTTTCGCCCTGGATGGCGGCAATCTGCGTCGAGATGTCTTCGGTTGCCTTGGCGGTCTGGCTCGCCAGTGTCTTCACCTCGCTCGCAACCACGGCGAAACCTCTGCCGGATTCGCCGGCACGCGCGGCCTCGATCGTTGCGTTGAGTGCCAGCAGGTTGGTCTGGGAGGCGATGTTCTGAATCAACGCCACGACCTCGCCGATCTTCTGCGCCGTTTCGGCGAGACCCTGGACCATGGCGTTGGTGCGGTCCGCCTCCATGACCGCGGTGCTGGCGATCTCGGCCGACTGCGTCACCTGGCGGGAAATTTCGCTGATCGAAGCGTGCAGCTGCTCGGTCGCCGCCGCCACCGTTTGAACGTTGGCGGAGGCCTGTTCGGAAGCCGTAGCGACGGAGGTGGCTTGCCTCGTGGTCTCCTTGGCGGTGGCTGCCATGCTTCCGGCGGTCGCATGCATCTCCGTCGAAGCGGCGGTTAGCGTGTCGAGCGCCTCGCACACCTGTCCGTCGAAAACCGCGATGTACTCTTCGACGTTTTGTTGACGCTTCTCCCTCTGAATTTGCTGCTCCCGCTGTTCGCCTTCGAGCCGACGCGCCGTGATCGCGTTTTGTTTGAACACCTGCAGCGCTTGCGCCAGCATGCCGACCTCATCGGTTCGATCAAGGCCGTCAATCTGGATCTCGATATCGCCTTTGGCGAGCTTCGTCATTTCACGGGTCATGTGAGCGAGCGGGCGGGATATCAGATGGAGCGCGATCCAGCCAAGGACGCCGAAGGCGCAAATGAGGCCGACGGTGGCGCCGATCACCAGCCACTCGCGGGCCTGCGCGGCGGTGGCGACGCTTTCGTCGCGGTCTGCCTTCATTTTTTCAACGTTCATGGCGATGAGCTTGCCGACGGCCTCTATCGCCACTTGTCGATGCTTGGCCGCCACGTTGCGCGAATGGGCAAAGGCCTCGTCCACTTTGCCGGCCATGGTGAGATCGAAGACGCGGGCGCTTGCTTCACGCCGGTTACCGACGGCAGTCTGGAATGTTTCGATGAGGGCGCGTTGCTCCGCGGCCGGCGTGATGGCTTCGAAACGGCCGATCGCATTGAGCGTGGCAGTCGTGGCTTTGTTATATGCCTCGATATTCGCTTTCAGCGCCTTTTCGTCGGAGGCGCTGAGAATGACGTTCTTTTCGCTGACGGCGGCGCTGTTGAAACTGCTTTCGGCCTGCAAAGCAAGTTGAACCCGCGTGGCGTTTCCATCGACCAGGGCGGCGGCGGTGTTCGACAAATACGTCACCGACAGCGAGGCATAGAAAACGATCCCGATCGATACCACGGCGATGATCGTGGCAGGCACCGCAATCTTGCCGATGATCGAGATATTACGGAACCGAAACGACATTTTCCATCTCTCCAAAAGGTGCTGTCCGACCTTAAGGCGCAGACCCTTAAGAACCCATTTAGTCTTAATGAAGTAAGCGGATTTCCCGGAAAATTTTAACGGCGACCGTCGGTGAACCTCAGGGCAAACTTGATCGAAAAGCGGTTGGCCAAAGGGGTTGGCAACATCGTAAAGCTGAATGTCTTACGGCTGCTCAACTGTTGCTTGCAGGTCGGGATGAATTAGTGAACGGAAGGTAACTAACTTTCGCACGTCAGCTGAGTTTTCGTGGCGGCGCGTGGCCTGTGCAGCCTTGCGCTGCGTAAAATGACCCGACCGGCCGCGCGATCGTACCGGCACGGTGAAGAGCAACATCGGCAAAGATCATCACCAGCACACCAGCTTTTACGATCCGTCGCTCGAAACCACCGATTATCTCGTGGAGGAGAATCGTCGACTCTGTGTGATTAAGAAGGCTTTCGGCGCCCGCATGCTGTTTGATCAAATGGTACGGAGCTGCATCTGCTCCAGCACCGCGCGGCCAAGCAGCCCATACGGGCTCGCGAACGTCTCCATCATTTCGAAGTGGTTGTAGTTCTCGTTGACAAGATATTGCACGGGCTTGTTGGCAGCCTTCAGCGCGCCGGCGAACTCGCGGGTTTGACGTTGGAATTCGGGCGTCTCGTAAGTGCCATGCGCGAGAACGAGCGGTGCGTTGATCCGTGCGAGATGCCGTTGCGTGCTGAGATTTTCCTCCATCGCGTCGGTGAATTTGACGTATTTCGAACGTGCCGAAAGCCGGACCGGCTTGAGGTCGTAGATGCCGCTCGAAAGCACCGCGCCTTTGATGACGTTATCGGGAAGATCGAAATCCTTGGCCCAATCCGTCAGCAGAGCTACCCCCGCAAGGTGCGCGCCGGAGGAAAAGCCCGACAGGTAAATGCGCTCCGCGTCGCCCCCAAAATTCTTCGCATTGCGCACGGTCCATGCGATCGATCGCCGAACCTGCTCCACCATCGGCATGAGATCGCCATTGGCCTCGTTCACCGAAATGAAGTCGGGCACGACGTAATGGGCGCCGGCGTTCATCAGCATTTCGCCCGGAAAGGCGTATTCGGAGGCTGGACGCTGGTGCCAGGCCCCGCCGTGGATGTGAATGTGGATCGGTGCATTGGGCCGCTTGGTGGAATAGACCTCGAGCCGCTCGATGGCGGTCAAGCCATAGTTGAAGCGCTTGGGTTCGCCGAGGCGCGCTCTCATCGCCATGCTGTTTGTCGCGTAGCGCTTTGTGATCTGCTGCAAATTCGGCGCGTATTTCGATTGATCGTAGGCGTCGTCGAGTTCTTTTTGATCCATGTCCAGCCAGATCGCGGGCCCCTTCGCCGGAGGCGTGGTTGGAGATTGTTGCGCGAAGGCCGCGCTCGCCGCCGTGGCGGCAACGCCGGCGGCTATGCCTGCGAGCATTGTTCTGCGTCCTAACCTCAAATCTTCGTCGTTCCGCACCGTCATTTCGTTCTCTCGAGGCCATTTGAGGTTAAATCGACAAGCATAAATTGTGGGGCGAGCGGATGGTCGTTTTGAGTTTGCGGAACATATCGCAAAATTACTCTGGCGCCACACCGGCGGGTTCCCTTGGCGGCGGCCGAGGGACCTTCCTGCATCGGTTCGGGGCGCCTCGACGGTGGTCCTCCGCCTACTTTAGTTTCGCAATCGTGAGGGACTCATAGTGTGGTTTCACTTGCTGCCCCGGCGACCACGGTTAGAGTAGTTTGAAAAGCCGGGCAAGAAACGATCAAACGGAGGAACGATAAATCTCGATCTCGAGCGGCCAACATCTGGGCCGGATATTCTCTGAACGATCCAACAAAAAGACATGGGCAAGCTAAACATAGGCAAGCCAGACATGCGAGAGCGAACCATCAAATCTCTGCCGTCCCTGAGCGTCCGGATCGACCTCGATCCGGAAGGGCGGATCGGGCCCGGCAAAATCCGACTGCTTGAGAACATCGAAACCTGCGGCTCGATTTCAGCCGCGGGCCGGGCGATGGATATGTCTTACAAGCGGGCGTGGAATTTGGTGGACGAAATCAACCGCATCTGCGGTCGAGCCGCCGTCGAGCGACAAGCCGGTGGCAAGAACGGCGGCGGCGCAGTCCTCACGCCGTTCGGCGTATCCCTCATCGCGCGTTACCGGAAGATCGAACGGGCCGCGGCCGACGCGGCCCGCAATGAGCTTGCAGCGTTGAGGGCCGACATTGGACGCCCGCGAAAAATATTTCGTGGTTAACCGACGCTTAATTAGCTGACGCTACAAACAGTCCACAACGATTCGCGTGTCGCATTTCCGACCGCAGTAGGCGGCCGGGCTATTCGAATTACGACTGTTGCCACGATTGTTTGTGGGTGCGTGCATTATGTTTTTTTGTATTTATCGTTATATCCCATTGGATATAGCGCAAATCAGGCGGCTAGTATTTGCGCTGGGTGTGGCGGGTATGGTGCCCTCCGCCTACGCCGCGGATTTGGAGCAGGTTCCTCTGAACGGCTTTCCGCTGAAAGACCCGCTTCCCGACAGTTTGACCTGGCGCGGCATCACTTTTTACGGAACGATCGATATCGGCTATGCCTATCAAACCAACGGTCGTCCGCTCGGGCGCGCGGTTTCAGGTCTTGAATTTACCCCCTTCACGACGACCAGGAATTACACGGGTCAGTCCGTCTCGACCATCGCTCATAGCGGCCTCGAACAATCCAAAATCGGGGTGAGATTCGATGAACCGCTCGTTTGGAACTGGTCGGCAATCGGCAAGCTGGAGACGGGCTTCGATCCGATCAAGTTCAGACTCTCGGATGGATGCAACTCCTTGATCGAGAATGCCGGCGTCATTTACTCCCAGCAAACGTCAAACGCGGATAGCAGCCGTTGCGGCCAGCCTCTCAACGGCGAGGCCTATGGCGGCTTCCGCAATCCGACTTACGGCACGCTGACATTCGGCCGCCAGAATTCGTTCCAGTTCGACTCGGTCGTCGTTTATGACCCGTTGACCCTGTCCTACGCGTTCTCATGCACCAATGCCGGTTCGGTCAGCCCACAAACCGCGCGCTGGGATAATTCGGCCAAATATATCTATCGAAATGGGCCGCTCCATGCGGGGGTCATGTACTCCGAGGGCGGCGAGACGGCCGGGATGTTCGGCAAAGGCTTCGGCTTCAACGTTGGCGGAAACTACCAGGGGTTTTCGTTCGATGGAGTTTACATGATCGAACACGGCGCCGTGAATCTGCAGACGGCGGCCAATGGTGTGGCTGGCAGCCGGCCTCTCGCCTCCAACATTTCGGACAACGAAACCTGGTCCCTTATGGGCAAATACACCTACGAATTCTCCGGCAACTCCAAAAATGAAGGACCTCGCGCCTGGCTGACGTTCTTCGGCGGCTACACGCGCTTCGATCAGTCGAACCCGCGGGATGCAATTTTCTCCGGGGGGACGGCCGGCGGATATCAGCTTGCTGTATCGGGGATGCTACCTGACAATGACGCGTACACCACCGACCGGATTCTGCAATTCTTCTGGACGGGCGCGAAATACCAACTGTCCTCGGGTTGGAGCTTCACCGGCGCCTACTATCACGTGAACCAAAGTTCTTTTGTGGCCGATCACAAGCCTTGTATCGCGGGGGGCGCCAGCAAGCCCGACTGCGTGGGTGCGTTCGACCAGGTGTCTTTCCTGGTCGACTACCAGATCACCAAACACGTCGATGTCTACTCCGGCATAACCCATGCAAGAGTGGAAAATGGTCTTGCCTCGGGATTTCCCGGCACGCCGGGCGCTAAATTTGGCATGGCCGGCGCCGCAACCAGCGTCGAGACGACTTCCTTCATGACCGGTGTGCGGATGAGGTGGTAAGGGCGAAACGAGCCTTTTCCAAGCGCGGTGGCTTCATCTTTTGACCGCGCTGCAGCCCCTCAGTAGCTCGCACTGTTGCGAGCCGATGCGTAGTGAAAAATCCCAACACTCATAAACGCGGTCCACGACAATAGCGGCACGAACTCGGTTCGCTGCGGTTGGGGCGAGCAATTTGCATTACGACTGTTGCTAAATTGCACTTGTGAGCCGTCTACGTCATATCCCACGATATACAGCGATAGTTAGCGCTGCTGGCTTCAATGCCCGTCCGTGTCTGCGGTTCATTTTGGGGGAGTTACGATGAGAAGAACACTGGGTTTTGCACTTGGCATGATCGGCCTGATGGCCGCCGCGCACGCCGGGGATTTGGACCTTCCGCTGAAAGCTCCTCCCCTGAAGGACCCGCTTCCCGACAGTTTGAGCTGGCAAGGCTTCACCTTTTACGCAACGGTCGATCTCGGCTATGCCTATCAAACCAACGGCCGTCCGCTCGGCAGCGTGGTTTCGGGCCTTGAATTCATCCCCTTCACCACCACCAGGAATTACACGGGTCAAACGGTTTCGACCATCGCCCACAGCGGCTTGGAGCAATCGAAGGCCGGTGTGAAGTTCGAAAGAGAAATCGGCTATAATTGGGCGCTCCTCGCCGACTTCGGGACGGGCTTCAACCCGCTTTCCGGGAAGCTCTCCGACGGGTGCAGCTCCTTCATCCAAAACGCCGGCGTTCCCTACGCCCAGCAAACGTCGAACGCGGATTCCGGCCGATGCGGCCAGACGTTCAACGGTCCGGCCTATGGCGGCGTGAGCAATCCGACTTATGGCACGCTGACGGTCGGCCGTCAGAATACGTTTCAGCTCGACGGCATCGCGGCTTACGACCCGATGGCCCTGTCCTACGCTTTCTCGCTTCTCGGCTATTCCGGAACCAATGCCGGGTCGGGCACCACGCAATCCGCGCGCTGGGATAATTCGGCCAAATATGTCTATCGATACGGCCCGGTCCACGCCGGGTTCATGTACTCCGAGGGCGGCGACACCACCGGCATGTTCGGCAAGGGCTTTGGCTTCAATGTCGGCGGAAGCTATCGAGGCTTTTCGCTTGACGGGGTTTACACGAGGGAACACGGCGCCGTGGGCCTGCAGAGTGCGGTCAACGATCCGTTGAGCACCCGGACTCTCGCCGCCAACATATCGGACAACGAAGGCTGGTCGCTGTTGGGCAAATACACCCATGCGTTCGCGGGCTCCAGGGACGAAGACCCGCGCGCCAAGCTGACATTCTATGGCGGCTACACGCACATCGATCAGTCCAACCCGCAAAACCCGGTTCTGTTCGGATCGGCGGCTGGCGGATATCCACTTACCCTCGGCCCGGGGCTGCCCGACAACGACGCCTTCACTGCTGACAGGATCCTGCAATACTTCTGGACGGGTGCGAAATACGAGCTGCCCTCGGGGTGGAGCTTCACCGGCGCCTATTACCACGCGAACCAGAATTCCTTCGTGGCTGATCATAAGCCTTGCGTCGCGGGGGGCGCCAGCAAGACTGACTGCGCAGGTAATTTCGATCAGGTATCCTTCCTGGCCGACTACCAGATCACCAAGCACTTCGATGTCTACGCCGGGGTGACCTATGCAAGGGTGACCAACGGTCTCGCCTCAGGATTCCCTGGAACGCCCGGTGCTGTAGCCAGTTTGGGCCCGGCCGGCACGGTCGGCACCGCAACCAGCGTCAACACGACTTCGCTCATGACCGGTGTGCGGATGAGGTTGTAAGGGCGAATGGAATGAGCGCGTTCTAGCGTCTAGACGTTTTCCGGTTCGTTCGAATCATTGCCACTTGTCCCGTGGCCGCATGGTTCGAGATGCGCGAAGACGCGCTCCTCACCATGAGGGTCTAAGACCTCATCCTGAGGAGCGCGCTTTTGCGTGCGTCTCGAAGGATGAAGCCAACGTGGAAAATGCCCTACCGCTTGGTCACGAGTTCGGCCACCGCGGCTGTCGATTCGATGAAGCCGCGCGGGCAATCGTTGGCTGCGAGTTGCAGCAGGCGTTGCGCTTCCTTTCCGTCCTTCTTTAGCAGCGCCAATTCTCCGCTGTAAAAGTTGGCCTCGCAGGTTTGCGCCGACGCCGTCTTTGGATCGCGATCGAAGGCCGCCGCGAGGGTTTGTGCGGCGTTCAGATCGCTAAGGAAATGCCGGACGACCGGAGCTGGCCACGCGGTCATGTCCAGTTGTTTCGCGGCTTCCGCCAAATGGCTCGGGACATTGTTGCGACGCTCTGCGAGATCGAGCCATAGCGCCGCATAGGCATCTTTCGGGTTGAGTGCGGCCGCCTTCTTGAGGTCGGCCTCCGCGTCAGCAATATGACCGCCGACGAAGAAATACGCGACGCCGCGGCTGAAGTAGGCCTTAGCCTCATCGGGTTCGAGCTGGATCGATTTGGTGAAGTCCGCCACCGCGCCGAGATTATTGCCCACGGTATAGGACAGCGAACCCCGGGCGAAGTAGGCCGGCGCGTAATTGGGGTCGAGCCGAATCGATTCGTTCAAATCGGCGAAGGCATGGTCGAAGTCACTCTTGCGTTGGTACAATTCACTTCGAAAAAAATAGGTGACGGCATAATTGGGATCGAGTTGGATCGATTCGCTAAAATCGGCCAAGGCGCGGTCGAAATCGCCCTTGTTCTTGTACAGATCGCCCCGGGCCGTATAGGCCCACGCGTTTTTGGGATCGAGCCGGATCGCCTCGGTGAAGTCAGCGAAGGCGTGCTCGGCGTCGGCCTTGTTCAAATAGGCGTTGCCGCGATTGACATAGGCCGCGGCGTAAGTGCGATCGATTCGGATGGCTTCGTTACAATCCGACAAGGCTCGATCCGGATCTTTTTTGGCCCACCACCAGCCGCAGCGGTTGCTAAATGCGGATGCGCGGCCTGGGCCGGTTGTCTTGGGGTCATTGAGGACGCGGTCGCAGGCCGCGATGTTCTGGTCGGCATTGGTAATTTGTCCGGCAAACTTGCACCGGTCGAGATCGGCTCGACTGTCGGCCAAAACCGGACTCGAGATGATGAGCAATATGGTCAATCCAGCAAACATCACCGAAAAGCGCATGTTTCCTCCAGCTCCTAGATCATGACGTCGGGACGCCATCTTCGCGCAACAACCTTTGACGAGGTTAAAATGGTTTTCGAGCCGATGAGTCGCTTCCGGAGATGTGTTCGGATTGCAACACACGCCAGAAAAAAATTACGATTGGACGTTGAATAACAGAATCAAATTGCGGTTTAGTCGACAGGAGGCAATTCTTCGTTCGATAAAAGAAAATGGGCGCAGGAAATCGCAGTCTATCGAACACCGAGGGAGCAAATGAGAATCAATAACAAGGCTTTATTAGCCGCGGCGGGCATCGCTGCCTTCGCATTTTCGCCGGCGAACGCATATGAGGGCGGGTTTGCCTCCCAGGAGCCGGGCGTGTTCATCGGCTCGAGCGCTGGCGTGCCGCCGCCCGGCATCTATATGTTCAACCAGGTGTTCACCAACCAGGGAAACGTGGCGGGGCCGGGGACGACCACGTTCGGACTGGGCACCCGTAATAGCGTGCACGTAACCGAATATACGGCGGGCTTCCTTTTTGTTCCCGGTTGGACCTTCCTGGGTGCGACCTATGACGCCGTCATCGCACAGCCATTTCTGGAGGCGGCCGTCGGAAGTCCCCTTGGCACTGCTACTATTCTCGGTAATCCTCTCGTCCCCAATAACGTAACCAGCGGCGTCTTTAACACTTATATCGCGCCGGTCGAACTGAGCTGGAAGCTCGGGGCCAGCGGATTTGCCGTGAAGACGGGTTTTGGCGTGTTTGTGCCGGATGGCACCAAAACGGGCGTTACCGGTTTGGGTAACGTCGGTAAGCCCTGGTATACGTTCCAGCCTGAATTGATCGTTTCGTACCTGGGCGGTGGCTATAATCTGAGTGTTGCGTTGTACGAAGAAATCAATACGACGAGCAGTGTCGACAACTACACGAGCGGCAACATTTTCCATGCGGACTTCACGGCGACCAAGACCTTCGGCAAGTGGACGATCGGTCCTGTAGCTCATTACGTTGCGCAGGTTACTGACGATAGCTGCCCGATCGGCACATGCAGAATCGCTCACCCGCTCGGCACCGCCGCCAACGCCCAGCGCTACGAGGTTTTCGCCGTCGGCGGACTTGTGGAATATAATTTCGGCCCGGCGAGCTTGTCCGTATGGGCGACGCAAGATGTGTCGGCGAAAGCGTCTGGTGTCGTTGTCCCACTCCTCGGAGGGGATCCCTCTGTGATCACCCGCGGCTTTACGGTGTTTTCGACGCTCTCCTATCGGCTCTGGGGACCGGAAGAGCCGGCGAAGCCGGCGATGTATCGCAAATAACGAAGCTAATGGAGGTCCCCCTTTCGGTAGACGGTTGATCGTCTATCGGAAGGGGGATTTTTCTTTTCGCAGATACGCACTTTTTACAGATGCTCATGGGTCTCCGATATTGGATGCATGAGGCTTGCGGCCCCGGCCAAGCCTGACAGGGCGAATTGCGACTCACTCTCACTGCGCTCCGGGCTTGCGCGCGGCCCCGATCGCCCGCCGCCCGATTCGCCTCGTGTCGTTGCCAAGGCCGACTCGGCCAGTGGCCTACCCTTTGGCTGAGGTCCGGAAAAGCATCCCGTCGGACTTGATCCGAGGGCGGAAACCGGTTTTTCCACGCGACAACCGCAAAGCGTTTGCGCGCAGATCATGCTCAAATAACGAGAATCAAGCCGCAGGTAGAGATGCGATTCCGCTTAAATCCCATCATAATCTGCCGCAGGAAGTGCGCGTCCTTCCGGTAATCTGTTGCCAACCAGCCACAATGAAAATGAAGTTTGTGGCCCGAGAGGAGATGTCCATTCCGATATTGGGGCCGAAGCCGGCAAAGGCGCCTCTTAGTGAGCCCCTTTGCGGCGCAACCCTGGAAATGTCCGCTTTTCCCAGTGAGTGTTGCGCGCCGGTTACAGCATTTCTTGGTTTCCTCAAGCATGTTGGCACCATGAAGGGGTCCTCATTCCGAGGCTCCGTAAACTAGGTGGTCCTGCGGACGGTTTATTGCCCGCGATTTTTGGGGGAATTCACGTGAAAAAAGCACTTATGTTATCTGCTGCGGCGGTCTTCGGTTTCGCGACCGCGGGCTACGCCGATTCAGCAAAGCAGTCGCCCTTCGATGCGATGGCCGCTGACTACGCGGTCAAAGCCAAGGCGCCCGCCAAGGTCGATGACGACAGCCTCTGCTGGAAGGGCATTTGCCTGTACGGCACGCTCGATATCGGCCTCGCCTACCAGAGCCACGGTGCTCCGGCGAACCAGTTTAGTGGCGTGCAATATCAGTACTTCACGGCCGCGGGCAACCCTCAGTCTAACGGACCGGTTTTCGGCGTTGGCTCCAACCAGCTGAGCGGTTCGTTTATCGCCCTTCGCGGCAAGCAGGAAGTTGCTGACAACCTCTATGCCATTTTCCTTTTGAAGACGAACTTCAATCCGAACTACGGTATCGTTTCCAGCGGCTTCCAGTCGATCACGCAAAATAACGGTTTGACCGCCGCTAACCAGAACTCGTTCGGTGACTCTTCCCGAAACGGCCAACTGTTCAACGACCAGGCCTGGGTCGGTTTGAGCAACCCCACCTGGGGTACGGTGACCATCGGTCGTCAATACGCACTGACGTCGGACGGTGTTATCAACTACGATCCGCTGTCCAGCTCAGGCGCGTTCTCCGCGATCGGCTTCTTCGGCGCGTCAGCCGGCGTGGGCGATACGGAACAGCGCATCTGGGACAACGCGATCAAGTACACCGTGGGTGTGGGTCCGGTTCGTTTCGCCGTGGAAGTGCAGCCCAGGGCTGGCCAGTTCAGTGGCGGTCAGGGCAACGCAGTTGAAGGCAGCATTGGCTTCGACTACGCCGGGTTCTCGTTCGACGTGATCGGCGCCAAGGAAGATGACGGTGTCAGCGCAAATACCCTCAGCGTTAACCAGCTCAAAGTCATCAATGGTGCTGCAGTTAGTACCTTGGGCGCCTTCACTGCTGCTAACTTTACTGCGGGGGCCATTAACGTCCTCGGCCAAGGCCCCGGACTTGTTCAAGGAAACGTTTCCGACAACACCGGTGTCATGGTTCTCGCCAAGTACAGCATCGGGCAGTGGAAGTTCTACGGTGGTTATGAGAATTTCCGCCAGGTGAACCCGAACAACCCGTTGTCGGCCGGCAGCTTCCTTGACGGTGGCTATGTGCTCGGTGCGGTCAACAACAACGCGTTCAATACCGCCAAGATCTCGCAGACCGGCTGGATTGGTACAAAGTATGCGGCCAGGTCCGATCTCGACCTGACGCTTGCTTACTACCGCTTGACGCAGAACAGCTGGGCGGGGACAAGTCGTGGCAACAGTGGCTCCACTGTTTCGAACTTCAACCCGAACGGGAATTGCACTGACGCGAGCTTTGCAACCTGCAGCGGCTCGCTGGACGTGGTGTCCTTCGTCGTCGACTGGCGATTTGCGAAGCGCTTCGATGTCTACGCGGGCGTTGCGTGGTCACAGACGCAGAATGGCTTCTCGAACGGCATCGTTGCCCTTCATCCGGGGGCTAATGGTACTGGTCCCGGTGGTCTAGGTGTGGCTCAAGCAACCACATTCACCCAGTGGTCTCCGTCGGCTGGCATCAAGTTCACGTTCTGATCTGAACAGCTGACTTACACACAATAACGGAAGGGCCGACCATTTGGTCGGCCCTTTTGTTTTTGAGCGGTATTCAATGTCCACGCTCGCTGAAAAATTCTCGCCCCGGCTGGGAATATTGTCACAAGCGCCGAGTTTCTCGTGAAGTGTTGCGCGCCGGTTACATCATTTCTTGGTTTCCTCAAGCATTGTGGTGCCATGAAGGAGTCTTCATCACGAGGCTCCCGAAACTAGGCGGCCATGCGGACGGTCTATTGCCCGCGATTCCTTGGGGGACTCACGTGAAAAAAGCACTTATGTTATCAGTGGCGGCGGTCTTCGGTTTCGCGACCGCGGGCTACGCCGGAGACGCATCTTCAACGAAGTCGCCATTCGATTCGTTGGCGGCCGACTACGCCACCTACAAGGCCAAGGCGCCAGCCAAGGTCGATGACGACAGCCTCTGCTGGAAGGGCATTTGCCTGTACGGCACGATCGATATGGGCGTCACCTATCAAAGCCACGGCGTTCCGGCGAACCCGTTCGCTGGTGTGCAATATTTCTACTACACGACCACGGCGAACGGGGCGTCTCAAGGGCCGGTTTTTGGCGTCGGTTCGAACCAGTTGAGCGGTTCGTTCGTCGCCCTTCGCGGCAAACAGGAAGTGGCTGACAACCTCTACGCCATCTTCCTTTTGAAGACGAACTTCAACCCGAACTACGGCGTCATCGCGAGCGGCTTCCAGTCGATCACTGAAAACAACGGTGTAGCGAAGAGTAACCAGAACGCGCTCGGCGATTCTTCCCGTAACGGCCAGTTGTTCAACGACCAGGCCTGGGTCGGCTTGAGCAGCCCCACCTGGGGTACGGTGACCATCGGTCGTCAATACTCGCTGACCTCGGACGGCATCATCAACTATGATCCGTTGGCAAGCTCGGGCGCGTTCTCCCCGATCGGCTTCATGGGTGCGACCGCCGGCGTGGGTGACACGGAACTGCGTATCTGGGACAACGCGATCAAGTACACCGCGAAGGTGGGTCCGGTTCGCTTCGCCATCGAAGCGTTGCCCAGGGCTGGCCAATTTAGCGGCGGTCAGGGCAATGCGGTCGAAGGTTCGATCGGCTTCGATTATGCCGGCTTCACGTTCGACGTAATCGGCGCCAAGGAAGACGACGGTGTCAGTTCGAACGTTCTCAGCGCCACGCAGCTCAAGATCCTCAATAGCGGTACTGGTAATTTAGGCGGGTCCGTTGTTGGTCCCATTGGCGCAGGCCCCGGGCTTGTTCAAGGACAAGTTTCCGACAACACCGGTGTCCAGGTTCTCGCCAAGTATGCCATCGGGCAGTGGAAGTTCTACGGTGGATATGAGAATATCCGCCAGGTGAACCCGGACAACAAGTTGTCGTCCGGCAGCTTCCTTGACGGTGGCTACGTGCTCGGTGCGGCCAACAACAACGCGTTCAACACCGCCAAGATCTCGCAAACCGGCTGGATCGGTGCGAAATATGCGGTCAACTCCAATCTCGACCTCTCGTTGGCTTATTACCGCCTTGCCCAGAACAGCTGGGTGGGCGTGGCCCGCGCTGACACTGGTACGGCTAAACTCACGAACGCGACCGCGGATTGTACCGATGCGAGTACTGGGCAATGCAAAGGTGCGCTGGATACGGTTACCTTCCTCGTCGATTGGCGGTTTGCGAAGCGCTTCGACCTCTACGCCGGCGTTGTTTGGATGCAGGACTCGAACGGCTTTGCCAGCGGCATTCTCGCCAACCCCAACCTCGGCCATGGCTCGAACGTGTTCGTGCAGTGGGCTCCGTCGGCTGGTATCAAGTTCACCTGGTGAGCTGACCGGCTAACGTAAACCCAATAACGGAAGGGCCGACCATTTGGTCGGCCCTTTTGCTTTTGAGCGGGTAGAGCGTTTTCGAGCGAAAGCCTGCCCCGGCCACTTCTCCCTCGCCCCGCTTGCGGGGAGAGGGTCGGGGTGAGGGGGACCCTCCGCAGACTCGGACTCGTGGAGAGTCTCCCTCACCCGGATTGCTTTGCAATCCGACCTCTCCCCGCAAGCGGGGCGAGGTGACCAGCCAAAGGCGGTTTAAGTGATGTTTGGACGATTGATTCAGAGGGTTTTCCAGCGAAAGCCTGCCCCGGACGCGATCCGGGGTGGATACCGGTTCGCTTCAAGAAAACGCGTCAAAACAAAGAAATAGGGCTTCCGTTCCGATTCAATCGGAACGAATAAGGCTCTAGATTTTGGGCGAGCTACTAATCAGCTACGCCCTCGGCCGCCGACCGCGCGCACTGCCGCCGCCCCGGAAACCCACCATTTTCCGTCCTGGTCCCATTGAATCATATGCGAAAATGGACTAGTTATCTGACTAGTTGTTCGTAAATGGGCATGCTCATATGACAATTTGGCCGGTGCAAGACGCGAAAGCTCGCTTCAGCGAGATGCTGGAAACCTGCTTGAAAGAGGGGGTCCAGATCGTCACTAAACGCGGTGTCGATACTGCCGTTCTCGTGCCTATGCAGGAATGGCAAAGGCTGAAGCGGGCGGCTAAGCCGACGTTGAAGGAGCTGCTGCTGGCCGGAGGCGCGCGAGGAGAACTGAACATTCCCGAGCGAGGCGGAAGACGTCGTCGTGTGCCTAGAGCATGATCCGGAAAAGTGGGAACCGGTTTTCCGAAAAGATCATGCTCAAACAAAGAGATGAAGGGATTTTGTCTGACGCTGATGTACCTCCTCGATACAAATGTCGTGCCGGAGCTGCGCCGGATTCGGCCGCATGGCGCGGTGCTCGCTTGGCTCGAGAGCGTAGGCGATGAAAATCTGCACCTTTCTGCCGTTACCATCGGCGAGATTCAGGCGGGCATTGAGATCACCCGTGAACTGGACCCGGACAAGGCGGCTGAGATCGAGGTTTGGCTGGGGCAGGTTACTGAAACCTACAACATATTAGATATGGATGCGCAAACCTTCCGTTGCTGGGCACGCCTCATATATCGCAGGTCAGACCATCTGATTGAAGATACAATGCTTGCCGCCACTGCGATGGTCCATAATCTGATTGTCGTCACCCGCAATGTACGAGATTTCGAAGGGCTCGATGTTCACACCTTGAATCCCTTTGATACGATGGATGATTAGAGCTCGCCGGTGCTCATTTCCACCGGCCAAAAAATTCACTTCGTTGGGAATATTATCACAAGCGCGTGAGTCTCTCGTGAGGGGCCAGATTATGCCGAAGCAAAGGCTTTGCTTGGAATGGTTTTTGCTGCCTCAGAGCGGGGGGCTTTAGGTGAAGTTGATCAAAACGAAGGAGACTTTCGGCCAGGCCGGCGTCGGCAAGAGGGGCGAGGTGACGCTTTCTCTCCGCGACCTCATGGACATGGCTATGGTGCAACCGCCTGCGCCCGAACGCGGCCGAGTTGGGGCTGCGGCCTGCCCGGAATGGGGATTCGCCCTTCACGCTTTTTTCGACGGAGAGTTGGACCCGGCGGATTCGTTCGCCTGCGAGCGGCACCTTGCGCGCTGCCCGGGCTGCTCCCTGGAAATCGAGAGCTTGGAAGTCATGCGCCGGAAGATCAAACGCTTTGCCCTCGGCTGGGATGCTCCCGCGTTGCGGAACAAGTCTGCCGGATAAGCTCGATCGGTGGAGCTCGTAGGGATGGGTTGAGCCCTTCGCGAAACCCATCGCCATTGTATTGAACAAGGATGGGGTTCGCTCCACTTAATCCTACGAACTGCAGGCTCACCCACTTGCCCGACGGGCAAATCAAAAAATTCGTGTCCAGCCCCGTTTCAAAAAATATTGCGCTTCGCGAATAGGTAGAAGCAGCGGTAGATCAAAGGGGTCTCATCCCCAAAAGAGGGGCGGCTCGCGATCGTCACGAACGTGGGGGATGGGATGCGGTGGACGTAGAAGCGGCGAGCGCAATCTGTGCGCGGACGAACGGCGCTTTTACGGACGGCGAAGTCGTGTGGTCCTGACGCCCCGACGCTGGCGTCAAGTTGGCGGAAGAAATCTTCCGCTGGCGATGGTGGCAAACAAGCCCGGTCACCAAGGAGAGCGCGAAGGAAACCGTTAAAACCATTGCGCAGGG
>WNFR01001463.1_pt1 | contig 24663 bp, 20 predicted proteins | sample 5400221 | NCBI WGS metagenome assembly WNFR01 (sample SAMN13153357, study PRJNA577476) | soil metagenome | isolation source: 40 cm soil under Madrone tree | place: USA:California | collected 2016-06-14 | reverse complement strand
TCATCGCGTTTTTCAAGAAGGTCGACACGATGCTGGGTGAGCTGACGCAGCTCAAGGACGACATTCGTCAGCTCGTCGATCGCTACAAGCAGCTGGCCGCCGACACGAAGCAGGCCGCCGCTCCGGAATTCACCGGACAGCGGCCGGTCCTCCACGCCGACCACATCGGCGCGACGACCTTCATCGAGAAAGGCTGGAGCCTCATCTCGCTCGGCGACCACGCCGGCGCGATTCAGGCGCTCACCAAGGCGCTGCAGCTCTCGCCCGGCGAGACGCAGGCCGAGTCACTGCTCGGCTGGGCGCAGATGCTGCACGAGGACTACGACGACGCGCTCGGCACGTTCCAGAAAGTGCTGATGAAGGAGCCGGCGAATTCCCTCGCGCGCATCAACGTCGGCTACATCTGCCTGAAGAAACGGATCTTCGGCGAAGCGATCGAGCACCTGTCGAAAGCGATCCGGTTGGACAACGACAGGAAGGCGACGTTGTATGCGCACTTCTATCTCGGCCTCGTGTATTTGCAACGTGAGATGTTCGAGGACGCGGAGACATTCTTCGAGAAGACGATCAAGCTCGGTCCCAACCTGATCGAGGCCTACTACGAGCTCGGTCGCGCCCATTGGTTCGGCGGGGATCAGGCGAAAGCCAAGTCCACGTGGGAAGACGGCTTCAAGGCGAACAAGTTCAATCCCTGGGGCAAGAAGTGTCAGGAAATGCTCGAGCGTGTTGCCAAGGGCGAGGAGCCGCCGCGGGAATAGCGCTGCTTGCCCTGCTGCTGCAGGGTCCCACCGCGATCACCGTAGGTCGAGTGACCGCCATCGCATGGCCGAATCAGCAAACGTTGGCGGCTTCCATGGCGGAAGCGGCCGACCATGCGCGTGATTTCCCCGGCATCGGTTCGCTGCCCGATCGCCCGATTCGCATCATCCTCGCGCCGACCCGCGAGACGTACGACTCTCTCACGCGCGGGCGACTCCCGCTCTGGAGCGAAGGCGCGGCATTCCCGGACGCGGGAACGATTGTGTTGTTGACCGACCGACCGTCCGACCGTCCGACCGTCGCTCTGCGTCATGAGCTCGCGCACCTCGCGCTCGGCTGGCATGTCGGTCGCCACGTGCCGCTCTGGTTCGAGGAAGGGTACGCCGCGGTCGCGGCCCAGGAGTGGGACCGGCTCGACGCGCTGCGGCTCAACTGGCAGCTCGCGCGCGGCGTGCGCATGGACCTCGATGACGTCGATCGCGCCCTCCGGGGAGCGCGGGGTGACGCGGAGACGGGCTACGCGCTCGCCGCCACCGCCGTGCTGCTGCTCCAGCGGTGGGGCGGGGAACGCGGGCTCGCCCCCTTGCTCGCCAACCTGCCGCAGGCGGAGTCCTTTGACGCCGCGTTGCGCGCGACCTACCACGTGACCGAGGGGGACTTCGAGCTGCGCTGGCAGCGCGACGTCGGCTCACGCTACGGCTGGCTGTCGTGGTTTGCGGCGATGGGCTTTTTCTGGCTGTCGATTGGCGCGCTCCTCGCGGCGCTGGTGCTGCTGCGGCGGCGGCGCGACCAGCGCAAGCGCGCCGCGCTGGAGGCGGAACTGCTTGACGAGCTTGAGATTACCGAATAAACTCCAGCCGCTTATGCCAGACCAAACTCTTGCACGTTCGCGCCTGCGGTTCGGACCGAAGAACTACATCGTTCTCGGCGCGGCGCTCGTCTCGCTCGTCCTGGGTTACTGGCTGTTGTCGAGAGGATCTACGACGCTCGCGCCGGTGCTGCTCGTCCTGGGCTACTGTGTGTTGTTTCCGGTAGGCCTGGCGCTGTAGCGCCTCCGCTCCCCCAATGGCACGGGCGAATAGCTCAGCGGTTCAGAGCGCCTGCCTTACACGCAGGATGTCGGGGGTTCGAATCCCTCTTCGCCCACTGGTGTAGCAGCCCGTAACGGAGGAACGAACACGGTGAGAGCGTTTCCATTCGCGGTAGCTCTGACGATCGGCGTTGCGACCATCGCATCCGCGCAGCAACTGGCCGCGCCGCAGCAGCCGACCGAGAGACTGCTCATCCTGCCCTTCATGGCTTCGTCGGCCGACTCCGCCACGAGCATTGCATTGGCTGATGCGGTACGCGATCGCGTCAATGCGCTCGTCAAGAGCAAAGTCATGGTGGTGCCCAAGGCGAAACTGTGTGAAGCGCTCAGCCAATCGGGATTCCCCTGCAACGGTCTGCTCGACGATCAACAGGCGAAGCAGCTCGCGCGCTTTCTCCAGGTGCATGCGTACATCACCGGGACGTTCGCGAAGAACGGCGCGAACTTGACGGCCGATGTCCAGATGATCGACATCGGCAGCTCCGGTATTTCCGGCCGCTTTACCGCGACGAACGGCAATCCCGGAACGGCGGAGGCGCTCGCCGAGACGATTGCGCAGAAGATCGCGACGACGGTGCGTGTGAGCGAGCAGGTCCGCACCTGCTACGATGACCGGCGGAAGGGGCAGTTCGCTCGCGCGCGGGCGGACGCCCAGAAAGCGTTGACCATCGATCCCACCTCGACCTCGGCGTGGCTCTGCGTCGCTACGGTTTACGAAGCGCAGCGAATGCCGGTGGACAGCATGATCGCGGCGAACGAGCGCGCGTTGAAGGGCGACTCGCTCAACGGCACCGCGCTCCAGAACCTGGCCCAGCTCTACCAGCAGAAGAACGACACGGCGAAGGCGATGCAAGCGCTCGTCAAACAGGTCCGCGGCGAGCCGCGTAACACGCAGCGACGCCTCCAGGTCGCGCAGCTGATGCGGCAGGCGAAGCAGTACGAGGGCGCCATTGCGTTACTCGACGAAGGCTTGAAGGTGCAGCCTGGCGACTCGCAGCTGCTCGATATGAAGCTGACGATTTGCACCGAAGCGTCGAATTTCCGCTGCGCCCTGGACGTGTGGGTCGCGAAGTTCGATCACGACACCGCCCTGCGGGGAGACACGACGTTCTTGAAACCGGCGCTCGGCGCGGCGCAACAAGTCTCCGACACGCAGGCGCTGCTCAAATTCACGGAAGCTGCGGTCCGTTCTCACCCGAACAACGTCAGCTTCGTCAAGGCGCGGGCGGGGGCGTTCGAGCTGGCGGGCAAGACCGATTCTGCCCTGGTCTACTACAAGAAGGCGCTGGCGGTCAATCCCAACGATGTCGGCACCAGCCTGCAGATCGCGAAGGTCATGGTCGACGCAGCGGTGTGGGATACGACCGGCCAGAAGGATACCGTCGCCGTGAAACCGAGACGCGCGGCGTTCGTGGCGAAACTGGACTCGGCCAAGGTCTACCTGAAACCCGGGCTCAGCTCGCCAGATTCGACACAGCGGCTGGCGGCCGCGGTCATCATGCTCACCGCCGGCTCTAAGCTCGGGCAGGCCGCTGCGTTTCCCGCAGTCTACACCTGGACCGACTCGCTGCTCACGATCATCGGCTTTACGCCGAGGAATGCCGCTGACACGCTGGGACCCAGGCACCAGATTCGTATCAACGCAAGTTTCTGGTATGGCGTCTCATCTGTGCTGACATTGAACCCGCCCTATCAAGAGATGTCGAAGGCCAAAGGGGCGGCTCGCTGCGTACTGGCCCACGGGTTCTACGATCGTCTCGCGCGAACCAAATCCGCGCTGCTCCTGGGCCACCGGGCTTCGCCGCCGTTCGCGGATCAGATGCTCGGGTACGTCGCCCAGTACGAAAAAACGAAGGCGTCCGTGCAGGCGGCGTTCAAGTGCAAGCCGTCGTTGAATTGACCTGATCACGGGTCTATATTCCGGCGCTCCGTAAGGGGCTTGGGGCTGTAGCTCAGCTGGTTAGAGCGCCGGTCTGTCACACCGGAGGTCGCGGGTTCGAGCCCCGTCAGCCCCGCCTGAGAGCGTTCCGACTTCCTATCCCCCCCCTGAATGGCGGGGGTTTTCTTATTATGGAGCGTGCCCAGGGCAGCTTCTGACTCCCCGTCGATTCCGTATCACACCCCGGTCCTCGCTGCGGCCGTGCGCGAGTGGGCGAGCGCCAGCACGTGTGCCGTCGATGCGACCATCGGCGGCGGCGGCCACGCCGCTGTCCTGCTGGGGCTAGGGGCTCGGGTCTTGGGAATTGATCGAGATCCAAACGCAGTTGCCGCCACTCGCCGCCGCCTTGGCACCGTCAATATCGAATACCTCGAATCTTCGTTCGCCGCCCCCGCCGCCCTCGCCGCCATCGCGGCATTCCACCCCGACCGGATCCTGCTCGACCTCGGTGTCAGCTCGCACCAGATCGACACGCCGGAGCGCGGGTTCACGTTCCGGCCCGGCGCGCCACTCGATATGCGAATGGGGGGAAAAGGGTCGGGGGAAGGGGGAAGAGGTGTGAGCGCGCGAGATGTCCTGAACACGTGGCCGGCTGAGCGACTCAGCGCGGTATTCACTGACTATGCCGACGAGCGCCGCGGACGTTCGCTCGCCAGGGAAATCGTCCGGCGCCGGCTCAATGCTCCTTTCGGCATCAGCGATGATTTCGTGAATGCGATCCGCGCCGTGCTCGGCCCACGCTCGGGTCCGCCCGATTTCGCGCGTCTGTTCCAGGCCCTGCGCATCGCCGTGAATGAGGAGCTCGAGACGCTCGCCGCCGCGTTGCCCGCGATGCGCGATGCGCTGGTCCCCGGGGGCCGTCTGGGCGTCATCACCTACCATTCGGGTGAGGACCGCATCGTGAAGCACGCGTTTCGCGAGTGGGGTCGCGAGTGCATCTGTCCGCCGCGCCAGCCGATCTGCACCTGCCGGGGTCGGGCCCTGGGGCGAGTGCTCACGAAGAAGGCCGTGTCCCCCTCGCCCGACGAGATCGCATCCAATCCGCGCGCGCGATCGGCCCAATTCCGCGTCTTCGAAACCGCGGCCGATGAGGTTTAGAGGCCGCCATTGGATCGCGTTCTGGCTCGTCGCGTTGCTGGCGGCGCTCTGGGCCGTCATCGCCCGGCAGACATCCGCGCTCAACTCGGCGCGCGCACTCGCAGATTTGCGCGCGGAGCGCGCGTCGCTGGAGGGCCGCCGCGCCGACTTGGAACGCCGCGTGCGCTCCGCGCAAAGCCGGACCGTCTTACTTCCGCGCGCCCGAAAACTCGGGCTGCGACTGCCGGCTGATACGGAGATTATTCTGATTCCGGCTCCCTCCGCCCAACCTCCCGACCGGCCGCACTGATGGCGAAACCTCTCGTACGACTCCGTGTCGTGGAGATCGCCCTCGGCGCCGCGCTGCTGGCGCTGGTGCTGCGCGCGGCGCAGGTGCAGCTGCTGGAAGGGCGCAAGTACGCCGCCGCCGCCAAGTCACAGCGCACCGAGCGAGTCGTGCTCGAGGCGCGGCGCGGCACGCTGTTCGACCGCCACGGGCTCGGGCTCGCGCTGACCCAGGAGACGTATCATGTCGGGATCGCGCCGAACGAGCTGCGCGATCCGCCGCGCGATGCCGCGAGGATTGTGCGGCAGCTCCATCTCGCGCCGACCGACGTCGATCGCGGGCTGCGACGTCGCTACGCCTGGTTCGCCGGGCCCTTTACGACGCTCGAGGTGCAGCCGCTGCGCAGCATGCGCGGCGTGCATCTCGAGCCCGTGCTGCGGCGCTTCTATCCGTCGCCCGAGTTTGCCCGCGCGGTGCTGGGAAGGGTGGGGGAAGACGGTCGCGGGGGTGGTGGTGGCGGAGGTGGCTTGGAGCGACTGCTCGACAGCTTGCTGGCCGGGACGCCAGGCGCCGCGGTCGTGTTGAAGGACCGCGAGGGCCGCGAGTACGAATCGCCGGCGCGCGTGATTTCCGAGCCGGTTGCCGGCAATGACGTCGTGCTCACGCTTGATGCCGAGCTGCAGGAGATCGCGCAGCGCGCGCTCGACGACGCAATCGACAACATGGAAGCGGATGGCGGCGACGTCGTGATGCTCGATCCCGCGACCGGCGAGATCCTGGCCGTTGCATCTCGGCGCGCCGACGGCAGCATGCGGCCGAGCGCGTTCACGGAAACGTTCGAGCCAGGATCGGTCGCCAAGATTTTCGCGGCCGCGGCGCTCATCACGTTCGATCGGATCCGGCCCGGGGAGCGGGTGTCGGGAGAAGGGGGCCGTTACCGCCTGCCCGATCGTGTGGTCACGGATGAGCACCCGCTGCCCTCACTCACCCTGGCCGATGCGATCAGAGTCTCGAGCAACATCGCCCTCGTGAAATTCGCGGCGCGGCTGCATCCGGACGAGCAGTACGGCGTGCTGCGCGGGTTCGGCCTCGGCGCCCCGACCGGCGTCGAGTTCCCCGCCGAGTCGCCGGGACGGTTGCGGCCGCCCCGCGAGTGGTCGCGTCCCAGCTCCGCGAGCCTCGCGATCGGCTACGAGCTGGCGGTGACGCCGATCCAGCTCGCGGCGGCGTACGGCGCGATCGCCAATGACGGCGTCCTGCTCGAGCCCACGCTGATTCGCGAGATCCGGAGGCCCGACGGCACCGTGCGCTACCGGCATCGTCCCGAGCCGGTCCGCCGGGTGGTGACGCCCCAGGTTGCTGCCAAGCTGCGCGATTTGCTGCGCGGCGTGGTCGAAGCCGGCGGCACGGCGGAACGGGCCGCGCTCGCCAACTTCCAGCTTGCTGCCAAGACCGGTACCGCCCGCCGAGTGGTCGGCGGGCGCTACGCGGCGGGCCAGTACACAGCCTCGTTTGCGGCGCTGTTTCCCGCCGGTGAGCCGCAGCTCGTGGTCGTCATGAAGATCGACAATCCGCAGCGCGGCAGTTATTTCGCGGCGCAGACCGCTGCGCCGGTGACCCGCTCGATGCTCGAGCAGGCGCTCGCCGCGCGCACGGTGGCGCTCGATCGCGCCCGGCTCACGAATGTGGCGAGCACAGCAGACAGACGAGAGACGCCGCTCGACGAGCCCGATGGGGTGGTCCCTTACGTCATGCAATGGCCCTACGTCCCCGATACCGCGACGGCGCAACCCGACCGCGTCGTCCCCAACGTGACGGGGCGTCCGCTGCGCGAGGCGGCCCGCACGCTGCACCGCCGCGGCTTTCATGTCGTCGTCAAAGGGTGGGGCGTCATCCACCACACCTGGCCCGCCGCCGGTGAACACGCGGCAGCGGGGACGACCGTCACCGTGTTTGCCGAACCGCCTCCAGTATCACGCCCGTGAGTCGATCATTGCAGGAGGTCGTGGACGCGCTGGCGCGCGCCGGTGTCTTGATAGATGCGCCTGACTCGCGCGACACAGCCTTGCCCGCGATCACCGGCCTTACCGCCGACGCGCGAAAGCTCGAGCGCGGGATGCTGTTCTGCGCCGTCCGCGGGGCGGCGCTCGACGGCCACACATTCGTCGCCGACGCGGCGGCGCAGGGCGCGGCGGCGGCGCTGGTCGAGGTCCGGCAGCCGGTCGCCATTCCGCAGGTCATGGTGCGCAACGGCCGGCGCGCCGCCGCGATCGCCGCCGAGGCGTGGTATCGCCGGCCGGCGTCACGGCTGCAGATGATCGGGGTGACGGGGACCAACGGAAAGACGACGTCGGTCATCCTCGCCCGGCATGTGTTGAGCGCGCTCTGGCCGATGGGGGCGATCGGGACGCTCGGCGCGTTCGATCCGGCCGGGGCGGCGGTCGAAAGCGAGGCGGGCAACCTCACGACGCCCGGTCCCATCGATCTCCAGGCGACGCTCGCCGCGCTGGTCGATCGCGGCGCCGCGGGCGTCGCCATGGAGGTTTCCTCGCACAGCCTCGATCAGGGCCGCGTCGACGGCCTCACCTTTCGCGCCGCGATCTTCACCAACCTGACCCGCGATCATCTCGATTATCACGAGACGTTCGACGCCTATTTCGCAGCCAAGGCCAAGCTCGTCGGCTACCTCGCGGACACCGGCCTCGCGGTGATCAATGCGGACGACGCCGCGTGGGTACGGCTGCCGCCCTCGCCACGCCGGATCACCTTTTCCGCGACGTCGCCCACCGCCGACGTCACCGCACGCGACGTGCGCGTGGACGCGAAGGGCGCGCGCTTCACGTTCGTGACGACGCGGGGAAGCTTTCCGGTGGCGCTGCCGCTCCTCGGACGGTTCAACGTCGCGAATGCGTTGGGCGTCGCGGCCTGCGCGGTGGGGTTGGAGGTACCGCCCAGCGTCGTCGCCGAACGGCTCACGACCTCGCCGCAGGTTCCCGGCCGCATGGAGCGCATCGCTGTGGACCCCTGTGTCGTGCTGCGCGACTACGCCCACACGCCCGACGCGCTGGAACGGGCGCTCGAGACGGTGCGCGAGGTGACGTCGTCTGCCGGACGGGTGATCGTGGTGTTCGGCGCCGGCGGGGACCGCGACCGCGGCAAGCGAGCGCCGATGGGCGAGATCGCCGTGCGGCTGGCGGATATCGCGATTGTGACGTCCGACAACCCGCGCACCGAGGATCCAGAGAAGATTCTGGACGACGTGGAAGCCGGGATGACGGGGGGGGGCCGCCCGCACTATCGCATCGTCGATCGCCGCGCCGCGATCGGTCAGGCGCTCGATCTGGCGCGCGAGGGTGATACGGTCTTGCTCGCCGGCAAAGGGCATGAGACCTATCAGGTCGTCGGCACCACCAAGGAGCCGTTCGACGAACGGGAAGTGGTCCGCAGCCTGGGGGCGAACTGATGGGGGCTCGGGGCTCGGGACTCGGGACTGGGCACGTCTGGACCAGCGACGAAGTCGCTGCCGCGCTCGGTCTACAGGCGCCCAGCAAGCTGACGTTCAAGACGATCACCACCGATACCCGAACCCCGAGCCCCGAGTCCCTTTTTGTCGCACTGAAAGGCGACAAGTTCGACGCCCACAGCTTTCTCGACAAAGCCAAGGCGGGAGGGGCGACCGCGGCCGTGGTGCGACGCGGCACGCCCCCCGTCGCGGGCCTTCCTTTCTTTGAGGTGGATGACACCCTCACCGCGCTTGGTCTGCTCGCGCGCGCCCGGCGTCGCATGCTACCCGAGGGGACGCCCGTCGTCGCGATCACCGGGTCCAGCGGCAAGACGAGCACCAAGGAGATGATCCGGGCGGCGTTGAGCGCGCGCTATCGCGTCCATGCCACGACGGCGAACCTCAACAATCTCATCGGCGTGCCGCTCACGATCCTCGGGGCGCCGGAGGATACCGAAGCACTCGTCGTCGAGGCCGGGGCGAGCGTACCGGGGGAAATCGCGCGTTTGCGCGACATCATCGAGCCCACGATCGCCGTGATCACGAATATCGGCTACGCGCATGTCGAGGGGTTCGGGTCGCTGGAACGCGTGATGGCTGAAAAACTATCCCTTCTGGATCGCGCGCCGGTGGCCGTCATCGGCTCGGGACCCGACGCCATGTGGCCCGAGGCGCGCCGCCGGACGCAGGTGATTCCGGCCGCGCTCCCTGGGAAAAGCAGCGAGGACGCGTTGCTCGACCGCTACCTGGACCGGGACGGCCATCCCCGCCTGTCGCTCGGCTCTGGAGAGAAGATCACGCTCCCGGCGCTCGGCATTCATCAGCTCGAGAACGCGCAGATCGCCCTGGCCGTGGCGCAGCGCGCGGGTGTCGATCACGACGCCGCCGTGCGGGCGCTGGCGAGCGTGCAGCTCCCCGAAGGGCGCGGGGACGTGCGGGAAATCGGCAACCTGGTCGTGATCGACGACACCTACAACGCCAACCCCGCCTCGATGCGGCGGGCGGTCCAGACCGGGGCCTGGTTGGCCCAGCGGCAGCGGCGGCCGTTCGTGGTGGTGGTGGGGACGATGTTGGAGTTAGGACCGGAAAGTGCAAGATTGCACGCCGAAGCGGCGCGCGAAATCGTCCAACGGAGGCCCGCGCTCGTTGCCGCGGTGGGCACGTTTGCGCGCGTCTTCGAGTCCCTGCGGGAGGCGCTCGGCGGCCGGCTGATTACGGCGGCCGACGCGGACGCACTCGGACCCAGGCTGAAATCGGCGCTGCGTGGCAATGAGCTGGTGCTGCTCAAAGCTTCACGAGGAGTGGCCTTGGAACGTGTCCTCAACTACCTGACCTGATGCTCTATCATCTGCTCGCGCCGCTCGCACGCCAGCACATCATCTTCAATCTCTTCAACTACATCACATTCCGCGCGGCGGGCGCGACCGTCACCGCGCTGCTGCTCGCCTTCATCGTCGGACCGTGGATCATCCGCAAACTCCAGGAACACAAGATCGGTCAGATCGTGCGCGCCGAGGGGCCCACCAGCCATCACGGCAAGCGCGGAACGCCGACGATGGGCGGCTTGATCATCATTCTCGCGACCGTCATCCCCACGTTGCTGTGGGCCCGGCTCGACAGCCGCTACGTCATCGTCGCCGTGGTGGCGACGCTCTGGATGGGGCTGATCGGGTTCCTCGATGACTATCTGAAGATCGTGCGCGGCCAGTCGCAGGGACTCGTCGCGCGCTGGAAACTGGTCGGCCAGATCTCGTTCGGGATTGGCTTGGGCGCGTATCTCCTTCTCTTTCCCTTGACGAGCAGCGTCGACCCGAACGCCACGCAGCTCCCGTTGTTCAAGTACATCGTGTGGGTTCTTCCGTGGCCGGTCTACCTCTTGTTCGTGACGTTCGTGACGACGGCGAGCTCGAATGCGGTGAACCTGACGGACGGGCTGGATGGACTCGCGGCGGGACTCACCGTCATCGTCGGTGGCGCGTTCGCGATCTTCTCGTATCTGTTCGGCCGCGTCGACGCCGCGCGCTACCTCGGCGTGCTCCATCTGCCCGGCGCGGGTGAGCTCACGATCTTCTGCGGGGCGCTGATGGGTGCGTCCCTCGGGTTTCTCTGGTTCAACGCGTATCCGGCGCAGGTGTTCATGGGCGATACCGGCGCGCTGGCCATCGGGGGGGCCCTGGGCACCGTCGCGATTCTCCTCAAGACCGAGTTCCTGCTGCTGATCGCGGGCGCCGTGTTCGCCGCCGAAACGGTGTCGGTACTGATCCAGACGAGCACGTACAAGTGGCGCAAACGGCGGTACGGGAAAGAGTACGCGGACGCGCACAAGGTTTTTCGCATGGCGCCGCTGCATCACCATTTTGAAAAACTGGGTTGGGCCGAGCCGCAGGTCGTGATGCGGTTCTACATCCTCGGCGTGTTGAGCGCGATGATCGCGCTCGCCACCCTCAAGGTGCGATGATCGAGCAGGCTCGCGGCGGGTTGGTCCCAGACGATTGGCGCCGCGCCGGCAGCGTCGTCGCGATCATCGGCCTCGGCAAGAGCGGTGTGGCGGCGGCCCGGTTGCTCGCGCGCGAGGGCGTGCGGGTCTACGCGAGCGACGCGTCCGATCATCCGTACGCCGGCGAAGCCGCCGAAGCCCTCAAGGGCGTGCCGCGGGTGGACGTCGAGATCGGCCGGCACGATCTCAACAAGATCCGCCACGCCGCGGGGGTCGTCGTGTCCCCGGGCGTGCCGCCCGATGCGCCGGTGCTGGCCGCGGCCCGGCATGCCGGCGTCGAGATCGTCTCGGAGCTCGATCTCGGCTTTCGCGCGCTCGCGGCGCTGCAGCCCGGTACGCGCAGCATCGCGATCACCGGTACGAACGGCAAGACGACGACGACGGCGCTGGTCGCCCATCTGCTCAGTGCCGCGGGCTTGCAGTCGACCACCGCGGGGAACATCGGGCGGCCGGTGACCGACCTCGCGATGGCGCAGGAGCGCTACCAGTGGCTGAGCCTCGAGGTGTCCTCATTTCAGCTGCACGACAGCCCCAACTTCGCGCCCGAAATCGGCGTGCTCACGAACCTCGCGCCCGATCACCTGGACCGCTATCCATCGGCGGAGGCGTACTACGCCGACAAGCGATTGCTGTTTCGCAACGCGGCCGAGGGTGACGTCTGGGTGCTCAATGCGGACGACCGGCTGGTGCTCGAGCTCGCCCGCGGCGTCGCGGGGCGCCGGGTGCTGTTCTCGCTCGCCAAATCGACAGATGCCTGGTACGACGCGAAAGCTCGCGTGCTCCACATCGGCGGCGAGCCGTTGATCCCGCGTGACGAGCTGCACCTGCTCGGCGACCACAACGTGGCGAACGCGCTCGCGGCCGCGCTTGCCGTTCACGAAGCGGGCGTACCGCCGTCCTTGATCGGGGAGGGGCTGCGCTCCTTTCGCGCGCTGCCGCACCGGCTCGAGCCCGTCCGGGAGGTCGACGGCGTGTTGTGGATCAACGATTCCAAGGCCACGAATATCGCGGCCACGACGGTGGCGGTGATCGCGATGCAGCGGCCCTTTGTGCTGCTGCTCGGCGGCCGGCACAAAGGCGAGCCCTACACGAGTCTCGCGCCGCTCCTCGCCGATCGTTGTCGCCTCGTGATCGCGTACGGGGAAGCGGGTCCGCTGGTCGAGCAGGATCTCGAAGGGAAGGTGCCGCTCGAGCGTGGCACGACCTTCGAGGACGTCGTCGAGCGAGCGCGGCGCGCCGCGAAGCCGGGCGATGCCGTGCTGCTGTCTCCCGCCTGCTCGAGCTACGACATGTTCAAGAACTACGAAGAACGGGGGGCCACATTCCGGCGACTCGTCGAAGCGCGGTGATGTGGGAGGGCCGGCTGCTCGCCGTCGTCACGGCGGTGCTCGTCGTCTTCGGGCTGGCCGCCGTCTACGGCGCGTCGAGCCTGGTGACAGTGGCTGGCGGCCAGGTCGGCGCGAGCTTCGCGCTGCGCCAGGCGGTCGGCGCGGCCGTGGGCGGCCTGCTCGCGATCGTGTTCGCGCGCTTGGACTACCATCGCTGGAGGCGATGGGCCTGGCCGTTGCTCGGGGTCACGGTGCTCTTGCTGCTCATGCCCCTGCTGCCGTTCACCCATCCCATCACGCCCACGATCAACGGCGCACGCCGCTGGGTGAACCTCGGCTTCCTCACGCTGCAGCCGTCGGAGCTTGCGAAGTTTGCCGTCGTGGTCTGGTGCGCGATGCTCGCCGCGAAAAAGGGCGAGCAGGTGCGCGACTTCCAGCAAGGAGTGCTGCCGTTCGTGGTCATCCTCGTGCCCGTGATCGGACTCATCTTTCTCGAGCCGCATCTGTCGATGGCGTTGCTCGTCGCGATTCTCGCCGGCAGCGTGCTGTTTACCGCCGGTGCGCGCATCGGGCATTTCCTCGCCCTGGGGGTCGCCTCGACACCGCTGTTGTTCGGCGCCGTGGCGACCGCGCAGTACCGCATGGCGCGGGTGCTCACGTTCCTGAATCCCGGCGCCGCACCCCAGGAAGCGACGTGGCAGGTGCAGCAATCGCTCACCGGCATCGGGGCGGGGCAGCTGCTCGGCGCCGGTTTCGGTCAGGGCCAGCAAAAGCTCGGCTACCTGCCGTACGCGTACTCCGATTTCATTTTCTCGACGATCGGAGAGGAATGGGGCTTTCTCGGCGTGCTCGCGATCGCCCTGCTGTTCGGCACGTTCGTCTGGCTCGGCTTCCGCATCGCGCGCAACGCACCGGATCCGTTCGGCCAGCTCCTCGCGACCGGCATCAGCGTGATGATCGGTCTCAGCGTCGTGCTGCACATCGGCGTGAGCCTCGCCGTGATTCCGGCGACCGGCGTGACGTTGCCGTTCATGTCGTATGGACGGTCGTCGCTCATTGTTGCGCTCGCGGCGACGGGAGTGCTGGCGAGTGTTGGGAGAGCCCGGAGAGATTCACGTGCGGCGTGATTGCGTGCGGCGTGCGGCGCAGCAAGGATGGTTCGAGCGTTCCATGCAACGCCGCACGCGCCACGTCGCACGCCGCACGTGAAGATTTTAATTGCCGGCGGTGGCACCGGCGGCCACCTCATGCCCGCGCTCGCGCTCGCGCACGTCGCGGCTGATCGGGGACACGACGTTGTCCTGGTGGGAGCCGAGCGTGGCATCGAAGCGCAGATCCTCCCGCACCATCCCTTTCGATTTCACTTGCTGCCGATGGAGCCGATCTATCGCCACGCGTGGTGGCGCAACCTGCGCTGGCCCGTAATCGCCGTGCGCGCCTGGCACACGGCCGGGCAGGTGCTTCGCGATGAGCAGCCGGCGATCGTCATCGGCACGGGCGGCTACGCCGCGGGGCCGCTCGTCTGGCGCGCGCAGAACGCGCGCATTCCGACCGCGCTGCAAGAACAGAACGCGTTCCCCGGACTCACGCAGCGCTGGCTCGCCCGGCGGGCGCGACAAGTGCACCTCGGGTTTCCCGAAGCCCGTCTCCGCTTGTCACCGGGCCCCGAGACGCAGGTCTTCGTGTTCGGCAATCCGATTACGCCGCCGGGAGCGGTGGATGCGAACGCGGCGCGCGCCGAATTCGGGTTGAGCGCGGAGCGCCGCACCGTGCTCGTTTTCGGCGGCAGCCAGGGCGCGCGTGCGATCAACCAGACCATCGCGCGCGTCCTGGAGCGCGGACAGCTGGGTGACGTGAATCTCCTGTGGGGAACCGGTACGATGCATCTGGAGCGCTACGCCCCGCTCGCGGTACGGGGCCGAGTCGTCGTGCGCGGGTTCTTCGATCCGATCGGGGCAGCCTACGGTGCCGCGGATCTCGTGGTCGCACGCGCGGGCGCGATGACCGTCTCCGAGTTGTGCGCGTGGGGGAAGCCCAGCGTCCTGGTGCCGCTGCCGACAGCCGCGGCCGATCACCAGACCTTCAACGCGCGAGCCCTCGCGAATGCCGGTGCGAGCGTGCTACTGCTCGAGAGTGAGTTCACGCCGGACGGCTTCGCGAAGACGGTCGTCCCGTTGGTCCACGACGACAAACGGCTCGACGCCCTGGCCCAGAGTGCCCGGGGGAGGGGTCACCCGAATGCTGCCCGAACCATCATGTCAAAGGTTTTAGAGCTTTCGCAAGTTGCGTAGATTTCCTATATTAGCTCCCCACAGATGACCTTGTTTCGAGCCGGAGATCCCCGTCCCATCCACTTCATGGGCATAGCCGGGGCGGGGATGAGCGCCTTGGCGATGCTGGCCAGGCACCGGGGAGTCGCCATAACTGGTTGTGATTCCGACACTTCTGGGACAGCCGCCGATGACTTGATCGCCCTGGGAGTACCTGTGTGGAGGGGCCACGATCCGCACCATGTGGAAGGGGCTCGGGCCATTGTAGTTACGGCCGCGGTCCCGCGGGATCACCCGGAACTGGACAAGGCCCGCGCCTTGGGCCTGCCGGTGGTGCGTCGGGCTGACGCGCTGGGGGACCTGGTCGCTGGCGGAAAAGAGGACGTCGTGGCGGTCGCCGGCACGCATGGCAAGACGACCACCACAGTCATGGTGACAGAGGCGCTTACGGCCGCCGGGCGAAATCCCACGGGACTCGCCGGCGGCCGTGTCGCTGCGTGGGGCGGCAACGCCCGGATCGGCGGCGACGACCTCTACGTCGTCGAGGCCGACGAGTACGACAAGGCGTTCTTGTCGCTGCGGCCGACGATCGCGGTGGTGAACAACGTGGAGGCGGATCATCTCGAGTGCTACGGCAGCATGGAAGCGCTCGAGGACGCGTTCGTCGAATTCGCGAACCGGGCGGGGCGCGTGATCGTCGGCGCGGACGACACGGGTGCCGATCGCGTTGCGTTGCGTGTGAGCGCGCCCGTGTGGCGCGTCGGTCACGGTGCGACGGCGGACGTGCGCATTCGCGCGGTGCGCCTCGAGCCGGGCGGCTCGCGCGCCACGATTTCGCTGCCGGGTGGCGACACGGTCGAGCTCGCGCTGGTCGTGCCGGGATTGCACAACGTGCGCAACGCGGCGGCGGCGCTCGCGGTGGTGCGGGCACTAGGCGCGGACGTCGAGGCCGGCGCGCGTGCGCTGTCCGAGTTCCGCGGTGTCGGCCGGCGGTTCGAACGGCTGGGTGAGGCGCGAGGCGTGACGGTCGTCGACGATTACGCGCATCACCCGACCGAAGTCGCCGCGACGCTGGCGGCGGCGCGGCAGGCGTTTCCGGGCCGGCGTCTGATCGCCGTGTTTCAGCCGCACCTGTTCTCGCGGACGGCATTGCACGGTGAAGCGCTCGGCAAAGCGCTCGCGGCCGCGGACGTGGTCGTCGTCGCACCGATCTACGCGGCGCGAGAGCAGCCGCAGGCGGGCGTGACGCATCACCTCGTCGTGCGCGGCGCGACGCGGGCCGGCGCGGCGACGGTTGCCGTGCGCGAGCGTGCCGGGCTGATGACTCACGTGGTCCGCGCGGTGCGTGGCGGTGACGTGGTGTTCACGCTCGGCGCCGGCGACATCACGCGAGTCGGACCTGAGCTGCTGGAGATTCTGGGAGCAGGGAGCAGGGAGCAGGGAGCCGTCGCATGACCTGGAAGTTCCGCATGCCGCGGCGCGCGCGGCTGCCGCGCGTGTCGTGGCGTGTGCTGGCGTGGGCGGGTGGGGCGATGATCGTCATGGTCTTGTGGATGACGGCGCCACTCGGGCTGCGCCGGTTGCGGTTTTTCCGCGTCCGGCAGGTCGAGATCGTCGGCATCCGGTATCTCGATGCCGATCAGGTCCTGGCGGCGTTGCGGTTGTCGCCGGCCGCGAGCGTGTTCGACGAGACCGGACCGCTCGCCGAGCGCTTGCGCGGACTGGACGGTATTGCCGATGCTTCGGTCCTACGGCGTCCGCCCGGTTCGCTGAAGGTGATCGTGCGTGAGATCGAGCCCGTCGCGCTGATGATGAATGAGCGCGGCGCGCTCGTGCCGGTCGATGCGGATGGACGGCCGCTGCCGTTCGACGTGACGAGTCTGGATCTCCCCATCGTGCGGTCGGGAGGGGCGGGGGCTGCAGACTCCGGGGTGTTCGGATTGCTGTCGCGGGTGCAGGCGGTCGATCCCGCGCTGTTTCAGACGATCGATGCCGTGCGGCGGACCGAGACGTCCCGCGGCGACGTGCTGCTCGAGCTCGGCGGAGGCGCTCATCGCGTGTTGCTCAACCGCGATGCGGGGCCGGAGGTGATAGCGGCGGTGGTATCGGTGGCGAGAGACCTGGCGGCGAAAGCGCGCCCGTATGCCGAGCTCGACGCCCGCTTTGCGGGACAGGTCGTGGTGCGGCGCCGAGGCGCACGACTCTTGGCGGCGGCGTTCTGATGACTGAACGCCGCCTCGTCGCCGGCCTCGACCTCGGCAGCACCAAGACGTGCGCCGTGATCGCCGAGCTGGCCGGCGACCTGCCGCGCGCGCCGCTCGCCAAGATTCTCGGCGTCGGTCTGGCAAAGAATACCGGCGTGCGCCGCGGCATGGTGCGCGACATCGACGAGACGACGCGCTCCGTCGTCGCCGCCCTGAAGGACGCCGAGCGGATGGCGGGCGCGCGCGTGACGGATGTGACGTGCGGCATCGCGGGCGAGCATGTGTCGGCACGCGGCTCGACCGGGGTGGTCGCCGTCAGCGCGGAGGAGATCAGCCCGCAGGATGTGGCGCGGGTGAATGAGGTCGCGCGCGCCGTGTCGCTGGGGCGCGATCACGAGCTGCTGCACGACATTCCACAGGAGTACGTCGTCGATCAGCAGCACGGCATCTCGGACCCGGTGGGTATGACGGGCACGCGGCTCGAAGTGGAGATGTATCTCGTGACGGTGCAGTCGACCGCCGCGCAGAATCTCCGCAAGAGCGTGCAGCGCGCCGGCTACCGTGTGGCCGACCTGGTGCTCGAGCCGCTCGCGGCGTCGTACGCGGTGCTGACCGATGACGAGAAGGAGCTGGGCGTTGCTCTGGTGGAAGTGGGCGGCAGCTCGACCGGCGTCGCGATCTTTCATGAAGGCAAGATCCGCCACCTCGCGTCGCTCAAGTACGCGGGCTCGCACGTCACCAGCGACCTGGTGCAGGGGCTCGGCGTGACGCAGTCGGACGCGGAGCGATTGAAGGAACGGCATGGCGCCGCCTATTCGCCGCTCGTCGATCCGGGCGAGATGGTCAGCCTGCCCTCCACGGCGGGTCAGGGCGCGCGGACCGCCCCGCGCGAAATGGTCGCGCACATCATCCACCAGCGCGTGGACGAGATCTTTCAGCTCGTGGGCCGCGAGTTCGAGCGCGCCGGGTACGGCGCGGGCCGGTTGCCCGCGGGCGTGGTGTTGTCCGGCGGCACGGCGCATCTGCCGGGGATGGTCGAGCTGGCACGCGAAGTCTTCGCGGCGCCCGTGCGCGCCGGTCATCCAGAGCTGGGGATTTCCGGACTCGTGGACAGTGTACAGGCGCCGCGCTACGCGGTGCCGGTCGGCCTCGTGTTGTACGCCGCACGGAAGAGTGCTCAGGGTGGCGCGCCCGGCGTGCTGTTCGGCGGCCGCCACGACAAGCTGCTCGCGCCTCTCAAGAGATGGTTGCAGGACTTCTTCTGAGCCCTAGGGGAGAACCATGATCTTCGAACTCGAAGAAACCGTTACACAGAACGCGCGGATGAAAGTCGTCGGCGTCGGTGGGGGCGGCGGCAACGCCCTGAACCGCATGATCGACGAGCACGTCGGCGGAGTCGAGTTCATCTCGGTGAACACCGATGCTCAGGCGCTCCTCAACAACAAAGCCGACGTGAAGGTCCAGATCGGCAAGAAGCTGACGCGCGGGCTCGGCGCCGGCGCGCGGCCGGAGATCGGCCGCCAGGCAATCGAGGAGAATCGCGACGAAGTCTTGCACGCGCTCCAGGGTGCGGACCTCGTGTTCGTGACCTGCGGCATGGGCGGTGGCACCGGCACCGGCGCGGCGCCGATCATCTCGCAGGTCGCCCGCGACATGGGCGCCCTCACGATCGGCATCTGCACCAAGCCGTTCCTGTTCGAGGGTCGCAAGCGCATGCGCCAGGCGGAAATGGGCATCGCCGAGATGCGTAAGCATGTCGACACCATGATCGTGGTGCCGAACGAGCGGCTGCTCGCGGTGGTCGGCAAGGGCATTCCGTTCCAGGATGCGTTGAAGAAGGCCGACGAAGTGCTGCTGCACGCCACCCAGGGCATCTCGGCCCTCATCTGCGTGACGGGACTCGTCAACGTAGATTTCGCGGACGTGCGCACCGTCATGCAGAACGGCGGCGCGGCATTGATGGGGACGGGCCAGGGCCGCGGCGAGAACCGCGCGATGGAAGCGGCGCAGCAGGCGATTTCGAGTCCGCTGCTCGACAACATCTCGATCGGCGGCGCGACGGGCGTGCTGATCAACATCACGGGCGGCGAAGATCTGACGCTCGGTGAAGTGACGCAGATCAGCGAAGCGATCCACGACGCGGCGGGCGACGAAGCCGAAATCATTTTCGGCGCCGTCAACGATCCGGCGATGCACGGCGAGGTCCGGATCACGGTCATTGCGACGGGGTTTGACAAGACCGGCGCCATGGCGGACGCGCTGGCGGGTGTGCAGCGGCCGGCCGCCGGTGTGCTGCCATTCCGCGATCGCGGAGCACGGCCGACGCCGGTGCCGCCGCCGGGATTTGGCAAGCCGGGCGAAACCCAGCCGAAGCGTCCGGGCGGACCCGCGCAGGCGCCGCTGAATCCAGAGTTGAATGAAATGGAAATTCCGACCTTCATTCGGAGACAGATGGACTGATGACGTGGCGGGCGAGTCATTACGTTGCTGCCGGCGCGCTCGCCGTTGGAATGCTGGTCTGGGCTGCGCATGAAGCATGGCCGTCGCGCGAGATTCCGATCGCGCTACCGATTGTCGTCACGAGCGCCTACGACGAATGGGCCGATACCCTCGGCCGCCGCGAAATGCTCTCCGACGTGCTGGCGCGGGGCGGGATCACCGGGCGCGAATACGTCAGGTTCATGAAGGCCACGCACGCACTCAATCCGCGGCACCTGCAGCCGGGGCTGATCTTCGAGCTGCGCCGCTTGAAGGGTGGCGCCGTCGCCAATCGCCTCGGCGTGCGACTCGATCCCGAGAGCCATCTGGTCATGTCCCGCCTCGGCGGCGACTCCGGGTGGACGGAGACGGTCGAGGAGATCCCCTGGACCACCGAGCGACTCCGCACCACCGCCGTCATTCAATCGAACCTGTACGACGCCCTCGACGCCGCGATTCCCGATTCGTTCCTCCCCCCCGGCCAGCGGGTCGCGCTGGCATGGAAAATCGCCGAGGTCTTTGACTGGGAAGTCGACTTCACGAAGGACATTCGCCCCGGCGATCGTGTCGAAGTGTTGATCGAGCGGCTGCAGTCACCGGAAGGCGAGAAGCGCTTCAGTCGCATTCTGGCGGCGCGTGTCGACGTCGCACGCTCGCCGACCTTCGCGTTCGCCTTCGACGCGCCGGACGGGCAGACCGGATTCTACGACGAGAAAGGCCGATCGCTCCGCCGCGCGTTCCTCCGCGCGCCCCTGCGCTTCAGCCATATCTCGAGCCGGTTCGGCGGGCGCTTTCACCCGATTCTCAAGCGGTGGAGAAGCCACCAGGGGACCGACTACGCGGCGGCGTACGGCACACCCGTGCGCGCCACCGCGGACGGGATCGTCACCGAGGCGGGCCGCAATGGCGGATACGGCAACCTCGTCGAGATCCGCCACGCCAACGGCATTCGCACGCGCTACGGCCACCTCTCCCGCTTCGCCCTGGGCCTTCATGCGGGGCAGCGCGTGGCCCAGGAGCAGATCATCGGCTATGTCGGCGCGACCGGGCTGGCGACCGGCCCGCACCTGCACTACGAGTTCCTGGTGAACGGCCGGCCGACGAATCCGCAGCGCAAGGACGCGGGTGCAGGCGTGGCCGTGCCCGCGAAGCTGAAGTCGGCATTCGATGATGTGCGTGCGCAGCTCCTCGCGGAGCTCGAGCCCTCTGGTCTACCCGCTGCGGCACCGGCGCTCGGCGCCGCCGCGGCTCGCGAAGACTAGCCCCCCCTTCCACTCTCGCCAACAGATTCCGTGGAGCTCTATCCCGCCGTCGACATAGAAGGCGGGCGCGTGGCGCGCGCCCACGGCGCCATGGCCCAGCCGCTGGCGGCGCTCGACGCGTTCACGCGCGCCGGCACGCGCTGGATCCATCTGGTCGACATGGACCGCGCGTACGGGCGGCCCGGCAATCACGAGCTCATCGGGGCGGTGCTGCAGGCAGCCGCCGTTCAGGTTCAGGTGGGTGGCGGTCTGTTTCGGGAGGTCGACATCGATCAGATGTTCACGCTCGGCGCAACCCGCGTCATCATCGGTCCACGGGGCGCGGTGGACGGCGGACTCGTCCAGCGGCTCGTGGCGCGCCACGGCACCACGCGGCTCGCGATCGGCATCGACGCCAAGGACGGTCGCGTCGCGCCGCGTGGTACGGCGGACATTCTCGATCTCACGGTACGGGAGCTCGCGACGCGAGTCGCGCGGCTTGGCATCCGCACGATCATCTACAATGAAGTCACCCGCGACGGCAAGTTGACTGGTCCCGACATCGACGGTGCCACGGCGCTCGCCGCGCTCGGACTGGATGTCATCGTCTCGGGCGGCGTCGGCTCGCTCGATGACCTGCGCGCCGCGCGGGCGGCACGGCTTGCCGGCGCCTGCGTCGGCCGGGCGTTGTACGACGGCAAGTTCACGATCGCGGAGGCTATCGCGTGTCTCTCGTGATTCTGCGCGGCGTGGCGGTGCTGGCGCTGATCCTGCTAGTCTGGAATCCCGCGAGCTCACGCCTGCTTCCCGCAGGAGATCAGCCGCTGGTGCTGCTCGATGCGTCCCTCAGCATGAGCGGCGCACCGTGGCGCGCGGCGCTCGACAGCGCGCGCGATTTCGCGAGGCGCCGCGCCGTCGTGTGGCGGTTCGGCACCGCGGTCACCGCCTTCGACACTGCGCCGCCGGCCGCCGGCGCCAGTCATCTCGCCCCGGCGCTCGAAGCGGCCGCCGGGAGGGCAGGCGAGGTCGTGGTCGTGACCGATGGTGAAATCGACGACGTGGCCGATATCCCCGCCGACTTATTGCGGCGGCCTCGCGTCGTTATCACCCCGCGCGGCAGTTTTGCCGATGGGTACGTCGCGGGGGTTGAAGGGCCGAGACATGTGACTCGCACCGACACTCTCGGCCTGAAGGTCAGCTACGGTGTTGGCGGGAAACGAGAAACGGGAAACGGGAAACGCGTGACTCTGGTGGTGAAGATCGCGGATGGCGTGCTTGCCTCGCAGCGTGTCACGCTTCCAGACAGCGGGACTCTATCCACTGAGGTCACGTTTCCCGTTTCCCGTATCCCATCTCCCGGGTGGACCGTGCTCCAGGTCAGCCTCGATGGTGTGAACGACGCCGAGCCCCGAGACAACAGCCGTCTCTTTGCGATCGACGTCAGCCTCGAGCCCGCCGCCGTGATCTTTGCGTCGCCGCCCGACTGGGAAACCCGCTTCCTCGCCCGCACGCTCGGCGATGTGGCGCGGGTGCCGGTGAAGGTGTTTGTGGAGACGGAAGCGGGACGCTGGCGCGACGGTGCGACGCTGGCTCCCGTCGCGACCAGCGTCCTCACGAGCGCCGCGGCGAATGCGCGGCTCGTGGTCGCGATGGGCGAGCCGGCGCACGCGCGCGCGTTTACCGGCGGATCGAGAAACGCGGTGCTGTTGTGGCCCACGAACGGCCAGCCGGGCGATTGGTACGTCGAACGGCCGCTCTCCTCACCGTTCACCGCGGCGCTGGCGGGCGTGAATTGGGATTCGTTGCCGCCTGCGACGGCCGTTGTCGCGCAGACGCACGATTCGAGTCCACCGACGACGGTTGCGCTCGTGGCCCGGCTGGCCCGGCGCGGCCAGCCGCGCCCGATTGTCACACTCGAGGAGCGGAACGGAGAGCGGATCGCGACGGTCAGGGCCGCGGGGTTGTGGCGCTGGGCGTTTCGCGGGGGTGCGGCACAAGAAGGCTACCGCAGTGTGGTCGCCGCTCTGGTGGACTGGTTGCTGCGGGAGCGGGGAGCAGGGAACCGACAGCGGGCGGCTCCGGTGGCGCTCGAAGCGCCGAACGGCCTGCCGATCGTCTGGCGCTGGACATCCCCGGATACGTCGCGCCCGCTTGCCATCACGTTGCGGAGCGACGACACGACGCGCACGGACACGCTGCGCTTCGATGCCGCCGGCCGCGCGGAGCTGTTGCTGCCACCCGGCGTCTACCGGTACGCGTTGAGCGGGGGACCAGAGCAGGGCGTCGTCGCTGTCGAGACATACTCCGACGAGTGGCTGCCGCATGCGCCCGCACTCAGCGCGCAGCCGGGAGAGGCGACGTCGCGATTCGCGTCGATCGGTCTGCGCGACCGCTGGTGGCTGTTCGTCATCGCAATCGCGGCGCTGGCGACCGAATGGGCACTGCGCCGGCGCCAGGGATTGCCCTGATGGGTCTCTGGAAGAAAGTCGGTCGCTTCTTCACCGGCGGCGCGGTGGACACGGTCACGCTCGAAGCAGTACAGCGCATGCTCGTCGAGGCGGACTTCGGGGTGGCGGCGACCAACGAGACCGTCGAAAAGCTGAGTCGTGCCGACACGGTCGATCAGGCGAGCCTGGAACGCATCGTCGTCGAGCAACTGGGTCCGGCGGCGGCACCGCTCGCGCACGCCCCGGAGCCACCGACGGTTATTCTGATCTTTGGCGTCAATGGCACGGGGAAAACGACGTCGGTCGCCAAGCTCGCCAAGCGGCTGCAAGACGAAGGACGGAGCGTGATGCTCGCCGCCGCCGACACATTCCGCGCCGGCGCCACCGAGCAGCTCAAAGTCTGGGCCGATCGCCTCGGCACACCGTTCGTGGGAGCATCGCAACGCGGCGATCCCGCCGCCGTCGCCTTCGATGCCGTCGAGGCGGCCCTCCGCAGGCGCGTCGACACCGTCCTCGTCGATACGGCCGGGCGGCTCCACACCGATGAGCGCCTGCGCGAGGAGCTCAAGAAGGTGGTGCGCGTGGTGGGAAAGCGACTGGCCGGCGCGCCGCACGAGTCGCTGCTCGTGCTCGATGCCACGATCGGACAGAACGCCGTCCGCCAGGCCGAGGCGTTTGCCGCGGCGGTGCCGCTCACGGGACTCGTCATCACGAAGCTGGATGGCACAGCGAAGGGGGGGAGTGTGGTGGCGCTGCGTCGTGCCGTCCCCGTGCCGATCCGCTTTCTCGGGACCGGTGAGACGCTCGAAGATCTCGAGCTTTTCGATCCCGTCCGGTTCGCGCACCGACTGGTGAGCGGGTGAAGCTCCAGCTCAACTCCCCGGTCAAGTTCCTCAAGGGCGTTGGCCCCAAACGCGCCGAGGCGCTGCAGCGACTCGGCATCCGCACCGTCGGGGATCTCCTGTATCACGTTCCCCATCGCTATCTCGATGCCACGACCGTCACGCCGCTGGCGCGTGCCGCGATTGGGCAGGACGTGACGTGCGTCGGCCGCGTTGTCAGCACCGGGGTGTTGCCCACCCGGCGGGGGCTGCGCGTGTTCCGCGCCGTGTTGAAGGACGACAGCGGTCTCCTCGAGTGCGCCTGGCCGGGCCGGCCGTTCCTCGAGCGGCAGATCAAGAAGGGACAACTGTTGCTCGTGACCGGACCGGTGCGCTACTACCATGGCAAGCAGCTCGTGCCCCGCGAATTCATCGTGCTCGCCGAGCCGGGGGAAGGCGAAGGGACTGGGGACTCGGGACTCGTTCTGCCCGTTTACCCCGCTACGGAGGGGCTCACACATCGCCAGATTCGCGCCCTCGTCCAGCAACACCTGGATGCGCTCTTGCCTCTCGTCTCTGATCCCCATCCCCCGGCGTTCCGAGCAGCGCACAACCTGATCGAGCTGCGTCCCGCGCTCGAACTGATGCACAGGCCCAAGAAGGTCGAAGACGCCGAGCTGGGGCGACGCCGGCTCGCGTTCGACGAATTGTTCGATCAGCAGCT
>WNFR01007038.1_pt1 | contig 24670 bp, 22 predicted proteins | sample 5400221 | NCBI WGS metagenome assembly WNFR01 (sample SAMN13153357, study PRJNA577476) | soil metagenome | isolation source: 40 cm soil under Madrone tree | place: USA:California | collected 2016-06-14 | reverse complement strand
CATCGAGCCGCTCGGCCAGCGTTTCGATCCGCATTCGCATCAGGCGATGGATCGCACGGAAACCGACGAAGCCGAGGATGGCACCATATTGCAGGTTTATCAGCCCGGCTACGTATTCCACGGACGCGTGCTGCGCCCGGCGATGGTGCGTGTAGCCGTGCACGCGACGCCGGCATCAAAAAGTAGCGTCCACTAAAGGCGGTTCTTAGTGATTAGCTTTTAGTTTTTAGTAAGAGCAACGGCGGCGTGACTCTTACGATTCGAGCCCGCCCACTTTTTGTGCCGCGCGCCAGGATCGGTTTACTCTGGGCTCTAGGTCGATTTTGAAACCAAGCTTGGTCTTTCGACTAACAATTACGCAATGTCTTGTGCGATTTTATGAGGTTTGTTTTACCAACGACGAGGAGATTTGTTGTTCGGCCGGATTCGCTTTAACTAACAACTAAAAACTAAGAACTAAAAACTTTAAAATGGCAAAGACCCATCAACCAACGCGATTTTTACGAAGTGCTCGGCGTCTCCCGCACGGCCACGCCCGAGGAGATCAAAGCCGCCTACCGGAAATGTGCCCTCAAATGGCACCCCGACCGCCATCCAGAAGATAAAGCCGAAGCCGAGGTGAAATTCCGCGAAAGCACCGAGGCCTACAGCGTGCTCAGCGACGCGGAAAAGCGCCAGGTCTACGACACCTACGGCCATGCTGGGCTTTCCGGCGCCGGCGGTGGTGTGGACTTCAACGGCACCATCTTTCAGGACTTCCACGATATTTTCGGAGACTTCTTCGGCTTCGAGGATCTCTTCTCCGGCGGACGTCGCGGCGGCCGCTCTCGTCGCGCCCAACGCGGCTCCGATCTGCGCTACGACATGTCGCTCACCTTCGAGGAAGCCTCGACCGGCGTCAACACCAAGATCAAAATCCCTCGCCAGGAATTTTGCGCGGCCTGCAATGGCACCGGCGCAAAAGCTGGAACCGGCATCGCGGCTTGCCAGACTTGCGCCGGACGCGGTCAGCTTGCGTATCAGCAGGGATTTTTCACCATCACGCGCACTTGCCCCGCCTGCCAGGGCGCGGGCCAAATCATCAAGGAGCGCTGCGCGGAGTGCCGCGGTCAAGGTCGCATCGAAAAGGAAAGAACCATCGAACTGCGCATTCCCCCCGGTGTGGACACCGGCACGCGCCTGCGCGTGCAAAGCGAAGGCGAGCCCGGCGCGAATGGCGGCCCCCACGGAGATTTGTACGTCGTTCTGGACGTCAAGGAGCATCCGTTCTTCGAGCGCCGCGGCGCGGATCTGTACTGCACGATTCCCATCAGCATCGCGCAAGCCACGCTTGGCGTGGAACTGCAGGTGCCCGGCTTGGGCGGCGAGGAAAAATTGAAGATTCCAGAGGGCACGCAAAGCGGCGCGGTCTTTCGCGTGCGCGGCAAGGGTTTGGCGGACCCGCACGGCGGCGGCAAGGGCGATTTGTACTATCACGTGCGCGTGCTGACGCCCACCAAGCTAACACGCGAGCAGCGCAAGCTGATCGAACAGCTCGGCGCATCGCTCAAAGTGGAGAACAAGCCCGCCGAGCGCGGCTCCTCGCTCTTCGACAAGGTCAAAGACATCTTCGGCTAATTTGGAGATTTATGGAGTGCGGGAGTCTTGCTCCCGCTTTCACCGCGTACAGGCCGTCCGCAGTTGTATCCGTCGAGCAGGGCCCAGCCCAGCCGAGCCCTGTAGCGCAGGGCGGAGTCTTCGTAGCCCTGCGGCTTTATCTTCGCTCACCGTAACCGCGCCGGGCTCCGCAATCTATATCTCTCTTTAGTATAGAATCTCCCGCGTGCGCAGACGCTTCTTCGTTGAACAATTCACGGGCAACACCGCGGCAATCGAGGGCGACACAGCTCACCACCTCGGTCGTGTCCTGCGCGCCCAGCAGGGCCAGTTCTACGAACTGAGCGATGGCCAGCGCGTGCGCTTAGGACGTATCGAACAAGTCTCGCGAGACCGCATCGACTTCGCGCTGCTCGACGAAATTCCCGCGCATCCGCCTGCTGTCGATGTCGCGCTGCTGCTCTCGGTGGTCAAATTCGACGCCTTCGAGTGGGCCATCGAGAAGGCCACCGAACTCGGCGTGAGCACGATCGTTCCGCTGGCCTCGGCGCGCAGCGAAAAAGCCTTGCTCGCGGCGGCAGGGAAGCGTGCCGAGCGTTGGAAGAAAATTCTTGCCGAAGCCTCGCAGCAATCACGGCGGGTGGGTGTGCCGGTGCTGCAAACCGTGTCGCAGCCTGCGCAGGCGTTCCAGGCACAAGCAGCTGCCACGGCAAAAATCATGCTTTCCGAGCGGCCTGACGCTCCCGCCCTTCAGCGAATCCTTAATGCCGAGTCACGAAGCCCCCGAGCCGTCCTCGCCATCGGCCCCGAAGGCGGCTGGACCGATGCCGAATTTGCCGCCGCGCAAGCCTCCGGTTTCCGCGAAGCGTCATTAGGCAAGCTGATCCTGCGCACAGAAACCGCCGTCGTCGCCGCCCTCGCCTCCATTAACTACGCCCTCAGCGAGTGAATCGTGCCACGAGCCTAGACTTTTCGCCACTATGCGCGGTGTCATCCTGAGGCTATCCGATGAGGATAGCCGAAGGACCTCAACGTAAACTCGTTCACTAGAGCTTAATTGAGGGCAACATTCCATCCCGCTGGAGAATCCAATTACCAATGCCGTTCATCCGATGGTGTAGCAGAGGGCCGCACCCTCGTATAAACCAAATCTAGCGCGGCGCGTAACCCCCGTGCTATAAATACATGGCAGCCAAAAATGGACAGCGCGGAAGAGAAATTACCTCCGACCTCAGCGATTCCGGAATCCTCGGATCCGGCCTCGCTCGCCGTTAGCGCCTCGCCCTCGGGGTCGCCCACCGCGCATTCTTTGCGCAACGAAATCCGTGTTTGGACGCGCGACCTGCTCATCGCCATCGGACTGGCGCTGGTCATCATCGTGTTCCTCTACCAGCCCGTAAAGGTCGAAGGCACCAGCATGGCGCCGCTGCTCTCTGACCAGGAGCGCATCTTCATCAACAAGTTCGTTTACCGCTTCGAGCCTATCGAGCGCGGCGACGTAGTGGTCTTCTGGTATCCGCTGGACCGCACAAAATCCTTTATCAAGCGTGTCATTGGCCTGCCCGGCGAGGTCGTCGAAATTCGTCAGGGAATCGTGTATGTTGATGGCACGCCGCTCGCTGAGCCGTACGTGCCGCCGCAATATGAGGACCTGAGCGACTTCGGCCCCCTGCGCGTGCAGCGCGACAGTTATTTTGTTATGGGCGATCACCGCATCAGCTCCAACGATTCGCGCGTGTTTGGCACGGTGCCTAGCCGCTTCATTTACGGGCGGGCTGTGTTCGCTTACTGGCCAGTCGATCATTTTGGATCGCTTTCAGCTACTTCGACTACGGAAGCGAAGACGAAATGAAGGTAGAATATCTGCCAATGAGTTTGGGAGGATACACTGACGGAAGTTCCGCACCGACCTGCGATTCTCGCGCTGGAAGACGGGCGCGTATTTAACGGCCGCGCGGCCGGCGCAATCACGCGCCGCGGCGGCGAAGTCGTTTTTAACACCAGCCTCACCGGATATCAGGAAGTATTCACCGACCCCAGTTATGCGGGGCAGATTGTCTGCCTCACGTACCCGCACATTGGGAACGTTGGCGCCAACCTCGATGACGAAGAGGCGAAAAAGCCCTACATCGAATCCTTGATTGTGCGCGAATTCTCGCAAGTCAGTTCCAACTGGCGCTCCGCGGAAACGGCGCAGCTTTATTTGAACCGCCATCAGATTCCCGCCATCTGGGATATCGATACGCGCGCTCTGGTGCGCCACATTCGCAAACTGGGCGCGCTGCGCGGCGTTGTTTCGACCGACGGCACGCCCGCGGATCAATTGATTCACGAAGCGAAGCAACTGCCGAGCATGGCCGGGCAGGAGCTGGCCAGCCGCGTCAGCTGCGCGAAAACGTACATGTGGAACACGGGCTCCATTGAGTTGGCGACTTCGCCCTGGACCGAGCATATGGGCGAAGCGGGGGCCGGCGGCGAAGCGCGCAGCTTCCGCGTCGTCGCGTACGACTTTGGCATCAAGCAAAATATTTTGCGCCTGCTGGTGGACCATCACTGCGAAGTTGCCGTAGTGCCCGCGCAAACTACCGCGGAAGAAATTTTGGAAATGGGCGCCGACGGCGTGTTTCTCTCCAATGGTCCGGGCGATCCCGAGCCGGTCGACTACGCCGTCGCAAATATTCGCAAGCTCATCGGACGCATCCCGGTATTCGGTAGAAATCACCGCGCAAAATCACGGATTCTGTGTGGACCCCGATTCGCTGCCCTCCAGCGATGTGGAAATCACCCACGTCAACTTGAACGATCACACCAACGAAGGCATGCGCCACAAATCCGAGCCGCTCTTCAGCGTACAATATCACCCCGAAGCCAGCCCCGGCCCCCACGATTCCCATTACCTGTTCACCCAGTTCACCGACCTGATGCAGGAATTTCAGAAACCGGGAAGTTCACGCAAATGAACACTTGGCGCGATGCTCGGGCGGGCACCTGTAGCGGCCGCGGACCTTCGCGGGCGCTTTTTGCCGTAAACGCTCACGACCGATCTGGAGATTATGCCGAAACGTAAAGACATCAAGAAGATTCTGATTATCGGGTCGGGGCCGATTATTATTGGCCAGGCTTGTGAGTTTGACTATTCGGGGGCGCAGGCTTGCAAGGCGCTGCGCGCGGAGGGGTACAAGGTCATTCTGGTCAACTCGAATCCCGCGACGATCATGACTGATCCGGAGTTGGCCAACCGCACGTACATCGAGCCGCTGACCAAAGAATATCTCGAAGAAATTATCGCGAAGGAAAAGCCGGATGCGCTCTTGCCTACTGTCGGCGGGCAGACGGCGCTGAACCTTGCTATGGAATTGAGCGAGGGCGGAATTCTCGAAAAATACAAAGTGGAAATGATTGGCGCATCCCCGCGGGCGATCAAAGTCGCGGAAGACCGCCTGTGGTTCAAGGATGCTTGCCGCAAGATTGGGCTGGAAGTGCCGGCCTCGGCGCTGGTGAACAACGCGCAGGATGCGCTGCGCCTGTGCGATCAGCTCGGATTTCCGCTGGTGATTCGGCCGTCGTTCACACTTGGCGGGTCGGGCGGCTCGATTGCTTACAATCGCGAAGAGTTTGGCGAGGCCATCGCGCACGCGCTGGATATGAGCCCGGTGCACGAGGCGCTGGTCGAGGAATCCGTGCTCGGGTGGAAGGAATACGAGCTCGAGGTGATGCGCGATTTTCGCGACAACTTCGTGGTCATCTGCACGATTGAGAATTTCGATCCCATGGGCGTGCACACCGGCGATTCCATCACCGTGGCCCCCGCGCAAACGCTGACCGACAAGGAATATCAACGGATGCGCGACGCGGCCGCCGCGATTATTCGCGAGGTGGGCGTCGAAACCGGCGGGTCAAACGTGCAGTTTGCGATTAATCCGGAAAACGGCCGTATGGTAGTGATCGAGATGAACCCGCGCGTTTCGCGCAGCTCCGCGCTGGCCAGCAAGGCCACGGGATTCCCGATTGCGAAAATTGCGGCGCGGCTTGCGGTCGGAATGGCGCTGGACGAAATTCCGAACGACATTACGAAGAAGACTCCTGCGTGCTTCGAGCCTACGATTGATTACGTCGTGGTGAAAATTCCCAAGTGGCAGTTCGAGAAGTTCCCCGGCTCGGACACGACGCTTGGCACGCAGATGAAGTCGGTCGGCGAAGTCATGGCCATAGGCCGCACCTTCAAGGAAGCGCTGCAGAAGGGAATTCGCTCGCTCGAGCCGCACACACCGTGGCGCGCTCCCGCGGAAACGCCGGATTCGCTGCTGCGCGAAAAATTATCGACGCCCCGGCCCGATCGCATTCACTGGCTGCTCACCGCAGTGGAGCGCGGATTGCACGCTGATGAAATTTGCGAGCTGACGAAAATCGATCCGTGGTTCATTCACCAGCTCGAAGAATTGAATGCCATGAACCGGCGCGCGGCCGGCGTAACCGTGGAGACGGCTTCGCGCGAACTGCTGCGCGAAGTGAAGCGCCACGGAACCAGCGACGAGTATCTGGCGCAGATTTGGAAGACGACGCCCGCCGCCGTGCGTTTGCAACGCGCACGCTACGGCGTCGCGCCGGTATTCAAGCGCGTGGACACTTGCGCCGCGGAATTCGAGTCGTTCACCCCGTATCTGTATTCAACGTACGAAGATGAGGATGAGTCCGACGCGCAGGCACGGCCGAAAATCATGATTTTGGGCAGCGGGCCGAACCGCATCGGGCAGGGAATCGAGTTCGATTACTGCTGCTGCCACGCTTCGTTTGCGCTGCACGAAGACGGCTACGAAACGATCATGGTGAACTGCAATCCGGAGACGGTTTCGACGGATTACGATACGTCGGACCGTTTGTACTTCGAGCCGCTAACGTTGGAAGACGTGCTCGCGATTGTCGAACGCGAGAAGCCGCAAGGCGTGATCGTGCAATTCGGCGGGCAGACGCCGCTGAATCTTGCGCTGGAATTGAAGCGTAATGGCGTGCCGATTATCGGCACCACTCCGGAATCAATCGATCTCGCGGAAGACCGCCGGCGCTTCGGCCGCTTGCTCGAAGAACTAAAGATTCCGCAGCCGCGGAATGGCACGGCGTTAATTCCGGAAGAAGCAGCGCGTGTGGCTGGTGAGATCGGCATGCCGGTCTTGGTGCGGCCGAGCTACGTGCTTGGCGGGCGCGCGATGGTCATCGCGTACGACGTGAACACCGTGCAGGAATACGTGGCGCAGGCGGCGATGATGGGCCCGGCGCGTCCCGTGCTGATCGATCAATTTCTGGAAGAAGCGACGGAAGTCGATGTCGATGCGCTGGCCGACGGCACCGACGTGGTGATCGGCGGAATTATGGAACACATCGAGGAGGCCGGCGTGCATTCCGGCGATTCTTCCTGCGTGCTGCCGCCGGTGAGCTTGACGCCCGCGATGCTCGAATCGATTCGCGAGTACACCAAGCGGCTTGCGCTGGCGCTGAAAGTCGTCGGGCTGATGAACGTGCAGTATGCGATTCAGCGCGACACGGTGTACGTGCTGGAAGTGAATCCGCGCGCTTCGCGCACCGTGCCATTTGTGAGCAAGGCGACTGGCGTGCCTCTGGCGAAAGTCGCGGCCCGTTTGATGGCGGGGAAAAAGTTGACGGATATGGATCTTCCGCTTGTACGGCACAACGGTGTTTCGGAAATTGCCGTGCACGAATTTTATTCCGTGAAGTCGCCGGTGTTTCCGTTCAACAAATTCCGCGGCGTCGATACGATACTCGGACCGGAGATGCGCTCCACGGGCGAAGTGATGGGCATCTCCAGTTCTTATGGACAGGCTTTCGCGAAAGCGCAGCTTGCGGCGGGCCAGCGATTGCCGCGCAAGGGCACTGTGTTTCTTAGCGTGAACGATCGCGACAAGCGGCACGTTGGTTCGCTCGGCAAGGACCTGCACGCTCTAGGCTTCCGCTTGCTGGCGACGCGCGGGACTTGCGGGGCGCTGGAGGCCGCGGGCGTGGAGGGGGAGTCGGTCTTTAAGGTGAATGAAGGCCGGCCCAACATCGTGGACCTGGTGAAGACCGGAAAGATCGATCTGATCATCAACACGCCGCTGGGCCGCGAGTCCTTCTACGACGAGAAATCGATTCGGCGCGCGGCGATTCGCTACAATATTCCATGCATCACCACGCTGGCGGCGGCCCACGCGGCAGCGCGCGGGATTCGCGCGCTGGTCGAGCAGAGCACGGAGGTGGCCGCGCTGCAGGATCTGCATAAGCGCAAGGTGGCGGCCTCGGGCGGCGCGTCAGAAGCAGGAGATTGAGCGATGGATTTTAGCGGAGTGTTTGCAGCGCTGACCACACCCTTCGCGGCGGATGACTCCGTTGCGATTGCGGACCTGAAGCAAAACATTCAGCGCTACAACGCGACCGGTTTGGCGGGTTACACCGTGCAAGGCTCGACGGGCGAATCGGTGCTGCTGTCGCGCGCGGAGTGGGACAGCGTGCTGGTGGCCGCGAAGGAAGCGGCGAGCCCGCAGAAGCAGCTGCTTGCGGGAACCGGTGTCGAATCCACGGCGGAAACTATTTCACGTACCAAGCGCGCGGCGGAGTTGGGTTATCACGCGGCGCTGGTGAAGACGCCGTATTACTACAAGCCGATGTACAAGCCGGATGTTTTCGTCGCGCATTACCGGCGCGTGGCGGATGCTTCGCCGATTCCGGTTCTGCTGTACTCGGTGCCGCAATTTACGGGGATTTCCCTGGAGGCTCCGGAAGTGGCGGTGCTCGCGGAACATCCGAACATCATCGGGATTAAGGAAAGTTCCGGGCACGTGCAGCGCGTCGCAGAAATGGTTGCGGCGACTCCGGCTTCGTTTCAGGTGTTGACCGGAGGCGCGGGCGTGCTGCTGCCTTCGCTTACGGTTGGCGCGAAGGGCGCGATTTTGGCGCTGGCCAGTGCGCTGCCGGAGAAGTGCGCGGAGCTTTATGAGTTGACGCGACGCGGACAAATGGAAACGGCTCGGGAGCTGCAGAAATCCTTGCTGCGCGCGTCAAAGGTGATTGCTTCCGAGATGGGCATTCCCGGCGTGAAGTTTGTGATGGATCAGCGAGGGTATCGCGGAGGACTTCCGCGTTTGCCGCTGCTGCCGCTTTCGGATGCGGCCAAGCGGCGCATTTTGGAGCTTCTCGCCACACTTGAACCTGCGACCGCTCGGGCTTGAAGACCAGGGCTAAAGCCCGTTTTATCTCGCGAGAGTTTTTTCGCGGCGCCTGAAGGCGCCGCTCCCCTGACTGAAGTCAGGGGCTTCCACCTGCCCCTCGCTTCGCTTGGACTGGGATGCGCTAAAGCGCACCCCTACAACGGCCGGGCTCGAACAGCAGCTCGCTGCTTGGAGGCTACCGTTACCTGTCCGTGTTCGTCAAAGAGGGGGATACGGATAGTCCGCCAGGTTCCAGGCCTTCTGATTTGGCGTTACCAACGACATTTCGTATCATCAAATGCCTATGGGCTGTGTCTCCATACCTTTTCGACGCCTGCCGCACCAGCCTAAGCTGTTTGTCCGCCTGATTGATGACTATTCCAGTGTGAAACGGTTTTACGCGCACCCTCCGAATATGGAGGCGGTGAAGCAAGTTGCGTCTGTCCTCGATTATCCTGCGGAGCGGCGGCGCGAGGTCGCCCGCATTCTGCGGGAGCAGAATGCTGCACTGGGTGCGGGCGCTGCGGCTCTGAGCAATCTTGAAAAACTGGAGCGAGGCGCGGTTGCTGTGGTGAGCGGCCAGCAGGTTGGCTTGTTCGGCGGACCGGCGTATGCGTTTTATAAGGCGCTCACGGCGATTCAGCTGGCGGAGGAGCTTAGCGAAGCGGGCATTCCGGCCGTGCCCATTTTTTGGATGGCCACCGAGGATCACGATCTCGACGAAGTGCGCCATGTGACCTGGTTCGATTCGGGCAAGCTGATGCGGTTTGAGCTTCCGGCGGATGCGGCGGCTGGGCGTCCAGTGGGTCGAGTGCCGCTCGGGCCTGCGATTGAAGAGAAGGTGACGAAGGCGGTTGGACTGCTCTCCGGGCCGGCTAGCGAAACGATCTCGCAGATTCTCGAGCAGAGCTACCGTCCCGAAGAGACGTATGGCGGCGCGTTTGGGAAATTGTTCTCGCAGCTTTTTGCGGAGCAAGGACTGATTTTGCTCGATCCGCTGGATGCGCGGCTGCATCGCATCGCTGCGCCGCTTTACCGGAAGGCGCTGGAAGATCGCGACGAACTGAACGACAAGCTTTTGCAGCGCGGCAAGGAATTGGAAGGCGCCGGCTATGACGTGCAGGTGAAAGTGACGGCGCGCAGCACGCTGCTGTTCACCATTCGCGATGGCGTGCGGCAGCCGGTGGCCGCGAGCAACGCACACTTCAAGAGCGGGGAAGCTTCCTGGACGCGGGAAGAGGCGCTGCGGCTGGCGGAGGCTTCGCCGGAAACGTTCAGCGCCAATGCGTTGTTCCGTCCGGTGGTGCAGGATTATCTTTTGCCGACCGTGGCGTATCTTGGCGGACCGGCGGAGATTGCGTACTTCGCGCAGTCGTCTGTGATTTACGAGCATATGCTGGGACGGATGCCGGTGGTGCTGCCGCGCGCGGGCTTTACGATCCTGGATGCGAAGGCGGAGAAGCTTTTGCAGAAGTACGGCCTTTGTATCGAGAACCTTTGGGCCGGTCCGCAGGAGTTGCGGCGAAAGATGGAGTCGGTTTCGGTGCCGACCGCGCTGTCCGAGAAATTCGATCAGGACAAGGCGCAGATGGAGAGCACGCTCGCTGCGCTTGGAGCGCAGATCGAGAAGTTGGATCCGACGCTGGCTGGGGCGGTGAGTACGGCGCGAAACAAGATCGGTTTCCAGTTGGAAAAGCTGCGGCGGAAAACGGGCCGGGCATTGGATCAGAAAAACGGCCTGTTGGCCGACCACGAGCGGTTCCTGGAAAGTCTGCTTTATCCCAATAAGTCATTGCAGTCGCGAGAGTTGTGCTTCCTGCCGTTCCTGGCGCGGTGGGGCATGGGAGGGCTTAGCGAGTTGCAGAAGCTTTCGGGTAGCGAGACGTTGGGCGAGCACAGGATTGTGCGGATTCCGTAGGCACCCCCCTCCCCCTATTTTTCACAAGTGTTGATTCTAAAGACAGTTAAAGTCCTTTGTTTTGATACACTTTTGCAAGTGTTGATTCTAAAGGGAGTTGGAGTTAAGTCACGCGACGGGTGCGTGTGGCAGAGTCGCCTCCCAATAGATCCATTGCGCAATAGGGCTGCGAAGAAAAAGCCGCAGGGCTCCGAAGACTCCGCCCTGCGCTACAGGGGTTGCTCGTTGATTGGTTGGATAGGGTAGCGGACGCGTGTTTACCCGGAGAGAATGATATCAAAACGATTAGAAAAGTCAAGGTAAAGACAGTTTCCAACAATCCTGTCAAATAATCGCGCCAATCGGGCGCTATCTGTTTCGCCAGCCAATTCTGAAGGTGGACCGGTCACTGGTCACAAATTCGATGAAGTGCCCTCTGCGGAATAGTGGCCAGCGCCTATCTTTGTAGACATCCTCGGAGAGGATATTGCACGGTGGGTAGTTGGCTACCTCAAGCAAGAAAGGCAAACGAGGCGCCACCCATGCATGGCAATCGATCACCCAGCCTGTGTCTCCAACGGAATCGGTGTCGCCCTCGAAGAATAATCGATACGAGTGCCTCTTGCCCGAATCCCGTCTTGTGACGATGGCGGTTCGCGTACCTTTTAACATTTCACCGGGCACAGGAGCGCCATTCACTTCAATCGTTGCGCCCTTATACAATGTGAGCAACTCAACTGCGCCGGAAGATCGCAGATAAAGGCAACTGTCACGACAAACAAGAAAGCAAATAGGGTTACCAGTAGTCGTCCTGTTTTCACACAGCACATGCTCAGGCAGACGGCTTGGCCTCGCTATGGCGCTTAGGCAGCTGGAAATCTATGTTAACGACTGTTTCCATTTCGACCGCCTTGCCGTTCAGCACCGTCGGCTTGAATTTCCACTTGTACACTGCTTCCGTCGCGGCTTGGATGAGTAACGGGTGGCCGCTCTTGACTTCAATTTTATCGACCGTACCATCGGTGCGAATAATGCAGCTTAGAGAGACCCTGCCCTCGATGTGCGCCTGTCTGGCCAGTCCGGGGTAAATCGGTCGAACAATTTTCAGCGGGTGCGACTGGAGCAGCGGGCAGCTGATCCTGACACTTGGCTTCGCATTCTGCCCGAACGCCGACAGAGAAACCACGACGCTGCAAAGCAGAACGGCAATTATCATTTGGGTCTTCACAAAGTAATTAGACACCGAGAGGAGAAGCGAAGTTTCTGGCAGTAGCGGATTGTGCGTGATTGGCCGGCTTAGCGCACATCTGCTGTATCGCTCGCTCCCGTTTTTGCGGTTAGCATACTTTGCCCCGACTAGCGATCAGTGTCGGGCACTGTGCAACTGTCTCCAGTTGCGGCGGGGTTCAGGCGGGGGGCTTGGGGGGCCAGGCGAGTTGGCCGCCGCGGTGGTAGGCGAGGTTGGCGATTTGGCCGGCGCGGGCTGCGGCGATTCCGGTTTCGACTGGGGCGTTTGGCTCTTTGCGGGACTTGATGCAGTCGAAGAAATTTTGCATGTGGGCGATGGTGCCGTCCTCGAAGCTGTCTGCCCGGACGACCGGGTTGTTTTTGGCCGGAACGCCTTCGCGATAGACGCTAAAGCCGCCGCGATTAAGCTTCAGGGTTGCGTCCGTGCCGCGGAATTCGAGACCGCCGTCGTCGATCGAGGAAGCCATCGAGCCTTCGTAAACGACATCGAAGCCGGGGTAGCGCAGCGCTGCCTGAAGAGTGTCGGGGCAATCCCACTGCTCGAAGATGTATTTGTCAGCGAGGATTTGCGCGTGCGTGGGCTGGTCGGATTTCATGGCCCAGTGCACAACGTCGATCCAGTGGGTGAAGAGGTCGGTCATGGCGCCGCCGCCAAAGTTCCAAAACCAGCGCCAGCGATAGAATTTTTCTTCGCTGAAGGGCTGCTGTGGAGCGCCGCCGAGCCACTGCTTCCAATCGAGGGCTTGGGTGTCGACGTCGACGGCCCTGCGCGACGTGAATGCGAGATAGTTCTGCCACCAATAGGTCCTGACCTGCGGCACACGGCCGAGGCTGCCGCCCTGAATGAGATCGACGGCATCGCGAAAGTGGCTCCAACTGCGCTGCTGCATGCCGCATTGCAGGATTTGCTTGCCGGAGCGGACGGCGCGGGTGAGGGCGGCGGCTTCCTCCAGGGTGTGCGTGACGGGCTTTTCGAGGTAGACGTCTTTGCCCGCTTTGAGGGCGTCGACGGCCATGGGCACATGCCAGTGGTCGGGAGAGGCGATGAAGACAGCGTCGAGCGGCTGGTCGAGAAGCTCGTGGTAATTGACGTGGGTGGTGGCGATGCCGTTCGAGCGTTGCTTGATGGCGTCGCGGCGCGGGGCGTAGACGTCGCTTACGGCGGCGATCTGGTAGTTGCCGGCCTTGTCGGCGGCAAAGAGCAGGTCATTCATGCGGCCGCCGGCGCCGATTACTCCTACGCGGAGGGTGTCATTGGCGCCGAGGACTCGGGTTGATGCGAGGGCGGTAAGGCCGCTGGCGATGAGGAAATTGCGACGGTTTAGTTGGTGTTGCATGGCGAGCATGTTAGCGGGTCGGGGTGAATGAGAGAAGTGGTTCCTCCTCGCGCAATAGGTTCAGAGGGATTTGGGGAGCAGGGATAGCTGGCTGGCTACGCAGAGCCATTGGCCGTCGTGCTTGATCCAGGTGTCGGTGAAGCGGCCGTGGTGCTCGTAGGGCTTGCCTTTGAGGGTGCCCTTTTCGTGGGTGCCGCCGATGACGACGACGGTGTCGCCGTGGCGGTGGAGCTTCATGTCCAAGGTGGTCTCGAGAGTGACCACATTGGATTTGTCGCGGATGGAGACGAGAAACTGGGATTTGTTCAGGACGGAGCCGTCGAAGTCGGTGAGCACGAAGTCGTCGTCGAGCATGTTTGCCATGGCGTCGCCGTCATGGGCCATTTGGATCTGGTTCCAGAGATTTTCGAGGGCGATGATTTTGGATTCGTCGCCGTCGGATTGCGCGAAGCATTGCGGCAGAACGAGGGACGAGAGCAAAAGCAAGAGGGCGAAGGGACGTTGCATTCGGACTAGCTCCTTGGCGATTGGGACTGACCCCAGGGTATGGATATGAGCGTACAGGGAGGTTGGCGGATTTTGGGGGAGAAGATTGGGAGGTGGTGGTGAAAAGTACACGCGGGGAGACGGTCCTTGCTCGTGTTGGGGAAAGGCCGCAGGGCTGCGCGGACTCCGCCCTGCGCTACAGGGGCTGTGGCGCGGTGATGAATGGTTTCGACGGGTAGGTTTGATTTACGCGCTCAGCTGACGCAGTAAAAGCGGCGGCAAGACCGCCGCACTCCACATCCGGAGCACAGGCCGACGCGTGTGCTGCTAGCCGGGGTAGGTGCCGGGCTGGATTGGGAGGGTGGAGGCGCCGGCGTCTAGGTGCAGGGTGGTGCCGGTGACTTGGGCGGATTCGTCGCTTAGGAGATAGACGACGGCGTAGGCGGTTTCTTGCGGAGACTGGGAGCGGCCGAAGGCTAGTTTTTCGCCGGCTTTGCGCAGGTCGTCTTCCGTGCGGCCTTCGCCGCGCTGGATGGCTAATTCGCCTTCGGTGAAAACCCAGCCGGGGATGACGTAGTTGACGCGGATGCGATCTTGGGCGAGGGCTCCGGCTAGCGTGCGGGTGAGGGAGAGCAGGCCGCCTTTTGCGGCGCCGTAGGCTACCAGATTGGGCAGGCTTTGAATGCCGCAGATGGAGCCCATGTTGACGATGCTGCCGGCGCGGGCTTCGCGCATTTTGGGTACGGCGTATTTGCAGCAGTAGAAGGCGCCTCGGAGATTGACGTTCAGGACTTCTTCCCAGAGCTGCGTGGTGGTTTGTTCGAGGGTGGCGCGGGGGAACCAGCCGGCGTTGTTGACCAGGCCGTCGAGTTTTTTGTGGGTGCGGATGGCGTGTTCGATGAGGGCGGCGCATTGGGATTCTTCGCGGACGTCGACGGGGTGGAACTGGGCGCGGCCGCCTTCGTTGCGAATTGCGGCGGCGGATTGTTCGCCGCGGTCTTGCTGGATGTCGGCGAGGATGACGGAGGCGCCTTCGGCGGCGGCTTGGCGGGCGCAGGCGAAGCCGATGCCTTGGGCGGCGCCGGTGATGAGGATGACTTTGTGTTGGAGGCGGTTGGACATGGAGAGGAACAGTTGACAGTCGACAGTTTACAGTTACCAGCTAAGGCAAAGGCAAGAACCGCAAGAATTTAACACAGAGGACACAGAGAGCACAGAGGACCACAGAGAAATGCCAAGAGAAAAAGATAACGTAGAGGCGCTGAGAACGCTGAGATTCGCAGACAGGAAGCAATACGCGGCGAAGCTGGTATTTTTGTGTGCGGTCAAGGGGGTTTGTTGGTCGATTTTACGGCTGAGGTAGCTGGGGCGCAGCTTGCTGCGCCCCTACGGGAGTGGTGTGCTAGAGTTTTGCGAGTGATGAAGACACTGGGGATTTATGTGCAGGTGCCGTTTTGTCAGACGAAGTGCACCTACTGTAATTTTCATACGGGGGTGGTGTCTTCGGCGCGGTTTGCGCCTTATGTGAATTGCGTTTGCGCGGAGATTGTGGGGCGGCGCGGGCTTTACGAGGCGGCGGGGATTGCGTTGCCGGCGGGGCTGGCTGAGGCGGTGGTTGATACCGTTTACATCGGCGGCGGGACGCCTAGTTTGCTGGATGCGGGGCACCTGGCGCGAATTGTGGATGCGATCCGAGGCAACTTTGTTGCGGAGCTGACGGAAGTTACGTTGGAGGCGGACCCGGAGACGGTGACCGAGGAGAAGGCGGCGGCTTGGGTCGCGGCGGGGATATGTTTATCGGGCGGCGGCGATCTTGCGCGAGGCGGGGATTGCGAACATTAGTTTCGATTTGATTGCGGGGTTGCCGAAGCAGACGCGGGCGAGTTGGAGAGAGTCGCTGGATTCGCTGGTGGAGTTGGCGCCGGAGCACGTTTCGGTGTATTTGCTGGAGGTGGATGAGGGGAGCCGGCTGGGGTCGGAGCTTTTGCGCGGGGGAAATCGATACAGTGCCGGCGATGTGCCTGGCGATGACGAGATGGCGGAGTTTTATGAGACGGCTTGCTCGCTCTTGGAGGCGGCGGGGTATCAGCATTACGAGATTTCGAATTGGGCGAAACCGGGATATGCTTCGCGGCACAATTTGAAGTATTGGAGACGCGAGCCGTATTTGGGATTTGGGGCGGGGGCGCATTCGTTTTCGGGGACGGAGCGGTGGGCGAATGCGCACGATGCGGCGGGATATGTTGGGGCGGTTACGGCGGGACGGCTGCCGGTGGAGCAGCTTGAGAAATTGACTGCGGAGAGTGCGTTGGAGGAGGAGTTGTTTTAGGAGTTGTTTTTGGGGTTGCGGCAGCTGGAGGGGATCGATGTTGGGCGGATTGAGCGGGAGTACGGAGTGTCGTTGGATGCGCGATTTGCGCGGTTGACTTCGGCGGGGTTGATTGAGCGGGAGGGGAGTTTGGTGCGACTGGCTCCGGGGCGGATTAGCGTTTCGAATGAGGTCTTTGTGGAGTTGATGAAGTGAACGAGACGAAGAGAGAGAAAGAAAAAGATAACGCAGAGGCGCTGAGGCTCGCAGAGGAAGAAAAGGCTTAACACAGAGTTCACAGAGGGCAGAGCACAGAGGGCACGGAGAAGAGAGGAAAAGCGAGACGGATGTGGTGATGGATTTGAATCGGGTTGGTGGGGCGACCGAGGGCGTGGTGGAATTGCGTAGCGATACGTTTACGCGGCCTTCGGCGGAGATGCGGGCTGCGATGGCGTCGGCGGAGGTTGGCGACGACGTTTATGGGGAAGACCCGACGGTGAACCGGTTGGAGGCGCGGGCGGCGGAGATTTTTGGGAAAGAGGCGGCGCTGTTTGTGCCTACCGGGTGCATGGGGAACCTGATCGCGATCAAGGTTTGGACGCATCACGGCGACGAGGTGATTTGCGAAGAGCGCAGCCATGTGAATTTGTATGAGCTGGCGTCGATGTCGGCGATTGCGGGATGCATGCCGAGGATCGCGCGGGCGGAAGACGGGCTCTTGAGCTGGAAGCAGATCGAGGCGGTGATCCGGCCGAAGATTTATTACGACTCGCAGACGGCGCTGGTTTGCCTGGAGAACACGTTCAACATGTGGGGCGGCACGGCGTATCCGACGGCGCAGGTGGACGAGATTTGCGATGGCGCGCACGAGAGGGGATTGAAGGTGCACATGGACGGAGCGCGCATTTTCAATGCGGCTACGGCGTTGGGGGAAAGCGTGGCGTCCATGACGCGCAAGGTGGATTCGGTGATGTTCTGCTTGTCGAAAGGATTGGGTGCGCCGGTGGGGTCGATGATTGTGGGGACCCGGGCGTTTATTGAGAAGGGGCGCGTGTACCGGAAGATGTTTGGAGGCGGGATGCGGCAGGCGGGGGTGATCGCGGCGGCGGGATTGATTGCGCTGGAGAAATCGCCGGCGCGGCTGCATATCGATCATGAAAATGCGCGGCGGTTGGCTGAAGGAATTGCAGAGATTCGCGGGTTGCGGATTGATCCGGCGAAGGTGCGGAGCAATATTGTGATTTTCGATTGCTCGGGAACCGGGAAGACGGCGGTGGAGTTGTGCGAGGCGCTGTACCGGCGCGGAGTTTGGGCGCAGGATACGGCGCCGTATTCGGTGCGTTTGGTTACGCACGTGGATGTGGACCGCGCGGGGATTGAGCGGGCGCTGATGGTCTTGAAGGATTTGGCGGTGGATTCGTCAGCCGTAAAAGCGGCGGCTAGCCGCCGCACTCCATAAAAGGCAGGAGCGTGAGACGCATGCGAACTCGGTTGACGATTGCTATTGCGATTTGCGGATTTGCGGCGGGGGGTGTGTCGGCACAGGAGCCCAGCGAGACGGCGCCGCCGGGGCAGAAGCTGCACAACAACCTGCGGAAGGCGAAGGAGGTCAGTACTGCTGCGCCCACGGTGGAGCAGGCGAAGGCGTTCCTGGACGATGCGGAAAAGCAGTTGGAAGAGTTGGGTGTGAAGCAGTCGCGGGCGTCGTGGGTACAGGAGAATTTCATCACGTATGACACGGAGGCATTAGCGGCGGATTCGAGCGAAGCGTTGAACACGCTGAGCGCGGAACTGGCGAAGAGCGCGGCGCGGTTCGATGGGTTGACGTTGCCGCCGGTGATGGCGCGGAAGATGAAACTGCTGAAGCTGGCGGCGAGTTTTCCGGCGCCGAATAATCCGCGCGAGCAGAAGGAACTGGCGGAAATCCTGGCGTCGTTGGATGGAGATTACGGGCGCGGGAAATGGTGTCCGAACGGCGAAAAAGGCAAGTGCCTGGACGTGACGGCGATTGAAAAGCTGATGGCGGAAAGCCGCGACCCCGTGGAGTTGAAGCGTGCGTGGATTGGATGGCATGCGGTGGGCGCGCCAATGCGGCAGCGGTACGCGCGCATGGTCGAACTGGGAGACAAGGGCTCGCGGGAATTGGGATTCGCGGATGCGGGGGCGCTGTGGCGTTCGAATTACGACATGCCGCCGGACGAATTTGCGAAAGAGCTGGACCGGTTGTGGGAGCAGCTGCGGCCGCTGTATTTGTCGCTGCACGCGTATGTGCGCGGGCAGCTTGCGAAGAAATATGGGAAGGAAGTGGTGCCGCCGAACGGTCCGATACCCGCGCACTTGCTGGGGAATATTTGGGCGCAGGAGTGGAACAACGTTTATCCGCTGATGGATTCGCCAAAGCCGGAGCAAAGCTACGACCTGACGAAAATCCTGCAGGAGCGGAAGACGAACGCGCGCGGCATGGTGAAGTACGGCGAGGGGTTTTTTACTTCGCTGGGATTTGCGCCGCTGCCGAAAACATTTTGGGAGCGCTCGTTGTTCACGAAGCCGGCGGACCGCGATGTGGTGTGCCACGCAAGCGCGTGGGACATCGATTCCAAAGACGATTTGCGCATCAAGATGTGCATTCAGGTTCGAGAGGAAGATTTCCGGACGATTCATCACGAACTGGGGCACAACTTTTATCAGCGCGCGTACAGCGGGCAGCCTCCGCTATTTCAGAACAGCGCAAATGACGGATTTCACGAGGCGGTGGGAGACACGATTGCGCTGTCGGTCACGCCGGACTATTTGAAGCAGATCGGATTTATCGAGCAGGTGCCGCCGGCTTCGGGAGATATTGATTATTTGCTGGCGCAGGCGCTGGAGAAAGTGGCGTTTTTGCCATTTGGGCTGACCATCGATAAGTGGCGGTGGGAAGTGTTCTCCGGGCAGGTGAAGGCGGAGGAGTACAACAAGGCCTGGTGGGATTTGCGACTGAAGTATTCGGGAGTGGCGCCGCCAGTGGCACGCACGGAGGCGGATTTTGATCCGGGCGCGAAATACCACGTGCCGGGAAATGTTCCGTACATGCGGTATTTTCTGGCGCGGATTTTGCAATTTCAGTTTCAGCGGGCATTGTGCCGGGAGGCCGGGTTTTCGGGGCCGCTGGATCGCTGCTCGATCTACGCTAATAAAGCGGCCGGGAAACGGCTGAACGATATGCTTGCGCTGGGGCAGAGCAAGCCATGGCAGGACGCGCTAGAGACCCTGACCGGCGAGAAGGAAATGGACGCGAGTGCGCTGGCGGATTATTTCGAGCCGTTGAAAAGCTGGTTGGATCAGCAAAACATAGCCAACAACTATCCGGTGGGTTGGTAGCCGCCTTGCGCTACAATGTCTATAAGCCAGACTTTGTCTGGGTATAGATAAAACTTAGCCTGCCGAGGATCCCGTGGATTTCTCTTTTACGGAAGAGCAGCAGCAGTTGCGCCGCAGCGTGCGCGAATTTGCGGAGGGGGAAATTGCGCCGCATGTGATGGAGTGGGACGAGGCTTCGCATTTCCCCATGGAGATCATGCCGAAGCTGGGGGAGATGGGGCTGCTGGGCGTGATTTTTCCGGAGCAGTATGGCGGGGCGGACCTTGGATACATTGAATATGCGACTGCGATCGAGGAGTTGTCGCGGGTTGATGGCTCGGTCGGATTGATCGTGGCGGCGCACAATTCGCTGTGTAGCAATCACATCTTCAAGTTTGGCAACGAAGGGCAGAAGAAGAAATACCTGACGCCCCTTGCGCAGGGCAAAAAGATTGGCGCGTGGTCGCTGACGGAACCGGAGGCTGGTTCGGATGCGGGCGGCACGCGCACAACCGCGAGGCGAGACGGCAAGCACTGGGTGCTAAACGGGGCGAAGACGTTTACCACCAACGGGCATTACGCGGACGTCTGCGTGGCTATGGCGGTGACGGACAAGTCGAAGAATTCGCACGGCATCAGCGCGTTCATCCTAGAAAAGGGGACGGCGGGATTCAAACCAGGGAAGAAAGAAAACAAACTGGGGATGCGGGCGAGCGACACCTCCGAAGTGATTTTCTCTGATTGCCGGGTACCGGAAGAAAACATGCTGGGGGCGGAGGGAGAAGGATTCATCGGCAGCCTGAAGATTCTGGATGGCGGGCGAATTTCGATCGCGGCGCTTGCGCTGGGAATGGCGCAGGGCGCATTGGAAGCGGCCACGAAATACGCCAAGCAACGGAAACAGTTTGGCCAGCCGATCAGCGAGTTTCAGGCTATCCAGTTCAAGCTGGCGGACATGGCCACGCAGGTGGAAGCGGCGCGGTTGCTCGTGTATCAGGCCGCGTGGCTTGCGGATCGCGGCGATGGGCGGTTCACGCGCGAATCGAGCATGGCCAAGCTTTTCGCCAGCGAGGTCGCTGTGCGAGTGGCCAATGAATGCGTGCAAATCCACGGGGGGTACGGATTCATCAAGGACTATCCGGCAGAAAAGTATTATCGTGATGTAAAATTGTGCACGATCGGCGAAGGGACGAGCGAAATTCAGAGATTGGTGATTGCCCGCCAGCTACTTGGCAAGACAAAATAGGGTGATGCGCCTGGCCTTCTCGAACGCTCCACAGGAAAGCAATGTCGCAGTCGATTGAGAATTGGGCGCAGCGGGTGTGCGCCGGCGAGGTGCGGGCGCTCTCGCGAGCGATCACCGCGATTGAGAATCACCATCCGGAAGCGGAGGAGTTGTTGCGGCTGCTGTTTCCGCGGACCGGCAAAGCGTACTTGACTGGCGTGACGGGAGCGCCGGGGACGGGGAAGAGCACGCTGGTCGACCGATTATCCGCGCACTATCGCAGCCAGCAGGAGCAGGTCGGCGTGATCGCGGTGGACCCGACGAGCCCTTATTCTGGGGGCGCGATTCTGGGCGATCGCATTCGCATGCAGGGGCACGCTGGCGACGCGGGGATGTTCATTCGCTCGATGGCCACGCGGGGATTTTTGGGTGGCTTAGCGCGGGCCACGGCGGAGGTGGCATTGCTGCTCGACGCGGCGGGCAAGCAGCAGGTGCTGATTGAAACCGTGGGCGTGGGGCAAGACGAGATCGACATCGTGCGGCTGGCGGATTGTGTGGTGGTGATGCTGGTGCCGGGGATGGGCGACGACATCCAGAACATGAAAGCCGGGCTGATGGAGATCGGCGATATTTTTGTGCTGAACAAATCAGATCGCGAAGGCGCGGACCGATTGGAGCAGCAATTGAACGCGATGTTGTCGCTGGTGATGCCGCGCGATGGCTGGCATCCTCCGGTGGTGCGCACAGTGGCGTCGGAGAACAAGGGAATCGATGCGCTGGCGGGGACGATTGCGAAGTTCCGAAAACACTTTGAATCGAGCGGAGAGCGCAAGCGCAAACACGTGGAGCATTGGAAGCAGCGGCTCATCGAATTGCTGGAGTCGCGCTTGTTGCAGCGGGCGCTGGGGGGAGCGGGCGGCGAGGCGCGGCTGACGCAGTTGGCGGAGGAAGTGGCGGAAAGGAAGAAGGATCCGTTTTCCGCGGTGAACGATATTTTGGCGGGCAGCGGACTGAGCGGGACGGTGTGATGTCCTGCGCATCGATCCGCGAAGATATCTTACGTTGAGGTCCTTCGGCCGGGCTGAAAGGCGCCGGACCTCAGGATGACACTGTCCTGCAAATCCGCAGGCATGAGCTAACGAATGATGGGTGAAGCAAAAACTTTCGGGGGAGATGAATGACGGCATCGCGGGTAAAGAAGGGCGGCAACGAAGCGGCGGCGACAATCGGGGTCATTGGCGGAAGCGGTCTTTATTCCATGGACGGTTTGGAGGATACGCGTGAGATTCGCGTGAAGACGCCGTTCGGGGAGCCGTCGGACGCTATCGTGGTGGGCACGCTGGAAGGTAAGCGCGTGGCGTTTCTGGCGCGGCACGGGCGTGGGCACCGGATTCTGCCGAGCGAGATTAATTTTCGGGCGAACATCTGCGCCATGAAGCAGCTTGGAGTCGAGCGCATTATTTCGGTGAGCGCGGTGGGCTCGCTGCAGGAGGATTTGCGGCCTGGCGAGTTTCTGGTGCCCGATCAGTTTGTGGACCGCACGAAGAATCGCGTGTCGACGTTCTTCGGCGGTGGGCTGGTGGCCCACGTGGCATTCGACAAACCTACGTGCGCGCAAGTTTCGGCGGTGCTCGCCGACGCAAGCGTGCTGTGTGGCGTGAAGGTGCATCCACGCGGAACGTACGTGTGCATCGAAGGGCCGCAGTTTTCTACGCTGGCTGAGGCGCATCTGCACCGGCAGTTGCGGTTTGAAGTGATCGGGATGACCAATGTTACGGAGGCGAAACTCGCGCGGGAGGCGGAGCTTTGTTATGCCACGATTGCGATGATCACGGATTACGACTGCTGGCACCCGGAGCACGAATCGGTGACGGCGACCCAGATTATCGCCACGCTGAATCAGAACGCGGAGAACGCGCAAAAAGTTCTGCGCGAGGCGGTGCATAGCATGCCAGCAGAGCGGAGCTGCAAGTGCGGCGCGGCATTGAAGCACGCGCTGGTCACGGATTTGAAACTGGTGCCGCCGGCCACCAAGAAGCGTCTTGCCGTCATCATCGGTAAATATACTTCCTAGGAGAAAATCGTGTCCTTACTCGTGGTTGGCTCTGTGGCCTTCGACGCGCTCGAAAGCCCGTATGGAAAAGTAGACCGCACGCTGGGCGGGGCGGCGACGTATTTTTCGGTGGCGGCGAGTTTTTTTACGCACGTAAGCCTGGTGGGGATTGTGGGCGATGACTTCACTTCGAAGGACGCGGAGATTTTTCGCGGCAGACACATCGACGTGGATGGGCTGGAGCGCGCGCCGGGAAAGACATTTTTCTGGGCCGGGAAGTATTCGGAAAATCTTAACGAGCGCGTGACGCTGGCTACCGAGCTGAACGTCTTCGCCGACTTTAAGCCGCGGCTTCCGGAACGATATCGTGAGTCTAAATATGTCTTCCTCGCAAACATCGCACCCGACCTGCAGCGCGACGTGCTGCACCAAGTTGCCAAGCGGCCGAAGATCGCGGCGCTGGACACGATGAACTATTGGATCGAGCGCACCAACGAGGATTTGCGCGAGACGCTAAAGCACGTCGATATTTTGATGATCAACGACACGGAGACCCGGCAGCTTTCGAATGAGCACAACCTGCTGCGGGCCGCGCGGCATATTTTCAAGATGGGACCGTCTACGCTGATAGTGAAGCGCGGGGAGTATGGCGCGATGCTGGTCGACAAGCGGGGCGTGTTCTGCGTGCCCGCATTTCCGCTGGAAGAGCCTCACGATCCCACGGGAGCCGGCGATTGCTTTGCCGGCGGGTTCATGGGCTATTTGGCGAGCGCGGGGAACAAAAGCGATGCGTCACTGCGGCGCGCGATGGTTTATGGCTCGGTGCTGGGCAGCTTTTGCGTCGAGAAATTCGGGCTGGATCGCTTGCGGACGCTGAAGCGGAGCGAGATACACGCCAGAGCACGGCATTTCGCGAAACTAACCCAATTCAAGCTCTAAATAGTAAAATTGCGTCCGGTGCGAGCGAAACGCTCGCGCGATCCAAATGCTTTCCCTTCATGAAACCTTTTTGCGTTTGAGTTTTGCGGCGGTGCTGGGTGCCGTGATTGGCATCGAGCGCGAGGTCCGTCGCCGGCCGGCTGGAATTCGTACTAGCGCCTTTGTTTGCATGGGCTCGGCGCTGTTCACGATTCTTTCCTTTGAACTGGCGAAGATGACCGGCGATACGTCCGGAACGCGGATTGCGTCAAATCTGGTGCAAGGAATCGGCTTTCTGGGCGCGGGAGCGATCCTGCGCGATGCCGGCGGACTTGTTGGCTTAACTACGGCTGCGACGATTTTTGTCGAGGCGGCAATCGGAATGGCGGTGGGCGGCGGGCTTTACGCGGTCGCGGGCGGTGCGACGGGAGTGGTGCTGTTCGGGTTAGTGTGCCTTGGGTGGCTGGCGCGCGTGGCTAATCTGAAGCCGCGGATTATGGGTTTTCGGATCACCGCGAGCCACGCAGAGGGCATTGCGGGCGAAGTTCAACAATTAGTAGAGACGTTGAAATTGAAGCCGCAACAGTTTCGGGTATCGATGAGCGGTGATACCTCGATTGTCGAGTTTCAAGCAGATACGGGATACCGGCAGCAAGAGCAGATTGTGAAAAAGCTGAATCGGCCGGGCGTGGTGGTTGAGGCTGTTCCTTTCGAGGGCCATCACGAATGACGCCGAACACTTCCGCGAGTTCCGAGGTACGGTTGAGCGCGGCGGTGCGCAAACCGAAGGCTCTTGAGCGCGGCGCACGTGTCGCAGTGTTTGCGCCAGCGTCGCCGGGAAGCGAGGCGAAGGCTGCGGCTGGCGTCGCGGAGTTGAGGCGGCTGGGGTTTGCAGCGGAATTGCCGGTGGCGCAGCAGTCTGAGGGGTATTTTGCGGCGAATGCTGAGGCGCGGCGCGCGGAGTTTTTGAGACTGCTTGATGACAGCAGTGTTGATGGTCTCATCGGCTTGCGCGGGGGCTATGGCGCGAATTATTTGCTCGACGCGAGGCTTGCATCGGCTGTCGG
>WNFR01001460.1_pt1 | contig 24670 bp, 18 predicted proteins | sample 5400221 | NCBI WGS metagenome assembly WNFR01 (sample SAMN13153357, study PRJNA577476) | soil metagenome | isolation source: 40 cm soil under Madrone tree | place: USA:California | collected 2016-06-14 | reverse complement strand
CTCTCGATTGTGTTTGAGTTCACTGAATTTGACCTCGCCGTCGGCGGTATCACAGTAACAAACTGTTTGTTGACGAGCATGAAAATCAACTCCGCAGTATACTGTCATGGGTGTCTCCTTCTGCGATCACAGACCCACAGCCTAAGTTTAACAGCTCACCTGTGGGGAGAGACGCCCTTTTTTCATAACATCAGATAAACACAGATCAAAAAAGGCAAATATTTCCATTAGACATCCGCGCCTGTCGCGGCTCCAGGCAGATCTCTCTACCGTTCTGTTACTTCTGCGAGGTAAGCCTGATAAATACAGGGATACCCTACGTGATGAGCTTCGGACCATTGTAGCGTGTATCAGATCGGGTCGGCATGAATTAATTGCGGGCGTCCGGCAGCTGATTTATCTGGTTTATTCGTAAAAGATTCATCGTATAAAACGACCGCGTGGGAATTCCATTAATGTAGTAGTCGGGCAGTCAGAAACCACTCGGAGAGCATCGACAATCCCCCTGCTCTCGCCGATTTGCACCCCAAAAAATAAACGGCATCGCAGTTGCAACGCACTGAAAAAGTGCGCGCTCCGTGCGCGCGGAAAGAAGTTTGGGAGAAGGAGCGTAAAAGTGCAGTGAATTGGCGATCAGATGAACACCGCATTAACGAAATGATCAGCAAGGTTCCGCAGGTCACCCTGATGTTCTGGGTGATCAAGATCTGTGCTACGACGGTTGGCGAAACGGGCGGCGACGCCCTTTCCATGACATTGAATCTCGGCTATGCCGTCAGCAGCTTGATCTTTCTAGGGTTCTTCGCCATCACGCTCGCCGGTCAGGTTGCGTCAAAGCGGTACCACCCGTTCATATACTGGGCCGTCGTAGTAGCAACGACGACCGTAGGCACGACGATGTCGGACTATCTCGATCGGACTGTCGGACTCGGTTATGTGAAATCGTCAATCATGCTGTTTTGCGGTGTCATCGTCGTTCTCCTCTTATGGCGTAGCGTCATGGGAGCGATCGAGTTCGAGAACATCACCACGAGGACGGATGAGATCTTTTACTGGGTCACGATTTTGGTGTCAAACACGCTTGGCACGGCCCTCGGCGATTTCGTCGCAACAGACACTGGTCTCGGATTCGAGCGTGGCGCGCTCGTGTTCGCCGGCCTCCTCGCACTTGTGGCGGCGGCTCACTTCTTCACGAAAATCTCCGACAGCGTTCTCTTCTGGGCCGCATATGTGCTGACGCGACCACTCGGGGCCACACTCGGCGACACCTTAACCAAGCCTCACGCAGAGGGCGGACTTGAACTGAGCCGCATCACCTCTTCGCTTGTTATCGCCGCGGTCATGATCGTTTTGATAATCCTGACGTATAGTGGGAATGGGCGATCACCCGATTCTTCCGTCCACGAACGAACGACAACAGCTTAATTTTCATTAATCAAGAGCAAGGGGAAGTTCACCGATCCTATCCCAAAGCAGACCTATACGAAATAGCGAATTACAAAGAAAAAACGTTCAAAGTGGACTATCGAGCGGTCTGGCTTTTAGGAAACTTATTTTCTGACGGGCAGGAGGCGCCAACGTATCAATAGCCGTTTCGATCAGCGATCACCTAAGGTCGAAATTAACGCAAATTTAACTTTGTGTTCATACGGCGTCAAGATAAAGTCCATATAATCACACAAGCCTTCGTAGCACTGGCCGAACGGAAGTGTTTTTAGTGGCTGAGACTCTGCCTATCGAAAACTGCGACAAATAAGGGGAATATGATGCGAGCTGCAAAGCGAATAAGCCCGGCGCGAAAACCTGTTCTTAAAACGAGCCTCCTTTTGGCCATGTTGCTAATGGCGATCGTAATCACACCTGCCACAACTCTAACCCAGAGCAAAGCTCCAGCCGACGTTGCAACCGCCGGACATGTTAGCGACACATCTGCCCTCGGGGATAAAAAGGATTCCGCGGCAGAGGCGGAGATTATTGGGCTGAAGAAGCAATTGGCGGACCAGCAAAAGCAGATCAATGAACTCAGGCTTCTAATCGAAGAACAACGGAAGCCGATGGCCGGTAAGAGCGAGATCGCTCGTGACAGTTCTGCCCCCAGCCCGGTAGAATCTCAACCAGACAGCGTTGCCATCAACACAAAAGAGGTAACAACAGCGGTACGAAAAAACGCCGGATCGGCCAATCAGTCTTCGGGTGGGCAGGAGACTCAGCCGCTTTCGCTCCGCATCGGCTCGGCCACTATTGTACCGGTTGGGTTCATGGATTTTTCGACGATCTTTCGCTCGACAAACGGTGGCTCGGGACTCGGCACTAACTTTGGGAGCATTCCATTTAATAACACGCCAGCGGGCAGACTTTCCGAAACTCGCCTCACTGCGCAGAATTCAAGAATCGGGCTCAGGGTAGACGCCACAGTCAAAGACGCGAGCGTGCTTGGCTATTTTGAATCCGACTTTCTGGGCTCTACGCCAGGTAACCTGGTGGTTTCCAGCAACAGCGATTCGAACCGCTTGCGCGTCTACTTTGCAGACGTAAGGAAGGGTAAACTGGAGTTGTTGGGCGGCCAGTCTTGGAGTCTGCTAACTCCCAACCGGAGAGGGCTATCTCCGGTCCCTAGCGATATCTTTTATACCCAGGACATAGACTCAAACTACCAGGTCGGTCTCGTGTGGAGTCGAAGCCCGCAGTTCCGCGTCGTCTACCATCCAAACGAAAGCGTAGCAATCGGGCTGTCGCTGGAGAATCCCGAACAATATATCGGTGGTTCAGCCGGCGGTGGTCTCGTGACCCTCCCTTCAGCGCTGGTAACGCCATACGCAAACGAGTTGAACAACGGTAATACGGCTTTGGCGGTGCCCAATCTTCACCCTGATATCATCACGAAAGTTGCCTTTGATAGGCAGGTGGCTAATCGTAGCCTGCACTTCGAGGTCGCCGGACTTATCCGCTCCTTCAAGCTATTCAATCCACTTAATCAAAGAACCTTTACCACGACAGGCGGAGGGGGTTCAGTAAACGTCAACTTCGAAATAGTGAAGAATCTCCGAGTGGTTTCCAATAATTTCTTTAGCAACGGAGGAGGCAGGTGGATCTTCGGGCAAGCCCCGGATCTGATCGTCCAAGGCGATGGAAGTCCGTCGTTAATTCATTCCGGCTCGACCGTCACTGGACTAGAATCCCAGGCCACGAAGGATACACTCCTATACGGTTACTACGGCGGTGTTTATATAAAACGAAACGTCGCTATAGATCCGACGAACGGAAAATTCGTAGGCTACGGTTTCCCCGGTTCGCCCCCTGGTCAAAACCGAACTATTCAAGAGGCGACAGTTGGCGCAATCCGTACTTTTTGGCGGGATCCGAAATATGGCGCGCTGCAACTTATGGGTCAGTACTCCTATTTAACGCGCCGGCCCTGGAGCGTCGCCGTTGGTCAACCCAAGGAGGCACACACAAACATGATTTTCCTGAACCTTCGCTATATACTGCCCGGGTCCGCGCCCACGGTAAAGTAGCTGGATGGTCTGAACTACATAACTACTTCCTGTTCGACGTAACGCCGTGCGTTTGGCTTCTCTTACGGAACTGGATCTGAGACTGCCGTACATACGAAAACCACGGCCAGAGTGATTGAGGTACTTGTTCATCGGTTGGATCAGACTTAATTGATTACAAGGGAGTTGGCACGAGTGAATAAGAACGCGATAGTTCAGAGCAGAGGAATCGTAATTTATTGTGACACTGGAAGGGACTCTCGGAAGGTAAATGATGAGGTCCAGCTCCTTTGCGATCGTGAAGCGGCACTTCGTTTAAACGGATGAAATTGGAGTGGTGTGACTATTATGTTACCCCTCCACCAACTATAGATCGTGGAACCATCAGGAACTCAGACATCGCCACGACTACTGATTAGATTCCGCGGCCCAGGTGGCATCCGTGTCTGCGCCTCTGACGATCTCGATTGAATCGCCAGACCGTTTGAGGATCGTCGAATGTCCGTCTTTCTGCCAGTGAATCTCGGCGGCATTCTTCGACTCGAATATCGCAGTAACATTTTCGCCTTGACGTTCTTTTAGAGCCTTCCAGGCTGCCTGGAATTCAAGCGCATCGGAAGCTTTGTCCCACACTATTTTCCACACGAACAGCGGGGCAAAGCCGTCTTTTTGAAACAGGACCGCTCGGTCTCCACCCCAACCGGCGGCGGCAGTAGAAGCGATTTTTTCGTTAACTCCAGCCATCAGCACGCCGCGAATTCCGATTTCACCTAACGCGGTCGAGACTGCAGCCTGCCAACCTTTTTGCTGGAAGGGCGTGGTGTCGAACGAGACCTCGCGGGGAGGTTCGCCCGAAAAATATTTATCAAGGTGGATGACCTGTTCACTAGAGACTGGCGGGTTAGTAAAGAGTTCGTTTACTCCGCGTTCACCACGTTGGCGCCGTACCGCTTCAACGAATCTGGAGCCGTCCCGATATCGAAATTCGAAGGTTTCGGTCAGCAACGGCTGAAAGAATTCTCCCATGGTTTTCCTGTAGTCCTGGAATCTGCCATCTTCCTGCTTGGCGACTGCATCAATCGGCAAACTCTCGTAGGCTTTGCCCTGTTCGAATCGCCGCTGAACATTCATGGCATCACCTTCGATTAACGCGAAGAGCGCCTCGGAACGATCGAAATCGTACGGCTTCCGGCTTAGAAGCTTCATCAGGTCAAAGTGCTGATCCTGGAGCGCATGGGTAAATTCATGTACCAACAGAGATTTGTCTCTGAACTGAGATACGAGAAGCACTCTTTTATCGAGCGGATTGTAGCTGGCGCTGGCCGACATTGCTGCAAAGCTTGCTGCGAGAGACCCAACATCGGTGCCCTCCGGCAGAATGCCTCCAGCTGTTGCAAGGCGTCCAAGGAGGGTCAACTCGCGACCGCCCAGTGACCTTGTCATCTCACTGGCCCGGGTACCGTATTCCCAACCCGAGAGTTCGGTCATTCCGACCTCTCCGGTAAACCCCAACTCGCGAATTCGGGATGCATCCTGCTCAGCCGTCAATCTCAAGCGCTCCAACTGGGGGCTGAGGGGTCGCACAGGCAAAGGAGAAAGGGATTGCTGAGGCTGCGAAGCATCTGTTGACGTAACAGAGCCATCAGTTCGCCTCGTATCAGCCCTGCAGTTCGAGAGCAGAATAGCCAGTGGAATTAGGAACAATACCTTCCATTTCATCGAATACTTTGACGCAGTTATTCAAGCGGCGGATGCCGGGTATTGTTGCGAAAAGCGCATTATCGACTTCGGAAGACCGGTTAGCCGAATAGAATTGGCCGCGGATCAACCCAGCGCGGCAGAGCCGCAAGCTGGGAAATTTTGAATTTTGAATTGCTGAAGGGTTCGAACACCTTTGAGATTCACAGCCAACTGCCGCCGGTGGGATTCAGGTTGGTTTTATGGTTAGTCGTTGGAGGAGCCATTCAGCGGACAACAGAAGCGGGATTATCAAAGCAAGCGGCCACCAGCTTATGAGGCGCCAGTGGAATACCGAATTGTGCGTGGCAGAGGTGCGGGAAATGGCCTCCTGGATGAGGGGATCTGCGTTCGAAGATCGAACCAGCCGGCCTCCGAATTCGCTGGCACTGCTTTCGAGTGTTTCGCTCGCGGTTCCGGCCGCGAAGTCGAGGGGAGCTGAAACTGCGATGAGTTTTTGGACAGTCCCCTCTCTGCCACCAGCACTATAGTCAAGATTCAAAGAGTAACGTCCAGCCGTAAGGAATGGAATGTTGGCTTTCCAAACGGCTTCGCCCGTCAGTTCCGGAGCGAATGAAATTGGAGTTGAGTCCGACTTAGCATCACTTGTATCGAGTTTCTGGAAGTGGGCCGAGATCGAATCAATTTTCAAGGGAACGAAGCTAGCGTTCCTAACAATCAACGAAAGCTGAATGTCCTCGCCCTCTGCAGGCGTGATATTTTCAAGGTCGAGCTCAGCGGGCCGGGCAAGACCGGAAAGCGCATAAAGAACGGTTCCCTGCCAAAGGGTTTCGAACTGACCGGCGTGTTGTTCATCCGGGTTCTTTTCTTCCGCCTTCAGCCGCCAGGAATCAGACGGGCCAAAGAGCAGGATGCAACCCCTTCCCAGTTGCATCGACACAATTGCGGGGCGCTGTTCGGCTGAAGTTCCAGAACTGGCGCCGAGCATTGCCAGCGTAATCGCGCCTGGCCGGAGGAGGCCAAGGATTAGACCGTTCCCGCTGAGACGATCCAGGTCGTTTTTTGAATCTCGACTAAAGTCGAAAAAGCTCTGCAACCCGGTCTGCGCTGAATCTTCGACCGGTCGAAGCCCGAAAGTCGCAGTCGGGCGTGTGGCTTGAACGGGTTCGCTTTGGGCGGTTTCGCCTTCAATTCCGGCGTAACTTCTGGGCAGCACATTTGCAGGCAGCAGCTGATTCAACTTGCCTTCAGAAGAAACTATCGATCCAGCAAAATTGTTGGTGCCTAAAACGACCAATCCCCCGCCCCGATTTTCTACCCAGGCGCGGAGCCGCGAAACTTCGGCACCTGAGAGGAAATCGTTAGACGTAGCGCCCACCAGTACTGCGTCATAGTTGTTGAGGCGTTCTGCACTTGCAAGTAAAGCGTGGAGACGAGCAATAGGTTCGGGTCCGGCTTTCGAAACAACCTCTTTCTCTTCCGAATCGTTTTCGGGCGTCTGGGCAAGCGAGGCTTCGCGGCTCACCTGAGTGTAGTAATCGACATCGAACATTTTCGCCTGGTCGAGGGCACGCCGGATAAACTTTGCCTCCCACGTCGGCTGTCCTTCGAAGAATAGAATTCGATATCGACGTTCTTCCACATTGACTGTAAGTTTGCGGTTAAGTAAGGCGACAGGTTCGTTTCCTGTGCCCTCCACGTGAACCTGATAGCCCAGGAATCCGGACACCTTTGGAGTGAGTTCAAGTAGAAGTATCTGCTGCTGATCATTCGTGGTCCAATTCACCTTTGCAGAAGTCTGAATGCCCGAATCATCAGTAACGGAGACAATCGTCTCGCGGTTTGCAAGATCCGATCCATGAACGATGCATCGGACGTGAAACGGAACTCCGCGAACGGGAGTGCCCTCGATATCTGCCTTAAGCAATGCGACCTTTGGGCCTGGTTCGATGTCAGGAACGATAACGTCAACTCGAACGCCGCCATATTTATCACTAAGTTTTCGCACCATCCGACGGCCTGTGCTGCCATCAAAACCGGCCTCCGTAAACAGAATCGCAGAATTGATTATGGCCGGCTGATCAGATGGCGATGGCCCATCGATTTCGTTGGACGATTCAACAGTAATCCCCGCTCGTGCAAGATCATTCTTAGCGGTTTCAAACGCCGCTTTAAGTTTTGAATTAGAATTGGCAAGCCCTGGATCGGTTTCGAGAGAGATTCCATCGCGAACCCGGACACTGCTTGTGATAGTGACTCCTCCGAGTAAGGCTCCCACAAGCAGACAACTGATGACGCGCAGCAAGACCAAAGCTAACCTGTACAGAGGGGTAACACTCGTGAGCGAGCGGAAGTAACGAACTGCAATGAAGATCGTGATGGCGCAAACGCCCACGAATAGGCCGCGGCCGATTGCACCGTCGAATGTCACTCCGTATTTGCCAGGAACGTAAAGCATAAACATCTATTTCATGCGCTAAACGGCGTCAGCGACCGCCAGCGTTCAGCAGCCGGAAGTATTCCGCCGTGCGAGAATTTTCGATAGTCAGTAACCCGGGGCCGGTTCCGCCAGGCGCAGTGGTCCTGGAATCCACGACGGCAAAAAGCGTCGAGGTGGCCTGTCGCATTAAGGCCAAAAGTTTTGTTAATCGTTCGGAGAATATGGCTGAATCGAGTTTAGGATCGATGCGAGAGAGTTCGGTTTCGACTATGCGAAGCTGACCTGCACTCTCAGCAACAAGAGCGGAATGCGTTGACGATGAATTAACGAGCCGGTCCGCGGCCGATTTGATTTTTTCCTGTGCATGCGTGAGTCCAACCGAGCGTCCCTTTTGAGGGAGGTCGAACACTTCCAACAAATCGCGCAGAGCCGAGTACATATCGCCCAGGGCTTCTCTTATCGCAAGAGCATCCTTTCTCTCACCCCGTTGTGTATATCGTTCCAGTCGGGATTTGATCTCTGTAAGTTCGCCTTGATAGCGCCGCTTCTGGTCAACCGGGCTATGCTTTGCTGCGATAGGCGGAATATAACGGACGCTGGTCTGGGCGCGCTTTAATCCGGCAAGCGCAGATTTCTCAGCAACGAGGGCATTTGCGGTATCACCAAGAGAGAGGGCATCCTCCGCATCCCACATTGAGCGAACCGCCAGAATGAAATCGCGCACATGATCGGGAGCACCTTCCGGAGCGTCCGGGATGCCATGATTGTGAACCTCCGTGCGTTCGTCAACGGCAGCCTGAGCTCGTTCCTCGACGCTTGCGGTTGAACTGACCTCGCCCACGCCTTCAATATTTATCAATTGGCTAAACGAATTCTTAAATTCACGCTGGTCCGCGGCAATGGTGTTGGACTGCTTGAGAAACTCAGCGGGAGAAATCCTGCGCCGCGAAGCGTGAAGTCTTTCAGTGCTAATTATGATCTGTCGCTCGCTTAACAGAAAGCGACCGATTTCGTTCGGTTTCAGATCCCCAAGGTTCAGTTTGGCCTGTTCAGGAGATGGAACAGCTATTATTAGAGAGCCGGAACGGCCAGTATTATTTGCAAATCGATTTCTGTCACGAGCCTCTAACCAAACAACAAAGGTGTCTCCTGACTGCGTCTCAAGTTTCCGGAAATCAATTCGCGCAACGCCGTTCCATTTTCGAGGAGACTCTTTGGCGGTAATTGAAACGAGGATCTCGCCGCTGAGGAACTTCGCGGCGTCGCCGTCGCCTCGGCTGCGGATGTATTTAAAAGTAACACCATCGAGCCCAATATCGTCGGTGGCAGTCCATCGAATAGTCATGGGCTGTTCAGGGATGATTGCAAGAAGCTGGTCCGACTTTGGTTCGTCAATCTTTGCTTCCGGCACCGCGTCAGCATATACATCGATACTGCGAACGAGCGGCGGCGGAACGAGGCTTTCATCACCCAGCAGTTTTATCTCCGCGGCCCCGGATAAGTTAGCCTTTAATGTTCCTTCATATTGGCCGGCGCCGGCAAATCGCATTTCAGATGAAACGCCGTCAAATGAAAAATGTGCTCCCTGCGCAGGGCCGGTGACATTCAATTGAAAGTCGAGTTTGGAATTGACAAGCACTTGAATGGGAGCGTCACCACTTACCTGGGTGGAGCTAAGGCCCGTATAAGAAGGCGGAGTGATTCGAATTGTCATTTCGCCATAATTGATTGGTGTCGGAAGAGAGCGGTCGTAACTTGGTGGAGTCGAGATATTGATGAGTGGGCTTTTATCGGCTGATAAGAAAAGCAGTCTTGAAGTTTCTTCAAAGAAGGGTGTTGGTATAAACACTCGGGTCACTGCGGCAACAAAGATCACTACCAACAAGCATGCAATTCCGAAGAGAGCGGCTTTCGGACGAACGACCCGTTGGTTTTCGATCTCGCGCCATTCGATTTCGGTCTGTCTTTCAATTCTGGCTGCGAAATACCGGGAGGCGCTGTTAACTTCGGAACTATTGACCATCTCGGCATAGGTGACCAGGACGTTGTCTGAACGACCGGCGGCCTTTTCGATTATTCTCGCCGAATCCGCAAGCGAGTTGAGACTGAAGTTTCTCCAGACAAGGATGAGAATGAAAGCCAGTCCGTTCGCGATGATTACGAATATAAACGATGCTCGCAGGAAGTGGCGGAGGGGAAGAAAGTGATCCAGTGCGCCAAATGCAATAACGGCACTTAACTCCAAAGCAATTAGAATCGATAACTGGTAAACAGCTCGATATGCTTTTTTGCGAAATGCGAGACGACGGATCAGCCCTGATATAACGGTTTCAGGCCCGGTCGGTTGTCGAAAAGGCTGCGCTAGTGTACTCATGACAAAGATTCAGAATTCAATTTCATTCGATTTTCTGCGCTGGTCTCTAATCCAAAATAAAAGCTCGGTTGCGAGAAAGAGAAAAGCACAGGCCATTAATACACGCCAAAGTCGGTCGTAAGTATCGCCCGTGGGTTTCGGATTACTGGCATTGATAGGATCCTCAGACGGCGCGACGCTGAAAACACTCTGAACCTGGTTCGGGGTCGCAAGCGAAATCTCCGATTCTGAAGCCGGCGAATTAAATGCAAGGAACCGTTCTTTGCCCTCATACTGGATTCGATAAATGCCGGGGGTGCGAATGACCTGGAGAGAGTGTTGAATCAAAGTTCTGCTGTCGGTAAGAACCGTCGAAGTTCCTTTAGAAGAGACGGTCACCTGGGTATCCGGTTTTGTGTCAAGCCAAACAGGTTGCCCAAGTTCTTGAGAGTTATTTCTGGTCGCAGCAATGTTGTTAAATATAGTGGCAATTAAGACCGGAAATGCCGGTGTGACGCCGAGCGATGTTGTCGAACGATTCAGGGTAAAAGGCCAGCATAGCACTGTTCCCTGGCCCATTTGCGCGGCGAGGAGTGCGGGCTCGCCATCTGACCATTGCAGCAAAGCAGCAGCAATATCGCGTTTCTTGAACTGAAAGTGTCGTTTAACACCGATACCGGAGAATGCCGTCGTGGCCTGCCTTCCGATTCCATGCAGCTCGCCGGTTTCAATGTTCAAAGATCCGAGAGACTTTTGAACCGGTTTTTCGATCCTGGTGAGGCCCTGGAACGGGAACAACTCTGAAGCAGTTGAGGAAGCAGGGGCAGGAGAAGTGGTATTTAAGGAAGGGCTCAGTTGCAGCCAGAGGGTCCCTCCTTGTTTGACGTAAAGACTAAGTTTTGAAAGGTCAGATGCTGACAGGTCTTTGTCCACGGTAAACACGACAAGGGAGTACCATGCCAATTTGTCGTTTGATGGCACTTCGGATTGCTTATCGACCGATACGGGAACTGCGGGAACGCCCGATGCTTTCAACGCTGCCTGGAAGAACGGCTCGGCTTCGGATTGCGACTCGATTACAAGAGCACGCCTTTCACGTGGTGTGTCAAAAGCAAAGTAGTGTTGATCGTCGCCATCAAACTCGTCCGCCGTCAGAGTGTTGATCGAGCCGGTAATTTCGCCATTTGGTTGCATTGCCCAGGTAAAGCCAGGCCGAGACTGTTGGCCATCAGACATTGGCCAATGATTGACAACACCGTGACGGGCGTCTCCATTGACGGAGATTTCGCGGGACCTCATGGCGAGACCGCCGGCAGACCAGTCTATGACACAGCGATCGACAAAGCTGTTACGAGATAGCTGATGACCGACCGCAATAGGGTTGAGATGGATTTTGGGGGGCAAATTCCTGATATTCCTTGCGGACTCCAAATTGTTTGACTGAAAGTCCGAAATCAGGTCGATCGTACCAACTGCGTCGGGAGTTCTTTCGAACATTTCGACGGCCGCGACAAACCCCTTCTTGAAGTCCGTTGCTGCAGCATCGGTAGCGTAGGTGTCGAGAGCTTTTGTGAGGCCTGCCTTGTCATGAGAGGGATCACTAAGAACAAGCGCGCCGGAAGAAAATGTGATTATGCCGGCTTGCTCGCCGGGAGCGAGTTTCGATATTACAGATCGTGCAGCATCCTTTGCGGCAGCGGCGGTTCCCGGCACGCTCATGCTAAGCGAGGAGTCAATGAGAATGACATGAGTTGTCATATGTGACGTCGCACCAGGAAACAGCGGACGTGCAAGGCCCGCAATAACAAGTAACAGTGCAATTAAACGAAGGACGAGAAGAAGAGGATCCTGTATTCGCCTGGGGCGCAGTCTGAAATTTTTGGTTTGACGAATGAACTCAAGACTCGGAAAATCGAAGCGCCGAGCATGCCTTCGGGCAAGCGCATGAATGAACAAAGGCAGCGCCAAAAGTCCGATACCGAGAAGGGCCAGGGGCGAGAGAAACATTGCCAGCTAAAGTAGACGTGGAAATAGAACTTTTAATTATTAAGCTTAGCACGTCGAACCCTGAGAAATAGTGCCAGAGCGCGATCAAGCGGTTCAGATGTATCAAACTCGGCATATTCAACACCGACACGCGAAAACTCGCGCCTGTATAATTCGCATCGCTGCTCGAGGTTTTGCCGATATACCTTACGAATTTTGGCGGTATTCGCGATCAGGCGTTCGCCCGTTTCAAGATCACGGAATTCGTATGTACCATTGGGCGCAAGTTTCTTTTCCGCGGCATCGAGCAGGTGCACAACAATTAGATTCTGACCGACCTTTCGGACCCTTGCAGCAGCAGCAACCAACTGGTCAGGTGAATCGTAAAGATCTGAAATCAATATTGCGATACCTCGTCGCTTCCATCGTGAAGCTTCAGACAACAAGACCTCGCCAATCCTGGTTTTCCCCTCGTCGCTACGTACACGAGAAAGTGCGCCAAGGATGGCCTGCAGGTGACGCTGACTGCCACGGGTGGGAAGGCGCCCGCGAACGTTCGCGTCAAACCAGGTCAAGCCGACTCGATCATTTTGTCTTATCGAAATGTAGGCAAGAGCTGCCGCCAGAAAGCGTGCGTAATCAAGTTTGCTCGGGCCACTGGAGGAGAAGTCGAGCGATCGACTGGCATCGAGCAAGATTCTAACCGGAGCGTTAGTCTCCTCTTCAAACTTCTTAACGTATAGCCGATCGGTGCGAGCGTATAGTCGCCAGTCGAGATGTCGGACCTCGTCCCCGGGAATATACTGCCTGTGTTCGGCAAATTGCTGAGAAAGGCCTCGGAAGGGACTTCGATGCAGGCCAAGCAAAAACCCCTCAACTACCGTGCGCGCAATAAGGTCAAGGCGGCCAATTGACGCAAGCACCATCGGGCTTAGTAGCTGTTCATTCATTCTGGTTGAAATTTTCGGTTCAGGTATACTACTTCGCAACGTAACCGGGGCGCGTTCGGGCCGCAAGATCCGGTCTGTTTACAATTTCGACCTGAACGTTGTGCCACTCGCCGCCTTTTGAATCGCCCGGAGGCTGATAACCTACACTATAGACATTTCCCAATTCGGCGATTACGTTGTCGTAGACCCCGTCGAGGTCCTGGAGTTTGTTTGCCCGGTAAGCGATGCCGCCGCTTTGACCGGCAATAATCCCAAGGGATTTTCTGGCCAGTTCATATGCATGCCGCGACGCACCGCGATAACGCACTTCATCTTCCTCAGTGTCAAGGTAAATAGGCAGGATTGTTGCGTCGGATTCCCGAATCTTCTCAATTAATTGCAGGAAGGTAATTTTTGAACCGTCGCCAGGGATATCGGGAAGCGCATTATCAACTCCGTCAGTTATTACTATGATCGCCGAACGACGACCATCATTCTTTTTGGCGACGACATCGTCAAGGACGAACGCCAGAGCGTCCCAGAACGACGTACCTCCCTCCGGTTTCTTGATAGCGTTTATTCGCTTTAACAGGTTGACACGGTCATTAGTCAGAGGTGAAACAAGAGTCGTCTCGGCGGTGAAGGTGACAATTCCGATACGATCGATCGGACGAGCGGCCTTTACAAATCTGGCACACGACTTTTTGATCAAACCGATTTTTTCGCGGGTTGACCCCGAAAGGTCGAGAAGCAGCACAAGGTCAAAAGGAGCGGAGGTGCTTTCAAAAAAACTGATCTGTTGTGGGTGTCCCTGATCGAGTACTGCAAAATCGCTTTGCTTAAGATCCTGAACCCGTTCCCCGGGCTTTCTGCTGAAAACACTGACGGCAAGGTTTACGAGGTTTGAATTGATACTGACGTGTTCAGAATCCTCGCCCCCCTGGCAGAAAACCACAGGTGAACAAATCACGCCGAGTAGAAGTGAAAGAAGACTGAATCGAGCCCCTTTGACCGCTTTTGTCCGCACGTCTGACTTCCCTCTTAATTCGCATAGTAGCCACGCTTGCCACGCGCCACCGCATTTTGCTTAAGAACGTCAAGGCGTATCGCCCGCCACTTTCCATTGCGAACTTTATCGCTGGGGCGGTATCCGATGCTATAAACGGTACCGAGGTCCGCAACAACCTGTTCGTAAGCGCCGGCAAGATCCTGGAGCTTTTCAACTTCATAAAAGACGCCGCTCCCAGCATCGGCAAGTTCTTTTAATCTGTCATGCGCAAGATCAACGGTTTCTGGCTGAACGTCCAGATCGCTTAAAGCATCGTATTCGGTATCGAGCCAGATAGAATAGAGTACACCGTCAAACTCGCTGACGTCACCAAGCAGTTCCTTGTAAGAGATTGTCGAACCCTCTCCCTCGACGTTCGGCAAGGTGCTATCGAGCCCGTCACTCATCAAAACAATAGCATTACGGCGCCGGCCGGAAGCCTCTTTTACTACTTCGTCAAGCGTGAATTTGAGGGCGTCATAAACTTTGGTGCTGCCTTTTGGCTCTTCTATCGAGTTGATTCGCTGACGAAGAAGTTCGCGGTCTTCGGTTAGTTGCGAAACAAGCACCGAAGTGTTTGAAAAGGTTATAACAGCTATTTGATCCCTGGGACGCGTAGCGTTGACAAAACGGAGTGCAGCTTCGCGAATCAATCGAACCACCTCTTTTGTCGAACCCGAGAGATCGATCAACAGAACGAGATTAAAAGGTTCATTTGCGGAATCAAAGTTGACAATCTCCTGTGGCTTACCATTCTCGAAAACTTTGAAGTCCTGGGCATGGAGATTCGCGACGCCTCGATTTGTGTTTCGTTCAACGACGCTGGCATTTATCGTAACGAGTTGAGTATCAACCCGTACTATATCTCCCTCGTCGATGTCCTGGTCCGGCTTTGGCGGAGCCGGAATGCCTGATGGTTTTGTTAATGCAATATCCGGATCGAGTACAGGGGGCCGAGCAGTTGTGATTTCACGCGCAGAGGGATTGTCACCGCGTGAAGGATTCGGGGCGACAGCTTGCGCTCCCGTTCCTGAGTTTCCCCCATTCGTCGTAAGACTGATTTCACCGCTTGTCGACCTTAGTTCGACCGCCTTGTGACCGCCGTTCAGCCGCACGTGAAACACCTGGGCTTCACTGCTCACTCTGGAATCAATGGGGAGTTTAGCCGCAGATGAAGCATCCGAAATTGACGTGGTTGCCTTGCCCTGCAAAGAAACAGCCCGAATTTCGGCGTCCGATTGATTCGAAACATCCGCCGAAATCCTGCCTGAGCGAGTCAGGACATTCAGTTGTTGCGGAAAGTCAGAAACCACAACCTCGCCATCGCTTGTTATAACACTGACTTTAGCACGGGCTGGAATTCGAAGGATCAAGTCGATCCGCGGGGGGTTTTGTCCGCGAATCACAGGCGTGTTCAGCGTGACGAGTAACTGATCCGGATTTCGTCGAATAGTTATCGGCGAGATCTTTCGTTTAGGGCCATCGAAAACGGCGACAATCAACATTTGCGATTCGCCCCAGGTTTCAATTTTGACGCTACCCAGCCGGTTTACCACGCGCACACGGCCGTTATCCGGTAGGTCCGCTCTGACTCCGCCTTCGTCCGCAAGGCAAACATTAAAATTCGAAAAAAGTAGAATCAGACAAAAAATAATAAAAACCGAGGAGCGCGAAATCTTTCGGGCAGGATACAACATAAATCAAGCTCTCCCTTGACCTGTTTCGATCCCTGGACTCAAGGACCATCCTCTTTAGTCAGGCGCAGGATCTCCGATATCACATTTGAAGATGAGATACCTTCGGCCTCGGCGCGAAAGTTGGGGAGAATTCGATGCCGTAGAACAGGGTACGCCATCGCCCGGACATCTTCAAACCCTACGGCGAATCGGCCTTCGATGAGAGCCCTTGCCTTTGCCCCCAGAATCAGAGCCTGCCCCCCGCGAGGGCCAGCGCCCCACCTGACATTTTCGTTCACAAACTGCGCCGCTTCTGGCGTACCAGGTCGCGTCGAGCGCACCAACCGCGACGCATATCCTATGATATTAGAAGCGGCAGGAACGTCACGTACAACCTGCTGAATGAGAATCATGGTCGACGCGTTTAACACGCGTTGAACGCTATCGCGACGATTACCAGTGGTTTGCGAAATAATCCGACGTTCATCTTCAGCAGTAGGATATCCGATCTCGATTTCGAAAAGGAATCGGTCCAATTGAGCCTCCGGCAGGTGATAAGTGCCCTCCTGTTCGATCGGATTCTCGGTCGCCAAAACAAAAAAGGGCTGTTCCAATGCGAATCGGACACCACCGGCGGTTACCTGTCCCTCCTGCATCGCCTCGAGCAATGCCGCCTGAGTCTTGGGAGGGGCGCGATTTATTTCGTCAGCAAGGACGATATTGGCAAACACAGGACCACGTACAAATCTGGCCGCGCGATGGCCGGTCGTCCTGTCCTCTTCGATTATATCGGTCCCGGTAATGTCAGAAGGCATTAGATCCGGGGTAAATTGAATCCGATTGAAGCGCAGGTCGAGGGCCTCCGCCAGAGTCTTTACGAGCAGAGTCTTGGCAAGACCCGGAACACCGCGCAACAAACAGTGACCACCGCAGGCAATTCCGATAACGATCTGGCGGACCGTTTCTTTTTGGCCAATTATGATTTTTGATATTTCTGCTTCAAGCAGCTCGACCGTCCGGGGTAGGCTGTCCAGCACTTCAGCTTTTTGTTCTTCTGCCAGATGCATGGGTGGTAGATGGTAAATGGTGAATAGTAAATGGTAAATGGTGAATGGCTGTGAAACTTGAAGGATTCGATCGATAGCGACGCTGACCGGACGAAAGAGTGCATCTGGGGCGGAATCGTCCACAGTCGCTGCTCTTAACCATTTACCATTTACTATTTACCATTTACTTGCGTTTCTGACTTACTCAATGAGATCCAACATGGAGGTCGGGTCTTTTTTTGGTTCCTTGTTGGAGGCTGCCGCGCCTGATGGTTCGCTTAGGTCGGAAATCCGCAAAAGCAGATTGTTGGCGTTCGAAGCATAGGAAAGTGCTTCTTCTTTGTTTACAATACCCTCCCGAATCAAATTTTCGATAACGCCGTCAAAAGTCTGCATGCCCTCCTGGTCGCCCTGTTCCATCGCATCCATTAGCGACTTCCCTTCTTTTTCGCCATTCTCAATGTACTCGCGGGTGCGCGAAGTCGATTTGAGAATCTCAACAGCGGCAACACGACCTTTACCGTCTGCGCGGGGGATCAGACGTTGCGACACGATGAAGCGGAAACTTTGACCAATGCGGGTACGAATCGATTTTTCTTCATTCTTCGGGAAGACGCCGATAATTCGGTCAACAGTTTTCGAAGCATCAATGGTGTGTAAGGTGGAAAGGACCAGATGCCCGGTTTCCGCCGCTTCGAGCGCAACTTCGATCGTTTCACGATCACGCATTTCGCCAACAAGAATGACCTTTGGAGCCTGGCGCAACGCGGCCCTAAGGGCGAGCGAAAAGCTGGGTGTGTCGGAATGCAATTCCCGCTGGTGGATGGTCGAATTCTTGTGCATATGCAGGAACTCGATCGGATCCTCAATTGTAACGATGTGGTAGTACTTTAATTCGTTAATCAGATCGATGACTGCGGCCAGGGTCGAGCTTTTTCCACTTCCAGTTGGTCCCGTAACGAGGACGATGCCGTTCTTTAGTTCCGCAATCTCCATAAGCTGCGGCGGTAAGTTGAAATCAGCAAACCGAGGCGGACGCTGGGGGATTACACGCATCACTATGGCATGTGTGCCACGCTGCATAAAGATGTTAACGCGGAAGCGACAAACGCCGGGTACACTGAACGAGACATCCGCGGAGCCAAGTTTTTCCAGGCTCTCGGCAGCTCCCTGATGTGTGCCGATAATTAGTTTAGCGATCGCCGAGGTGTGCGCAGGCAGTAACTTGTCCAGTCCTGGAATTGGCACCCCCTGGAGTTTGCCGATTAACTCGACCTGTGGGGGTCTTCCCGGCGAGAACAACAAATCACTAACCTTATCAGACATTGCCAACATTCGTTGAAGCACGTTGATAAAATTCAGGGGCGGCACAGGTACATTGGCACCTGTTTGCGATGTTACAGTTGGAGTTTGGGGTGTGCTCATCTGATTCGTGTACTGAGGTCAGTCTTGATCGGGCGGTCAAGTTCGCATCGGCGAGATCTCAGCCATTTGAACAGAATTCTTTCGGAGGTTCAAGGCCGCTTAAGAGTCGATTCATGTGCTCGCGAGCTTTCCATGCTCCGGTACGTTCTGCGGCCGCAATCCCTTCGGTCCATGCAGCAGAAGCAGCAGCGGATTCGCCAAGATTTAAAAGCGCCGTGCCGAGAAGTTGGTAGGCAGACGTATAGTCCGCGTTAAGTTCCAGAACTTTCGTAAACGCCGTCGCGGCGTCACGCCAGCGTTCGAGTTTTGAATACTCGGTTCCCAGACCATACCAAACCATGACATTGCCGGGGTCGTTAACAGCCATCGACTCAAACGCTGCGATTCTTGATTCTGACATTTCTGAAAAGCACTCCAGGAATCGAAGTTCAGAACTTTCGACAAATCGTTAGTGGGTAAGAGCGTAAACGATAATGTTGACACCAAAATGAGTGTTGTCCTTACTGACAAACCGTTTATTCGGCCAGTCGTAATTCCACTCGCAGCCGTAATCCTTGTTCGAATAAAGAACAGCAATTCGACCGTCCACTTCCGCCGCTTTTAAATAGTCGTGAACAATATCGTCGCCCCACCCGTTGAGTTCGTGCGAAGTGGATGGCGGTCCATCCGGAAATTTGAAGAATGAATGATAAATAGGGTGGTCTTTGGCAATTTTCTTTAGCGACTCGGCCGGTCTGTCAAGAATCAATTTGAGTTCGGCCTCGAAGGTTTTTGCAAATGTCCCATCAACATCGTGATTACAGTCGTCAACAAAGAGGAACCCGCCATTTCGCAAAAACAGACGCAAATTCCCGCGTTCGGCTTCGGTAAAACGAACAAGCTTGTTTCCAGTCAGGTATGCAAACGGATAGTCAAACAGTTGCCCGTCTGCCACATCAACGACATGTTCGTTCGGATTGACGCTAATTGACGTATACTCAATGAGAGAATTTAGAAGGTTTGAGGGCATTTTGGGGTCGGCATCCCAATTGCCTGAAGAATATCGCAATCTGGCAAAAGTAAAGCCTGATCGCATGCCGGGAAGAGTTGCTTTCGTTGGCGATGCAAGCAGTTTAAAACCGTTCTCCGTCATTTGAGTCGTGACGGTCGCGGCCGAGGCAGCAAGAATAGAGTTTCGGACAAAGGTTCGACGCTTCATTTTTAATTCTCCAAGATTTTTTATCCGTTCGACCGCAACAAAAAGGTTCAATTACTATTCGCAATACAATAAGATGCAGATGCGAACAACCGTAGTATAGTAAGCGTACATCATAAGGGGGCAGTTAACGCGATGCCTGTTTGAGCATCGATATAAAGTTGAAGGAATGGAGGCGCGGGAAAGCCATGGCAACATACAGAGATCCTGTTCGATGTTTTGCACCAATGGAAGTAATCGAGCGTCTTCTGGAGATTCGAGTTGAAGCAGGATGTCCTCCTGCCATTTACCTGGTGACACCAAATGACCTTGCCGCATGCCTGGACGCTTATGGTTTTGATGTATATGCTTTTTCAGATACAGAAATTGGGTTTCACTTCGGGAATTACCGAGCGCCTCTTGCGCCGGGCGGCGATCACGCGCATAGCTCGTTAACAACACATTGAAGCGTGATTGGAAGCAGTTACTCAATCTAAAGAAACAGAAGGGGCGGTAGCAGGGCCTTCAGCTCCTTCCTGTTCGTTTTCAGCTTTTATAATGAAAAAAGTAATATCGTCGCCCGCTCCGATGGAGCCCGTCCAACTCATTATATCCTTGTGCAGGAAATTGATTAGATCGCGGGATCTAAGTTCCCGGTGCTGGCGCACGGTATTCTCCAATCGTTCTCGGCCATATTCTTCTCCGTCCGGACTAATGGCCTCGGTGACACCGTCTGTGTAAAGAACAAGGATTTGACCGGGTTCGACGGCGAGATAATACTCATAGTAACGAGTGTCTTTAAACATCCCAAGCGGCAGGCCGCCGCGCTCGATATACCTTGTAGTTCCATCAGAATCCATCAGGAGCGGGGGATTGTGCCCTGCGTTTGTGTAAGCCAGCGTTTTGTTGGTTGCGTCGAGCACCCCATAAAAAGCAGTGACAAACTGATTACGTTCGATCGACTCCCAAAGAAGGTAGTTGACCTTGGCCATCGAAACATTAGGCGCATATCCGACATGGATGGCTGAGCGCAAACTGGCGCGAAGAAAAGCCATCAGGAGAGCGGCAGGCACACCTTTACCAGAAACATCCGCGACGACTATGCCGACTTGATCGTCGTAGATTCGTACCCAGTCATAATAATCGCCGGACACTTCTTCCGTGGGAAAGTTGTAGGCACTGATGTCGAAACCCTCTATGTGAGGATCGTGGCCGGGCAAAAGCTCAAGTTGAACCTGCCTTGCGACCTCAAGCTGGCCCTCGATCCTTTTCTTCTCGACAAGCTGTTCGTGGAGCATCACCTTTTCGATGATGATGGCAACCTGTGACGCCAAAAGGAGCAGCACCTGAAGGTCATCATCATCGTAGGCATTCAACTGGTCGCTCTCGAGATCAAAGACACCGATGACCTCGTCATTTGAGATAATCGGAGCTACCATTTCGGACCGCGTTTCGGGACGGGCATTTACGTAGCGGGGGTCCGATCGTACATCAGGGGAAATTACGGGTACCCCATTTACGGCGACATGGCCAATAATCCCCTCGCCCATTTTCAGTCGCAAATCGAGTAGGTCGTCAATGTCGTAACCACGCACGGCCTCAGCCCTGAAAACATCGTCACCGACCGCATCAGCGACGCGCTTCTGGTTGATGATGTAGATGCCAACGGCATCATAGGGAATCACCGAGCCGAGCGTATCCATGACGAGGTTCAAAACTTCTTCGAGATTAAGGGAACGACTGATCTTCTTGGTGATATCGAGCAGCAACCGCAGTTTGTCGACCACCGTGAGTTCAATTGTTGTAACTGCAGTATTATCTTTGGGCTGCTCAATCATGCTGGTTAAACCGAATAATATTATACAACAAATACATGGCCGGTCTTAGATACGGACAATCTCAATCAACAACCCGGCGAATGATAAATCTTTGAAAGCAAGCGGTAAAATAAGGAAATAGGGGCTTTCGCCCTATTAGAAATGCCTTTTTTGCGGGATTTCCAAGACGTCATTAGGGATCGGCAATCCTTTGACTTCCCTCTCAGCCTCGTCCCGTCTGTGATTCTGCCAATTTTGCTGAGATTTTTCGATGGCTGCCTCCGCAATCAAAGCAAGTTCGATGGCCGCGGTCGAGTGTGCTTTGAAATAGTCGTTAATATCAAGAGGTAGCCTGATTCGCGCAAGGTGTTGACCGCGGGCGGCAAACAGCGCCTGATATCGAGTGGCTGCGGCATCACCCGCGGCATCGGAATCGAGCACACAAACTACGGAAAACCTCCCCAGCTGGCCCAGCCAATCTTCTTTGAAACCCGATGCTCCGACGATTCCAACAGCGTGAAAATGGTGGCTTATCAAAGTCAAGGTATCAGTAATACCTTCAACCAGGAAAACGATGCTGCCCGACGAAACTTCATTAAGTGAGTCACCGTTAAAAAGCGAAGGTACGGATCCTCGAAGATTATGCCATCGGGAATTGGTTTCGTCTGATATAGACCTGGCCTGAATGTAACAGACGCGCCCCTCGATGAAAAACGGAAAAAGAAGCCGATGCCTGTAAAATGTCAGTTTGCCGGCTTCGCTGAATATCCCAGACTTCTGGAGATCGCTGAGCGGAAATGATTTCAGCATTTGACGCATAATGCGGCCGTACGAACTGACAGGGAAATATCTGATACCGGCACCGTCTATAGCCGCAACTGAAATCCCACGATCGATCAGATATTTTCTTCCCTCCGACTGATTTTCGCTTTCACAAACTGCGAGAAATCGGGTGCAGATTTCAACAAATACTTTGTTGTCTAAGGGCTGGTCGTGCGTTTCCGGAAAATCGCTTTGATTTTCAGGAGTGCATTGGCCGGATAAAGGAGCAGGCTGATTCGCGACCAGGGCTTGTAACTTCCGAGCAGCCTCGGCGAAGCTGATGCCGTACATGAGCATGTAAAACTTGAAGATGTCGCCTCCGTCATCTCGGGAAAAACAGTGAAACAAACCTCGCGTAAGATCGATCGAAAGACCGGCCTGACCACGTCCACTGTGACCGTGCGAGGGTATCGGGCAGTGGACCAATAGACGATCTTTTACTACACGAGCTCCAGGGAAGAATTGCAGATAGAGTTCCTGGTACCACCGGAAATCCTTTAGGAGTTGGCGAAGCTCTGTCAGGTTTTTAAATTCATTGGCCATCACAAGGTTAATACGTTGGCTTTTGAGATTTTGATGTTAATAAAATTCTGTCAAATGAACCTCGAAGGAGCTTCAAAAATCGATTATGACTGTCCCTGTCGAACCTTATATTGATCCCATAATCGGGAGACTTTTAAACGATATTCGACCAGGTCCCTGCTAACGGCAAAATGCCTGCCAATTTCTTTTGACGTCATTCCCCTGAGAACAAATTTCAACAACGATGAATATGGGGCCAGCGCGGCAGCACCAACCGCATATGCGGCTTCTTCATCAGACTCGTTGTAGTCACGCGCAGACATTTTGCCGTTCCTGTCTTCGGACACGATCGCAAGCCGATTCGCTTTGTGACCGAGGAAGACGTGACAAATCTCTTCCATCAATGTTGCATTGTTTCGCTGGGGTCCATGAGTTGGATTCAGAATTACAAGCTTCCATCCATTTGGCAGAGTTTGTGAGGCGGTGCCACCAGACCAGGAATCTGCACCCTCGCCAAGCAGATGGGATTGAGTCTGAAGGGAAAGACCCTCTATTTGACTGAAATCAACAACAAGCAGTTTGGCGAACCGGGCAAGTTCGAAAGGATCCAGACGCCCGTCTTCCTTTACTTTGGCAAAGTCGCGCAACCCCAAAGCGCAAAGTTCGAAAATGCGACCTTTTTGAGTTGGCGGGTAAATTCTGGCATCCACGGTCTGATCCAGTGTGCATTCAATCTCCGGCTTGAACAGAAATCAAATCGCTAATCCAAAAATCAAAGAAGTCAAGGCCGCACTGCAAGAGACAATGCGGCCGTGAGCGCCAATACAGGCGTTTGAAAATGCTGAAACCTAGCGGCGATGTTTTCGCTTTTCTTCGCCGGGCCGACTGAACTGAGTATAAGCAACTCGAAACAGCTCGGACAATGCTTTTGCCGTGTCGGGCGTCAAGCTTCGATCCGCTCGCAGATGAGCTTCGACGATGTCAGGTGTATTTTCCTGGGGAAAATAAACAACCGGACGTATCTCGTCAGCGTCTTCAGCATGTCCGCCCATTATGCGTTCCATTGGAACGTTCAGCCAGTTAGTCAGACGGGCTATATTATCTGCGTCCGGTTTTCCAGTACCATTTTCGATACGGGAAAGTGTAGACGCCGAAACACCAGTCTCGTTAGCCAAATCCCTCAGACTGAGACTGTTTTCTTCTCGCTTACGTTTGATCGCGCGGCCCAACTCGACCGTGTTCACCAGATTCTTCATCGACTGCGCCACTCAAGGCCCCCTTTCGGCGTCACGATACACGTTACACGCCTTATCATGCACGAAACATTACCACAAGCGATTTTTAGATGCAACACTTTGTTTTACCGTTGCAACAATCGTCGAACCATGATACGCTGTATCACCGATGGCACAAGGTGTACAAACACGGTGCAATGATGGCGATCCCGTTAAAGTAGCTTCCCCCCAAATCCGCAATTTCACGTTAGAAGAGGTATGAGTCATGAAACAAAAGATTAAGGCTAATAGAATGAGCAATAAGGATGAATTGGCTCAGGTGATCGCGACGCTTGGACTGGTGACACGACAGGGTTCAAGGTTCGTGGTCAAATCGCCCACGTTGCATGGCCAAACTTCGGATTTTGAAGTTTGGAGGGATGAAGCTGGAAAAATTCGTTGCTCCTGTTTGGTAAATGAAGACAGGGAGGGCATATCGGATCGATGTGAACACATACTATCTGTGAAATATGCGCTGACGATGGAAATGGCGATAGTAAAAGAGGCAGGTGAGACGGGACGGGAAGGGATGCAGGAAGAAGTGTCTATGAAGCCAACTGCATCAATCGCGCAGCCATTGCAGTTTTCCAGTTCATTCCGGGTGTTGAATGAGGAGGAGGGGAGTTCGAGCGGTCGAACGCGAGATCGGCGGGCAGACGAAAACAGGGCGTTGGAGCAGATTGACGATGCCGGCTGGCAAGCTGCGGCCGATATTCTTGATGGTGTAGCACCAACGTGGTCGTACTCGGTTCGGGCCGTTCAGCTGGTTGGTAACATGATAGTAGTTATAGTTTCGGTTACCGTTGATGGAGTTACGAGGGAAGGAATTGGAGCGGGCAGTGGCGAATTGGAAGTTGCTTTACGAACGGCCGAAGACGAGGCGTTGAAACGCGCCGCGAATAAGTTTGGATTTAACCGACTGCAGGCACATTCGAGTACCGAGTTGGTTGAACAGAAAATTGCGTC
>WNFR01001459.1_pt1 | contig 24672 bp, 37 predicted proteins | sample 5400221 | NCBI WGS metagenome assembly WNFR01 (sample SAMN13153357, study PRJNA577476) | soil metagenome | isolation source: 40 cm soil under Madrone tree | place: USA:California | collected 2016-06-14 | reverse complement strand
ACCCCAGACCAAATCCGGAATGGCTCGCAGGAACCCCAGGAACGCAAGCACCGCGCGGCTGGCGGACGCTCGCAAAATCGCATGCGGGCTTCCTTCGTCGGCTGCTACCAGGATTCCACGCCGCCACAAGATGGGTGTCGATACTATCGCAAGTGGAATTGCAATCAGGACCGAAAGAAATGTTCCAGCAATTGCGGTAGCCAGCGTTGTGAACAGCGCCCGAGATACAACGCGCAAGAATCCAAACGAAAGATCCGGAGGGAAAAGCCCGCGCAAAAAGGTCCACAAAGCATCAGCCGTGGAGACCCGGAAAACGGTGCTGAGGCGCACGCCAACAACATTCCAGCAGATGACAAGCACCAGCACAGCGGCTACGAGCGCAGCAGCCCGGCGCAGCGTCACGAAGCGGCCGCGGACGAATAGTTCGTTATCGAGAGCAGCCGAATTCACGTTGGAGACGCTCTCCGTTCTGAGCCTGTCCGGCCTCTGATGTACGGTTTCCATAAAGGTCCTGCAGAACATCTTCGTGCACGGTGTTCGATGGCAAGTCGAAACGCATCCGGCCTTCGCCCAGGCCGATGACTCGGGGAAAATGCTCCAAAGCCAATTCAACTTTGTGAAGCGCCACGATCAGTGTCCGCTGGCCTTCGGAGCCCACGCGCACCAGCAAAGAAATAATCTCGTCGGCCAAGGCGCGGTCGAGGGACGCGATCGGTTCATCCGCCAGAATTACTTCTGGTTTCTGCATAAGCACACGCGCGATCGCCAAGCGTTGTTGCTGCCCGCCGGAAAGTTCGTCCGCTCGCGCGAGTCGCTTGTCCGCCAAGCCGACCAGTTCGAGCGCGTGCAACGCCTCCTGCACATCGAGCCTGGCGGGATGGAAAATGCTCCGCACCGTTTGTGCCATGGACCATCGTCCCAGGCAGCCGCAAAGAGTGTTTTGCAAGGACGTGAGGGAGGGGACGAGGTTATGTTGCTGGTAGATGGTTCCGATTCGGCGTCGCGCACCACGCAGTTCGGCGCTGGACATCACCCCGAAATCGCATCCATCCACGCGGACCGCTCCCCGAGTCGGGCGCAGGGTTGCGTTCAGCAAACGGAATAACGTGGTTTTACCGGCACCGGAACTGCCGAGAACGGACAGATGCTCGCCAGCGGCCACAGTCAAAGAAACGCCGTCCAACACAGGCGTGCTGCTGCGGCCCACAAAAAAGTCTTTGCTGACGTTTTCGATCGAGTAGTTCACTTCAACAGTCCGGCGTCCTTGGCCGCTTGCCGTAGCGAGCCGTAGCTGGAATCTTCGGCTTTCACATATTTGGAGGCACTCAATAAGTCGAGTATTTTTTTCTGCTCGGGGTTTCCTGCATCGAGAGCGAGCATGGCATTTGCAAATCCTTTCGCGACGGCCGGATCGAGCCCCTTGCGCGCAGCCCAAACATAGTCGAAGAAAGGCGGAGTGCTATAGAAAACCCGCAATTGGGCCTCGCTCACCTTACCTTCCTTAATCATGCGTTGATAAACCAGTTCGTCCATAGCTCCCGCATCGACTTTGCCGTTGGCGACAGCCAGGGCGGTGGCGTCGTGCCCGCCGGTGTAAATCGCTTTGTCGATCACCGTCTGGTCCACGCCTTGCTGTTGCATGAAGTAGGCGGGCATCAAATGGCCCGAGGTGGAATTCACGTCGCCGAAGGCGAAGCTGTGCCCTTTCAAGTCGTTCACCGAACGAATCGAGCTTTTCGGCTGGGTAATGAGGAGGCTGTGAAAATTCTGGTCACGCTCGCGTTGCACCAAGGGCAAAGCGCCGGCGCGTGCCGAAGCCTGGACAAAAGTAAACCCGCCCAAATAGGCGATGTCCACGCGATCGTTGCTCACCGCCTCTACCACGGCGGCGTAGTTGGTCGGAACGGTTAACTCGATTTTCGCTCCCGTGTTCATTTGCAAATAGTCGATGAAGGGTTGGCTCTCGCGGACGATTTTCCCCGGATCGGTCGTCGGGATCATGCTAAGGCGCAGCGTCAGGCGAGCGTCGCTGTTCGTACGCGAGCACCCGGTCAAAAGCACCAACGGGATGAGAAGAATTGAATATAAGATAACGCGCTTTGGCCGGAGCGCCAGATCACGAGTCACTCGCATCGCTTACCCCCATTTAGATTGTAAAGGTCCAGAATCAAGCTCTTCCGTGTCACAAGTCGGACAGCCTAACCAATCCTATGCTTGGCCCCTAACTCAAGCTCCGCCTGTAGCCAGTCGTCCATATCCTGCCCGTGGGTGCCGCCACGCTTTATGTGGATCTCGTAGGCTCGCTGTTGGATCTCCTCGGGAGTCGGGACATTCTGGGCTCGAGTTTCTCCAGTCTGGGCCCGTTCCGGCCCTGCGGGTTGGATGTTATCTTCGGTGCTCTTGAATTTCATAGGTCTACTCTTCCTTTCGATTTGCCAGCTATGCACTGATGTTTTTCGCGACGGCGCAAACGCAACGACGGATCGCATGCTTCAGATCTTGTCCATCTTTGAAATTGACAATTCCAAGTCCATGTCTACTTCTGGGCGCGAAACCATGGGCGCGCGGATATCCAAGAACTGAACAATATCCTTCGAAAAGAGGAGGTCCAGTGTCCAGTCGAAGGCCACGCGCAATTTCTTTTCGAATCGAGGCAGTTTGCTGAGGTAAATCGTGCGCCATAGCCACCAGGCGCTAAACCCGGAAAAGTTAATTCCCAAGATATTAGCCACGCCGGTTCTTCTGCCGATGGCGGCGAGTTGTCCAATCGTCGAAAAACGGAATGGTTTCTTGTCTCCCCCTCGAAGGGCTGCCGCAATGTTATGCGCCACGAGCTTCCCTTGTCGCAGCGCATGCTGCGCGGTGGGTGGATAAAATCCAGCGGTCAGGGGGTCTAATGCTGCGCAACAATCTCCCAGAGCCCAAACACCGGGACAATCGCGAACCTCGAGAGACTCAGTAACGAGCAGACGGCCACGTTCCTTGGCGCACGGTAACGATTCGAGGAGCGGGTTCGAGGACGTTCCCGCAGTCCAAACGAGAGTGTTCGTGCGAATCGTGGTCCCATCACTCAGCTCTACCGTTCCCGCAGAGAACCCTTCCACTCTTGTCTGTAGGCGAACTTCGACCTTCCGGTCCATCAGCTTGCGCTGCGCGTAGGCTCCGAGCTTTTGGTCCAGTTCCGGCAAGATGACGGAGCCGGAATGAACGAGGACGATCCGAAGCATGTCTGGAGTGAGGTTTGGATAAGATCGCAGTGCACCGCGGATGAAGTCGTTGATTCCAGCGATCGTCTCTACACCCGCGAAACCACCGCCAGCGACAACAAACGTGAGCAATGGCTCTTTTACTTTGCAGCAGTCGCTATCGGCTTCTTCGAGATGGGCGATGAGATGATTCCTCAGCCGCATCGCGTCACCCAGCGATTTCATGGTCAGTGCGCATTCTTTTAACCCAGGAAGCCCGTAATGATTTGTCACTGCGCCAAGAGCGAGAACAAGGAAATCGAACTCCAGAGTGTGCTGATGCTGATCAAAGCCATGGGAAACCACGACTTTTTTTTGGGCGACATCAATCTGCAAGATCTCACCCGCAAAGAAACGGACATGTCGCAGCATCTTGCGCACGGGATTCACGATCGTGGTGAGATCCAAATCGCTCGCTGCGACTTCGTGAAGCATCGGGGTGAACAGGAAGAAGTTATCCCGATTGATCAGGGTGACCTCGATGGAAGCGTCCCGAGCTATAGTCTTCTCAAGGTCCATGGCGACGGCGAGACCCGCAAAACCACCGCCAAGAATAAGTATCTTCTTTGGTATCGTGCTGCCCATCCGTCGTTTCTCCGCTTCCCCCAGTGGAATGAATCGCCACTCACCGTCCTGCTCGCTCTACGGTTGAACAGTTCTAAAATCGTCGACCAGCATCGTGAGGCGGCAACGGTGTGTTAGCTCGTCGGTTGAGACTCTCGAGATCAAAAACCTCGTCCCAAAGTCCGTTATGCTATTTGAGTATTCGAGATACCTGAGTTCTTGGCGCAATGCAGATTGTGTACCCCACAACCGTAAGCGACGCCGCCGCCGACACCCCAAGCGTGAGTTTCAGCCACGTCGGCGCCACACAGTTGCTCTCCAGAATCGAAACAGCGTACGACATTTACAACATCCGTATTTCGCCTGTTGGCCATGACCGCCTCTCCGAACTTAAGTGATGCGCCGATTTGCTAAGCGCACGATGGCCTGCAGCTTGTGCCAAACGCTCTTCTGAAAGTGTCTGCAATAGATAAGAGGCGGATGCTTTCAAAAAGTTTCAAGTGCCTGGAATAAAAAGAGGACGCTACGGGTGGCACAGTCTGGTCCTGTCGGGCTTCGGCGGAGGTGTCATTATGACCGGGAACTGGCGAAAGGGACTTGCCGTGCCGTTGAAGAGCCTCAATGCGGAAAGCCATGGCTTGCTGGGTCTTTTCGCAAAGCTTCATGAAACCTTTGGGCCTCGCGGGAGTCTCACTGATGAGGTTATAAGGCAAGAAACGGTTGTCGACGACTTACCCGCTTCGCGCGTGGCGGCACAGTGCGCAAGGCGGAATTTTTACAATCTGGCTTGGCCTGTACAATCGACTTATGAAACCAATCGAACCAGTACGTCTCACGGCATCGGTGAAGTCGGCCGGTTGAGCGTCCAAGCTAAGTCCGGCGGCGCTGGACTCCGTCCTTGGAAAATTGCCAAAGCAGTTTGACGCGAATGTTCTCGTCGGATTTGACACCGCTGACGATGCAGGGGTGTATAAAGTTTCGCCCGAGCTCGCCTTGGTGCAGACGGTGGATTTTTTCACTCCCATCGTCGATGACCCGTTCACTTTTGGACAGATCGCGGCGGTCAATGCCCTCAGTGATGTTTACGCCATGGGCGGCCGACCGCTCAGTTCGCTGGCCATCGTCTGCTTTCCTGAGAAGGAAGATTTGCAGATTTTGGGGCAAGTCCTAGCAGGTGGCCTTTCGAAAATGGTCGAGGCAGGATGCACCGTTATTGGTGGACACAGTGTTCGTGATGAAGAAATCAAGTTCGGATATGCCGTCACCGGTGCAGTTCATCCGAACAGAATTCTGGCGAATGGCGGAGCGCGAGCCGGAGACGTGCTCGTTCTCACCAAAGCTCTGGGCACCGGCGTCATCTCTACGGCGATTAAGCAGGGCAAAGCGGAGGTAGCATGGATCGAAGCCGCGACAAAATCCATGACTACGCTCAACAAACTTGCCGCCGAAGCCGCGGCAGAACTGGATGGCGAAGTCCATGGCGCGACCGACATCACAGGGTTCGGCTTCGTTGGTCACGTGCGCGAAATTGCTTTAGCCAGCAATGTCAGCGTGCGAATCGATTCCGCAAAGATTGCTACGCTCGCCGGCGCCATTGAGAGTGTGCGAGCCGGCTGCGTGCCCGCTGGATTGATAGCCAATCGTGAATTCGCCGAGTGCGCGGTAGCCTATAGGCCAAATGTGGCAGAAATAACGAAGACCTTGCTTTTCGATCCGCAGACTGCGGGAGGTCTGTTGCTTTCGATGTCGGCGAACGCGTCGGATCGGTTCCTTCGTGCTCTTCGAAACCGAGGGGGAGATGCGGTGCTTGTTGGGGAAGTTTTACTCCGGACCGATCCGCTGATCATGATAGTCTGAATCGATCCACGACTATTCTCTCCGAATTCGAGCTGTTATGACCTCACAGATGCCCGGCACTCCGCAAGAACACTACGAGAACTTATTGGCCGACCACTACGAGTGGATGTTCGGTTTACCGTTTGAAGCAAAGGTCAAGGAACAGGAAACCATCCTAGACGCATTCATCGGGAAGAACGTCACAAGTGGGCTCGCCGTGGATCTTGGATGCGGCTCAGGTTTTCAATCCGTTGCTTTGTCGGACCGCGGTTATTCAGTGCTCGCGATCGATACGAGCGAGAAGCTGCTCAGCAAACTCTCCGCCAGGACTGGTTCACGCAACATCGTCACGAAGCGCGGCGATTTGCGCGAGCTCGATTCCCTAGTTAGCCCAAACTCGGTAGGGATTGCGGTCTGTATGGGCGATACGCTGACTCACCTGGCGAGCCGGTCTGAGGTCTCCAGATTATTTCAGTCGGTCGCGCGCGCGCTCGAACCGGGAGGCCGTTTCGTCCTCACCTATCGCGATCTTGCTGGGGGCGAATTATGTGGCCTCGATCGCTTCATTCCGGTACGTGGCGACGACCGCCGCGTGATGACTTGTTTTCTGGAATACGACAGCGCCGAATCCGTCGTCGTCCACGATCTGATCAATCTTCGCGACGACAATGGGAATTGGACGCTGCGCAAAAGCTGTTACAAAAAACTTCGGCTTGCAGAGGAGTGGGTCATTGCCGAACTCTTTGCATCCGGCTTATCAATTTCCGGGCGAAGCGAAGAGCGGATGGTCGCGATTGCAGCAACTCGGAAAGCCTGAGCACGATTGACGTTCCATCATCCTGCCACGAGGCCTTCCTACGACGAGCGAACCGCCTTTCTGGATGGTGCTTCCGGTTATACATTTGAGCGAGGCAATTCGCCCTGGTTTTTGCTACCGTGGCTAACCACTCATTGCGCCCCGTTTTGGAGATCCGAACTATGCATCCGACCCAGCGTTATCGCCACGCGATGATGAGGCCAGACAGCTGGAGAAAATAGCGGCTAGGCCGCATGTCATCCCGGGAGACATAGCGATGGACGATCTGTATGCGATCAACGTTGCCAAAAGTGAAATTCGCGATTGCTTTAATTTCTCGGATGTCTCCCGGCTCCTGGCCATCGCCGATTCCGATTTGGTCAATTTCTCCCACGGTCAGCCTTGCGAATTTGGACTAGGTGGACTGGATCATTTACGAGAACGGCTGGAAAAACTGTTCGAGCATTTCACCGCGAAGCTCGACGTAATTGTGATGGAGATTCGTGTCCAAGGAGATGTCGCTTACGATTATGGCTGGCAAGACTTAACGCTTACTCCTAAGGCTCACGGTCAATCCACTCATCTTCGGACTCGTTACGTGGATATCTGGCGAAGGAATAAAAACGGAGACTGGAGGCTGTGGATGTACATGGACAACCCAGATGTCGCCGATCCGTTTTCGCCGGAGCAGACTAGTCCGGTTGGCGCATAAGTTCAGGGAAGGTTCTGAATCTTGTTGTACAGACGCTTGTTAAACCCTGCCGGCAGCTGAAACAACTTTCCATCTGCGACCAGTCCTACGACATTCTGCATTCCGCCCAGAACCGCAGAACAGTGGGTGCAAGTTACGAAGTGCGCCGCCATCCGTTCGCGGAGCTCAGGCGAGACCTCCCCGTCCATATAGTTGGAGATTTCCCGCCACACTTCGACGCAACTGATTTCAATTATTCTCATGTTGCCCTCCCCATTCACCACGGCCTAACTTTTCGATACGGTTGCCCTTTGATCCAACAACCGTCGAGGCCAGGCGCCAAGCTGTCTCGTAAGAGCAGGCGCGCTCGATGAAGCCGTGTTTTGACGGCTGGCTCCGAAATACCCAGAATCGCCATCGTCTCTTTAATGGTCAGCCGCTGTAGGTCCCTAAGGACGAACACCTCGCGATAAACGGAGCTCAGCAAATTGATCGCATTTTGCACCATTTCTCTAATCTCGCCTGCTTCGAGCAAGTCCGAAGCGATGGGCTGCCAATCGGCAAAATCCCTGGGGCTGTAGTCTCCATCCTGATTTTGTTGCTGCTCGTCAATCGATTCGTAAAGGTGCGGCCGAGCCTTCCGCAATTTCATTTTGGCTTCGTTGTACGTGATTTGGACCAGCCAAGTGCTGAACTTGGCCTCTCCTCGGAAGCTTGCGAGGTGTAAGAACGCTTTCAGTACTGCCTCCTGCGCAACTTCTTCCGCGTCGGCCGGATTCTTCGTGATGGAAATGGCGGTTGCGTAAATCATGCGTTCATAGGGACACACCAATTGGTAGAACGCCTCCCGGTCTCCAGCGCAGACCCTCTTTATGAGTTGCGCCTCCTCTGTCTGCGATTGGGGTGTGCTCATCTTCATCAATACCCGTACCTTAGATCCTTTGGCGGTGCAACGATTTCTCAAGGATTCTCACGACGCGAACTCCTGTAGGACGCGCCATTTGTACGAGATTCGTGGGAAACTCAAAGGTTTCAGACGTAACTGTCAAGCAGGCCCGAATCATTACCACCTTAGGCGTCCCTCTCAGCCCTTGCGTTAAAGGCTTTCGTGTCTTGGATATAATGCTTTTGATCCGGGATATTTGGCCGAAGCCACCTAGGACCCAGCCGTCACAAATTCCACCGAAGAGGTCAATTGGATTGTCTTGTAAAAGGTTCGGTAAAGCGGGCAGCGTATGGCGTAAATGCCGTGTACCCGTTCCACGGTGTCTTTAACATCCATTGGCGCTGCAAGGCGCAACACCACATGAATGCGTCGGATCACGAGCACGCCCTCGTCCGTTTCAACCTCTCCGGTAACTTCGGCGGTCAACTTTCCGTTGCTTGCATCGATTTGGCGCGCTTCCAGCGCACCTCCGAAAGTGCCCATCATTCAACCCGCGGTCGCAGAAATCACATAGTCAATCGTCGCGGCGTGCGATTCCTTCAAGGTGGCCGGGTCAACCTTGTAGTGCTCGGCTATGGCTCCGTGGACACTGAAAATTACCGGCTGCGATTCGCCGGGCAGGTAAGCGACGCGCAGAGGGCCCTGCTTCCGTTCAATGCGAGATTTTGAGACATAAACGACGTCACCCATAACATTCTCCTTTTCCAAGTTTCTGTTCTCCTCGCCTACTTGTGTTGAATGGCCTCTGGAGATCGTGTGAGGTCTAGCGGAATGACCTGTAGCTCCCATCGCAACGGCACCGACGTCGGAGGGTAGCAAACGGACTTGTCACATGCCTGATACTTTAATTCCCCCGTGATCGAGATGGTCCTCTCCTTTGAAAGAACCGACCTGAGCGCATCTGAAGCTTTGGACGGGGTTACCGTAAGATCCTGACTGATCCGGAACCTACCATCGAAGACCGGTACGTGCTCTTGGATCGCTTCCAGGTACAGTACTTTGGAACTGGGGTAAACCACCGGCTGCAGTTCGATTCCCGAAACTGCCTGCAAAGCCAGATCGATGGGTTTATAGCCGTGCACCCCAGGCGAATAGACGTGCACGTCTGGAGGCAGTTCGATTTCGGCAATCAGGCTGACGCGGCCGCCCGGTATAACGCTGCGATCGGATTGTGCCAGGGTAAGCCTAAGATGGGGCGCTTCGATGTTCTTTCCCACTTCCGCTCTTAACTCCGGAAAAAGTTTCGCGATCACATTGTTGGCTGTTAATCGGTCTGTGTACTTCGGAGTGAAATACTTTTCGCGAATGACTCCATTTTCGTCAACGAAGAAAAATCCGGGATCCGCCATCCCCTTGGTCATGCCCTTCGCTTCGGTGTTCAGCACGTTGAACCTCCGAATGATTTCCGAGTTGGCGTCGGACAACAAGGGGAACTCGATCTTATGCCGCTTGGCGAAGTCCTTCAGGATCGCTGGACTATCGTAGCTAATGGCCGCCAGCTTGAGTCCCTGCGCCTCAAACCTCTGTTTCGAGTTTTGCAGCTGCACGAGCTGCGCTTTACAGAACGGTCACCAATCGGCGGACCGAAAGAAAAGAATGACGATACCCTTCGAACCTTTCAAGGTGTCGTTGGACTGTTCATGGCCGAATTGATCAGGCAGAGTGAAGGCGGGTGCCTTTTGACCGACCTGCAGGCCGGTGGACTGAGGCACCGCTTGTTGGATAGGCGGGTTTTCTTGCCCGCCCGGAACACTAACGATTCCCAGAAGTAAGAGAATAGCGACCGAAACTCTCATTTCGTCTCCCGATCAGGTCCTGCGCTTAGCGTATTTTGCTTTTGTCCCGCGGCCGTCACTTGGCGTCAATTTGAAAATCGCGCCAATCCCGTGCCCCAAACTCGTCCTGCATTCTTTTCCTGAACGATAACCACCATCCTGAGATCCCGTGGATTCTTAGCCTTGAGATCAAACCGCATGTCTCGGGAAAACCCTGTGTTCTTGTCCACCGCCCCGACGCGAAGGAGGCTTCGCACCACGGCGACGTGCTTTAGGGTCCTTCCCGCATTCTCTCCTCGGCTGACGTGCGATTCGTCACTGTTGTGTGCCATCGCCAGAAATACGCTCGCCGACTCGGCGGGAACGGATGAGGGTAGCGGGCCGGTTTCAACGTGAAGGGTTAGCGTCCTTCCATCGGTAAAACTAGAAGAGATCATGACCGGAACCTTAGACCCCTTCGTTGCATTCTCAATTGCCTTCGTGGCCTCTCGTTCGTCGCTGCCAACGAACTCGAAGTGTCCATCAACGACCATCTGTGGCGTGTAGATACCCCCATTGCCAAATTGCGCCGCATACGCGCTCTGCCGTTCGCTATATTCATGCGAAGAATACGGATCCTTCCATCCGATGTCATTCCAGTAGTCCACATGCTCGCTCAAAACGATCAGCTCTGCGCCACGCGAGACCGATCCAGCCTCTCTAAAAGAGCATCGGCGGGCGGGCAACTCGAGCAACCTTCGGAGGTAAAGAGTTCGAGGAGTATGGGTGTAGGACTGGTCTGGTCACTGGCTGCAAACGGTGCTTTCGCTGCGGCACGAATGTGCCGAAGGTCGCCTAGCATTCCCGCTGAAATCGTGAACAATATGGCAATCAGAAGTCTGAAACGCATGACGTCGTCCCCTTAGGTGTTTGCTGTTGGTATAAACGTGAAAGTCTCTTCCTCGGCGACCAGGAAAACTGGCGCTCCACCGGATGAAATCTTTACGGCGTGCGTCAAGACTTCTTTGCCCGCGTCCGAGGCGGCGCACTGCTCGAGCGCGTGCGTCGATGGAAAATAGATCTCTGCAACTCGGTAATAAAGCGGACGGCCCTGGGGAGAACCCAATATTCTGGTTCCAACCATCTTGGTCTTGCCAGCCAGTTGTTTTACCGCAAGCGGTACATGTTCGCTCTGATAGATTTTCTCAAAAGCACTCACATCCTTGGGAAGCGGGTAAAGGACTACTAGTTTGACATCGGCCATAAGCGATGCTCCTATCGGGCGAGATTTGTCGCACTGCGTCTCCGGCAGTGGGGGGAATCGCCGAGCGCAACCCGTTCTCCCAGATAAAATCGTCTTGGCTTGGTTAGATACGCAATCGCCTCAAAGGTTTCAATTCGCCTTTCAGACGCCCTCGAGACACGCCTCAGCACTAGAAGGGACTCCGCACGCAATTTGTGTGAACCCCGTGTTCGTCCACGCGCTATCCGATTCTCGACTCTTGCAAAGGTTTCGGCGACGATCGACATTTTCAGACGAAGCTACCTGAAACTTTATCGCGGTGAGTTCATCTCACTGTCCGTATACGTCTTCAGAATGGCTTCGAAGGGTTGTCGTTCGTCCACCCAACCTTTATTTAGTGAGCAACCGCAATTTCTCAAAATGCTATGGGGGTAGTTATTTCAATGCACCTAATTCGTATCGAATCGCGTATCACACGAACGAGTTCTTGTCCTGATGTCCGAGTTGCTTGCACGCCCGAAAAAGGAACCAACAAGAAGATCGGACTGATAATCGCGCTCTTGGCAGTTGTTGTTTCTTGCTCCGTCCCGGCCGGGGCACAGGAAAAGAATGAAGTCGGACTGGTGATTGGAAGTGTCGTAACGCCCAGCCAATCCCTTTCTTCGGGCGCGACGCTCATAGGATCCGATGGAACGACGCTAGCGAAGCGCGACATAGGCTTGAATCCAAGCCTAACGTTGGGAGCGGAGTACGATCGAAGTTTCATTGTGAAGCAGAAATTCGCGGTTGACGGAGGCCTTGATTTTCTAGCATCTCCGTTAGATGTGAAGGCTGGAAGACAGTATCAGAATGCGGTGGGGCAATATGCCTTTCTCTTTCTGACCCCACATGTTCGAGTAAAATTCCATCCAGGTGGAGTATTCTCCCCATGGCTGTCCTTCGGTGGTGGTTACGCTCGCTTCCTCGAACGGACGCCCACTGCCGCACCGTCATTCAGGCCAGGGACCAATACCGGCAGCTTCCTGTTGGGCGGAGGACTTGACACCCGCACAGTAATCCATGTCCTTAGAATACCCGTCGGGTTCCGTATCGAAGTTCGTGACTTCTATTCGGGACTTCCAAATTACGATCAAAAAGTATCCGCAGATCTTCAGAATAATCTGGCGTTCACCGGAGGTTTGTTGATCAGATTTTGAGAGCGCGATCCGAAGATTTGCGTTTTTCTCAAGCGGTGCAAATTGTGAACGTGGTTTAGATATCTGAATCCTTTCCGGCTTTCGTGGCTCTCATTGACTGGCCGCGTTTCCTAGATCGCTGCGACGGGTTCATAGCGTGCTCTGGCAGTTCTTGCTCGTCGCGGCTGTTGCAGAGAAATATGGAGCATGTCTCACGGTTGAACCCAAGCTGGAATTGAAGAGCGCGGTCAAAATTGTTCCACAGGGGCGAACCCCGGAAGCGAGTAGCGAAAATGGATAAAGAGAGTCCGGCCATAATGACGGCGGAAATGATCGTGCAAGCGCCCGATCGCTGGGCCTTTGGAATCCTATTGGAAAAAGTGGGCGTCCACATCTCACGTTACGGCCTGGTCGTTACGCTTCTACTGATCGGAGTTCTTAAGTTCACGGCTGGTGAGGCCCAGGGCATTCAGCCTCTGGTTGCGAATAGCCCTCTGATGTCATGGCTTTACCACATCTTCAGTGTCCAGGGTGTTTCAAATCTGATCGGAACTATCGAGATCTTTGTGGCCGCGCTGATCGCCCTACGGCCGTTTTCCGCGCGACTCTCTTTCGCAGGCAGCATAGGCGCCGTCATCACATTCCTTCTCACCGTGAGTTTCCTGTTCTCCACGCCAGGTGCATTCCAACTCTCACACGGTTTCCCGCTGTTAGGGGATGCGGGCCAGTTCCTAATCAAAGACTTGGTTCTACTGGGTGCGGCAGTCTGGACCGCGGCGGAAGCACGAACCGCTAGCTAGGGCGTGCGAACCGTAAGTGTTTGGCCATTGCACTCACCGAGGTATTTATCTTGGGTCCACAGCCAGGAAAAAAGGAGAACTCTGTTCGCGCCCAAGCCAATTGAAAGAAACATCGCCAATGTTCTTATGACAGGAGAGTGCGCTCGTTTGTTTTCCTCGATCCCGCTTCTAGAAAAGAGAGGTTGCCGCTGCTTTTTTGCAATGTCGAATCGCGAGTTGCAAAAGCTCTTAATCCACACGAATCCTGACATCGTGCTAAGCCTGAACACGCGCAACCGCTTGTTCGAAATGATGACGCTACTTAGAAGACTACCGGTAAACATGTTCCATATGTTACCGGTTGAAAAGGGATGCTGGTGGCTACCGGTTCTGCGGGATGGCAAGGACTGCCTTGGCATATGCGCCTTACGTGCTGGCGAATTCAGTGAAGTCTTTGCGGAGATCGTAAGAAGTACACGCTTGGCCCGTGCGGAGGGGGTAGAGCTTACAGGATCGAAGAATCAGTACCTGGAACCTACACCTATTGCTCGTCTTAAAATCCCTGACGCGTCGCGTTCGTTTGGTATCTCCACGGACTGCACCGTTAGCGGAGGTACTACACCGATGACAAAGGAAAGCGTACGGCCGAAACCCGATGTGATGCCGCCTTCCGCATCCTCCGGTTGTTCAATGGAGTTTCCAATTGATTCCGAACAGGAGACTAAGATTGGGACAATTCGGACTGGACCCACAGCTCCGCTTCTTCGACCTCCGAATACGGTACCAACCTGCAATTCGGATGCGCGTTGCCCGTGATTAGGAGAGAAATGTTGCTTTCAACCTTCCTCTCGTAGAATAGGAGTACTCGCTTTTTTGTTGCTCCCAGTACGTATCCGGTCTCGAAACCCAAACCAAACGAAGAGCCAGAAACCTCAGCCATAAATAAGTCGCACTGCTCCAGCCAGCTCATGTCACGAAGATAGACTGCCCTCGGAGTGATAATCCTATCTTTTTCCCAAGCATTGTCGTGCACCAGGTGGCGCGTAAGTACTTCGTGTCCCATCTTCGATACCAGGTGTATAAGTCTCCTCGCCGCTTCGATCGACGAGCGATTCCCAGCTACGGTGAAGCCAAAATAAATTTTCATGTTTGGTTCAACAAATGCCCCGTAAATTTAAAGGTCGAGACTTGGATCCGCAAGCACTCGTTCCACCTGGGATTTGGTACGGCCGGCGATGAAGCGGGAAGCTAGCGGCGTCCCACTGGGTGTGGCGGCACTCTCAGGAGTATCTGCGTTGTACCTCCCGCAAATTCGAAATGCAATCCTGCAATAGCAGGATCGATTGTTTGGCGCGAGCGAGAACCTTTTTCAGTTCATGAGGCGTTTGTTCCTCCCCTGTTCGCATGACCATGATCTCGGCGTATCCGCCGATGGCTGTCAAATCGTCGGTGAGCTTGTGCGCCACCTCCTGTGTCCGTTAAACTTCTCGAACCAATATCTTTCTCAATTCCTCGAATTTGTCGTCTTGACCTGTGGTCCCTGAAAATATTGCCTGCTCCTGTTCTGATGAGACTTACGTGGAAATCTACTCGTCCGTCACAATGTTTTTCTGCTCAAATCGAAAGAGATCGGGGCGAGCGTAGTGCCCCGACACATCGAGGGTCATTGTCTCTTGGTCGACCTGTTTCAAATTCAAGTCCGCCACGATCAACTCCTCACGATCGAAAACGGGCTCCACCACGTACCGGGAGTCGGGCCCAATGATTGCGCTCCCACCACGTTCGATCCATGGACTCTCAGCGGTCTGAGCTCCAAAATCCGAAGCAAACTCACGAGGTAGATCCTCGGCCCGCATCATCAGGCCGGCAGCTAGAACGAAGCATCGGCCCTCGAAGGCATAGTGTCGGCTGGCGAGCTGATGGATTTCGTGGACGGTCGGCCACACGGCCACGTGAATCTGCTCACCGGAATTGTGCATGGCCATGCGCGCGAGCGGCATCCAATGCTCCCAGCAGATCAGTCCGCCAATGCGGGCTCGTGATGTGGAGACTGCATCCAGTCCCCGCCCGTCTCCATTTCCCCACACGAGACGCTCCGTGTAGGTGGGAACAAGCTTTCGGTGATGGTTGCGCAGCTTGCCATCGTCGGAAATCGTGACCAGAGCGTTGTACAGCGTGCCGTTTCCTGGACCTGCATCAACGCGCTCATTGGCCCCGATCACAATCGTAATCTTCAGGTCTCGGGCGGCTACGCAAAGTATATCCACTTCTTCACCGGGCACAGTAATGCTGTTGCTCCTCAGCCTGGCGAAGACCTCCTTGGTCGCAGCGTTTTCCCACAGCGCCGCGCTCGGGCATACATCGAGCCACGCGGGATAGCCCGCCAGCCACGTCTCGCCGAAAGCTATGAGCTGTGCACCGCGCTGCGCTGCGCGTTGGGTCAACTCCAGAGCTTTACCAAGGCTCCTCTGTTTATCCAGATAGACCGGAGCAAACTGCGCGATCGCTACCCGAAGCGGACTTGATCCTTTTGCCGTGTCTCCGGTTTTTCCTGACACGATATGGTGTACCTCTCGCCAAGGTCGCCCGTCGGGCGCTGAGGTCGACAATGCGCACGCCTGCGATCCAAATCCCAATGGGAAACAGGCCCACACCCATCCGGAGTGGCCCCGACAGTTCCATAAGAGTCGCGAACTGTCCAAAAGTTTCACACCATTCTCGTCTTTAGATTCCGCAATCTCAGACTTTTTACTCTCTTCGGAATCCTAAGGAAAGAATGACAGGAACACTCCAGGACAAATCGCCGAAATCATTGCACACGTCGCTCTCAACATCTTCACCAACTTCTTCAACAACGCCGCGGAAGTGAAAGTCGACTTCCCGGCGATCGCGCTCCGCAAGAGCGCCTAGCCGTGCAGTTCTTTCCATACGATTGTTTCGTCAATGGAGGATTTGCAGCGAGCCGAGCGGGACAAGGAATCCCGCAGAAACTCAGGGAGGTGACAAATTAATGGCACAACCGATCGTTCCGCCGTCTACAGAAGAGAGTGCGCACGCAAAAGTTCAGGCAGCACAAGACCTCTGGAATACGCGCGACCCGGAACGTGTTGTGCTTGCCTACACCGAAGACTGCGTCTGGCGAAACCACGCGGAGTTCTTGAAAGGGCGCGAGCAAATCAAAGCGTTCCTCCGCCGAAAATGGGACAAGGAGCTTGATTACCGCCTCAAGAAAACACTTTGGGGTTTTCGGGAGAATCGCATGGCCGTCAGTTTCGAGTACGAATGGCATGACGACTCCGGTCAATGGCATCGGTCGTATGGAATCGAACTATGGGAGTTCGAACCCAACGGACTGATGCGCCGCAGGATCGCCAGCATCAATGACGCGCCCATTGCGGAAATTACACGGAGGAATTTGTAATTCATCCTGTCCTGTTTGTACTCACACTCATTCATTTGTTTTCAATGATTTAGGTTGCTCTCATTTGCGCGAGAACACCTCATTTGCAGCTTATAGTGCACCAAAAGTGCAACAGAATTCCCGCCTCCAACACAACGGGGAATAGCACGACGATCCTTAGGGCCGTTTCAACGTCGGGTAGTCGACGTACCCCTTTTCGTCACCAACGTAGAAGGTAGCGAAGTCGGGCTTATTGAAATCCGCTCCCTTTCTTAGTCGCTCAGGTAGATCGGGATTTGCCAGGAAGAGAGTTCCGAATGATACCAGATCGGAGAATCCTTCTTGCAGCGCGAGTTCTGCGGACTTACCGTCATATCCCTCGTTAACCATGTAAGCTCCATTGAATAATTTCCGCAGAATCGGAGTCAGTGGGAACACTCCTGGCCGTAAACCAGACTTTCCCTCCACGACATGGAGATAGCCTAATTCTTTCTTGCTTAACTCCCGGGTCAGATAAGAAAAGGTTTGAGCAGGATCGGAATCAAACATCGAGTTGAAGTTGCTGTTTGGAGAAATCCGGTAACCCACTCGGTCCGCGCCCCAAACGTCAATCACCGCATCGGTCACCTCGAGAGGTAACCGAGCTCTGTTTGAAATCCGGCCGCCATAAATGTCCGACCTTTTATTCGTTCCGTCTCTGAGGAACTGATCAAGTAAATAGCCATTCGCTCCGTGAATTTCGACTCCATCGAAACCTGCCTGCTTTGCGTTCTTTGCGCCCTGGCGGAACTGTTCGATGATGCCAGGCAACTCATCAGTTTCAAGGGCTCTCGGAGTCACCATTTTTTTCTTGCCGGAGTATGTAAAAACCTCGCCATCGGCATTGATCGCGGAAGGGGCGACCGGTAAATCGCCACTATGAAACTCCGGATGCGAAATTCTGCCTACATGCCACAGTTGTAAAAAAATACAACCCCCGGCGAGATGCACCGAATCTGTCACCTTCCTCCAACCTTCGATTTGCGCTGAAGTGTATATACCGGGAGTTCGAACATACCCAATACCTTGTGAACTTACCTGAGTCGCTTCTGTGATGATGAGACCGGCCGAGGCTCGCTCCGAATAATATCTGGAGGCGAGGGGGTTAGGGATATTGCCATCTATGGCACGCCCTCGAGTCATCGGCGCCATGACAATCCGATTTTTGAGTTTGTTTGGTCCTAAGTTAAATGATGCAAACAGTTTCATTGCGAGACCCTCGAATTTGCACTTGTTTGGGGCAAATCAGATGTTTGGTACGGAAAAGAAATTGCTTCAATGTGGGCTCTTACTTGGAGTGTGATTTTACATATTGTACGAGCGGGATCACGTCTTGCCAGCTCAAGCGGCCAATTGCGCTTGAACTATAAACCGACACGACAATTCTTCCATCGGGTGCAACAACAAAACCCGTCGACTGAATATAGGGAGCTGTGTGCTCAGGAGCGGCGTCATAGAATGCTCCAATAGCTTCAGCTGTTTCTTTTACAGGGAGACCATACGCAATAGGAAACGTGGCTCCGGTTGCCTTCTGAGTTTCCAGAGATTTTTCTAAGGAATCGACGGAAGCCGCGAGCATTCCGATCCCTTCCGCTTTTACTTTTTGAAGTCCTGATTGGAAACTCGTCAGTTGAGTTTTGCAAAACGGGCACCAGTATCCTCGATAAAAAAGGACCACATTCCAAGATCCTTTTAAATGTTTGCCAGTTTCAATCGTGCCCCCGTCGATGGTTTTTAGAATGAGATTTGGGAATGAGTCGCCGCTATCCAATATTGTTGTTCCTGCTCTTGCCATCGTATTTCTCCTTTCTATTCGTCTAGATAACTTCCTCGTTGCTCATAAGTCGAAATTTGATATTTAGTCCTCACTGCGCAACTTGAAAAAGAAAAAGCCGTTCAATGCGGCAAGCACCAAAACGGTCAGAGGAATGAAAGGCATCTTTATTCCCAAAGGTAATACCTCGGCCGGTACATTGGGCTGAAGATGGACGTAGGTCGCAACCAACATCTGCGAAATAAGGATGAGGCTCGCAACTACATTAATTTGTCGTCTTCTTTGGAATGAAAAAGCGTCGCTCAACCAAGGTATCAACAACAACAGACCGACCAATATTTCAGTGAAGATCCCAGCCGGAATCGAAATTAAGGGAAGACCGCTGTTTTTGATTTGAGAATCGAACCAGCCTGAAAACGGAGGAAAAAATTTAAGAACTCCGAACAGAAACATCCATACCCCTAAGACAATGGAAAGTGCTTTTAGCTTTTTGAGCGATGTCAGACTTTTACTCATATCTTGCTCCCCTGCTTGAATCTAAACATCAGCAATGGCCTCCCTCTAGCTGGTCGGAGGTTTTTCTGTTAGCTGGCGCTCTGCTTGCAGCCAATCGTCCTGGTCCTTTCCGTGGACGCCCTCGCGCGCCAAGAATATCTCGTACGCACGTTGCCGAATTTCCTCCAGATTAGGCGTGCTATCGATCCGAGGTTCGGTGTTCTCAGGCCTTGCTGCTGCATGCGTCATATCTTTCATGTTTTGTCGCCGTCCTTTCACTTTCGTTTCCTCCGCACACGCTTCGTTCGCAATTGCGCGAGCGAAGGTACAAACGTCCGTTTACAACGACCATCCATCAGGTGGCCGCAGTACTATGACCGTCTGATCATCGACGCACCGCGTCGACCCCCTAAATTTCGAACAACGCGTTCTTCCGATCGGGGACGGTCCCAAACCAGACGATCAGGAGACATTTTGCGTGCGGTCTTGGGATTGCGGGATCCCGAGAAAGTTTCAGAATTTATCTACAAAACTTTCAAAGAACCGGCTCAAAAACATCGTGTTGTTGAAACTATCTGGAGCGAACCGTGTCTTAAGGGAGTAATGGAAATAAGCTGCCTTGAGGTCTGGCGGGAAATCTCGAACTATATCGACAACGATATCGGTGCGGAACTGCGTGCACGCATGGAAGCGCACTTCCTCAAATGTTCCCACTGCAAAGCCATACTGGACGGTACGCGGAATGTAATAAAGTTGATTGGCGACGGTATCGAGTACCGGATGCCGGAAGGATTTAGTGAGCGCCTGCTGAATAGAATTCGAGCGAGATAGGACTGAACACACTATATCCAGGACGTAACCTAGTCGCGTTCTTGGGAACGGAGCAGTGACAGGCCACAAGAGCGTTATCGAAGCGGCGAAATCGCCGAACCTTCCGTCTCGATGAACAAGGAATCTCCCACGCGTGTGACCTCACCCTTCATCCGCACAGGCCGTGCCACCCGGTTGAGAATATCGCTGCTTGAAAGAGGCTTTTGGTTTGGCCCAGTGAGAAGCAATGTCGCCGCCGTCCCATTGAAATCGCTTGTAAGGAAAACCGGAGGGATCCCGCCGCTCAGGCACCGCACCGCGCAGTCTCGGTGTACCTTCCCGTTGCCTGGATTCATTACGCCGAAGTAGCACTTGCTGTCCACGATTTCTCCGACCAGTTCGAATTGTCCCAATTTCTGCGGCGCCGGGAGCGGCGGAACCACATCATTCACAACGGCAATAGAATCGCGGAGCAGTTCGACCATGGTCTGGCCATCCCGATAAATGAGCGTCCCGCTGAGTCGAACATTCTTGCCGACGTGCGCAGCTACCTGCCCATCGGCGCCGTGCTTTCCTGTGGCCACCAGCAAGTAGCGCGACACTCCCGCCTCTGCGCCACCGGGTCTTGAAACGAGCAACGCCGGGTAGGGCCGCGCTTCGAGCAATCCCTCAAATATGCGTTGTTTGCCAAACTCGAAAGTCGATGGACCATAAGCATCATAACGAGGGAGCACCAGCCGTTGCACAAGTGACGTACGCGAGCCTTGCGGTGGATGGGATCAATATCGCTTACCGCGAAGCGGGCGATCCGGCGAGTCCCAAACTTGTTCTTCTTCACGGTTTCCCCGCCTCCTCGCACCAGTATCGCAATTTGTTACCGGCCCTCGCCGATAGGTTCCACGTGATCGCCCCTGACTATCCGGGGTTCGGCAACAGTGACATGCCCGACCCGGCGACATATGGATACACCTTCGACAAGATTTCCGAAGTAATCGAAAGTTTCCTGCGGTTGAAAGGCTTTGATCACTACGGTCTGTTTGTCCAAGACTACGGTGGCCCGGTTGGATTTCGAATCGTTGGCCGACATCCGGAAGCGCTGGACTGGCTAATCATTCAAAACACAAACGCATATGAGGTCGGCTTCACGCCCGCTTGGGCAGGTCTCCGAGGCGCACTTTGGGTGAACCGAACACCCGAAACCGAAGCAGGCGTAGCGGGCTTGCTCGAACTCGACACGGTCAAGACCGTTTACTTGCACGGCTCCAAACGGCCGGAATTGATCAGCCCCGACAACTGGAACTCCGACTTCGCCTTCTTGCAGCGCCCGAATGCGCGACGGGTGCAGTTGGATCTCTTCTACGACTACCGCACCAATGTGGCGCTCTACCCGAAATGGCAAGCCTTTCTCCGTGAGCGCCAGCCCAAGACGATCATCTTTTGGGGAGAGGGCGATATCTTTTTTACTCCAGAGGGTGGTCAAGCCTATCTCAAGGATCTTCCCCAAGCAGAAATGCATCGGCTGGATGCCGGTCATTTTGCAGTCGAGGACAACCTGAACACCATTTCCGAGCAGATGCACAGGTTCTATCGCGATGTCGTGCTAACGAAGACGAAACACTGAAGCGGCCGAAGGAGGCAGCCCCTGCGGCCGCTCTCCCAAATAATTGTCGCGAAAACGCTACAGAGGAGTGGGCGTCGGACCATACCATGGAGGACAAACAGACATCGCTGGTGCGGCTCGCTTGTGCCGGAGACAGGAATGCCTTCTGGGGCCTAGTCGAACCGTGCCACAAGGTCGCGTTCTCTGTCGCGGCAACGATATTGAATAACTTGGCAGACGCCGAAGAAGTCACACAGGAAGCGGTTCTGAAGGCATTCTCCAATATCCAACAATTCCGCGGGGAGGCGAAATTTAGCACATGGTTGATTCAAATCACGATAAACGAAGCGAGACGAAGGCTGCGAAGGGAGCGGAGAAATCTGCACCGGTCACTGGATCAATCCCAGAACGGCGATACACACGAGTACGTTCCGAAAGACTTCGCTGACTGGCGTGAAATTCCCTCGGAGGCGCTCCAGCGCAAAGAGCTGAGAGATGCACTAGAGCGTGCCCTTACTTCGCTTCCGCAAAAATATCGCGAAGTGCTCATCCTCAGAGACATCGAACATTTGAGCATCCAGGAAACGGCGCAAGTGCTGCGACTGAGCTTGGGAAACGTGAAAACCCGACTGAGGAGAGCAAGACTGCAGATGCGGGATGCTCTGGCGCCCGGTATCAACGCGAGCTGGGCCGTTGGCGCATCCGAATATCAGAGGGTGGTAGCTTAATCCCTGAGTGGGGTGCGATGCTGTGCAGGTACAGGAGCTGTGGCGATATCCCATCAAGTCCATGGCCGGCGAACGCATTGCTGAGGCCGAACTCGATGAACTCGGGATCGCCGGCGACCGCAAGGTGCTCGTAAAAGGCCGCAACGGGAGGGTGATAACCTCGCGAACACGTCCCAAGCTTCTGGGTTTGAAAGGCACGATCGCTGCGGATGGGCTGCCGCAAATATCGGGACAACCTTGGAATTCCATGGAAGCGCTGGATCTTGTGCGCACTGCGGTTGGCCTTGGCGCCGAATTATTTTATTACGAAGGGCCGGAGCGCTTTGATGTCCTGCCGCTGTTGGTGGCCACCGACGGTGCCCTCGCCGCTTTCGGTTACGACGGACGCAGGCTTAGGCCCAACATCGTCATCAGCGGGGTTGAGGGCTTGGCGGAACGGACTTGGCCGGGACATTGCCTGGAAATCGGAAATGTAAAGATCGGCGTGCAAGATCTCCGCGCGCGTTGCGTCATGACCACCTTCGACCCCGATACGCTGCAACAAGATCACCGCGTGCTAAAAGAAATTGTCCGGAAATTTGATGGGGAGCTGGCGCTGAACTGTTATGTAATTCAGGGCGGCTCGATCCGCGTCGGTGATACCGTTCAACTGGTTCAACTCGATGAGTGTCAGCAGATCGAGAAAAAGAAAAAGTAGAACGGCAGTTGCGAGAGAGCGTCTGCGTGCACGTTATCGCCCGAGCCGCGTTCGGGTGCTCTTCATCGGCGAAGCACCGCCCGCGTCAGGCCGATTCTTTTATCGAGCTGATTCAGGACTCTACCGTGCTCTCCGTGACAGTTTTATAAACGCGCTGCCCGCGATTCGAGATGATGATTTTCTCGAATCGTTTTGCACGCTCGGTTGCTACCTGGTGGACTTGTGCGGGAAGCCGGTTGACCGCATAGATGAGGCCGCACGCCGTCGAGCTCGCCGGAGTGGCGAGGTTCCTCTTAGTAAAACACTTCGGCGACTTCGCCCCGAAATCGTGGTCGTTGTCCTTCGCTCAATCACCGGCAATGTGCGCCGCGCAGAAGAGCACGCAAAGTGGTCGGACGTACACCTCGAACTTCCTTATCCTGGACGCTGGCATCGTCACCGAATCGTCTTCCTCAGGACATTGAGCGGTTTCCTGACCCAGAGTTTCCGAGCCCGGGTGGAGCGGTGAAGGACAAGTCCTCCCACCCATCCTTCGGGGCGCTTCCCCTCAGTCTGGGCCACAAACCTCTCGATGAACCTTCTGTATAGACTCCCCATCTTGCAAATCGCTCCGCTGTGGCCAAAGACTCCTCCACAGCCGACCGATTGTATAACTGCCTGCAACCTCGCCCAATCTGACAAGAAGAGATTCTTCTTCGCGTTGCAACACCAGCAGTGTTTCATCGTCGGTGCGAAACCCACCCCGAAACATCTCCAGTCGTTGAAGCAGGTCTTCTCCCAGCGCCTTCGGAGAGTCCACGGGAGCTTGGCGCGCCCATTCCAACAGCTGTTCTCGTCCAAGTTCTCCACCGGTCCCGTTCTCGGTTTCGGTAATGCCATCGGTGTAGAGCACGAGAAGATCGAATGGCTTCAATTTCACAACCGTCTGACTATAATCAGTTCCACGAATCAACCCGACAGGTAACCCAGGGACCTTTTTGGCTTCCGTTCCTTCCTCGAGCCAGCCCCAGGTTCGTTGAGCGGCGTGATACCACAGTGGAGCCGGATGCCCCGCGTTACTGAACGCCAGCCGGCCCGTGATTCGATGGAAACTCAAGACGATTGCCGTGGCATATTTATCGTCGCCGCCATGGCGAAATGTATTATTGATCCCTCGCATGAAATCGGACTGGTCCCAGGCGTTGATGTTCTCGCGCATCAGCTTGCGCAGCCTCTCAGTCACGGCATTCACATCCTGACCATGCCCGCTCACGTCGGCTAGCGCAACACGCGAAATCAGGTCGTAATCACAAACGGACATATAGTGAAGGTCGCCTCCTCCTTCTCCCTCTTCGATGGGAACCGAGGCTACCCATGCCACCAAACTCGGCATCTTTACCGTGCGAGTGACCTTTCGATTCCCGCCCCAAACCTCAGTGCAGACCAAAGCATGAGGCTTATCCAATTCATCGTACATTCAAGATCCTTGAACGCTGTGCACCCGATGCGTCGCACGCATCTCGCGTCAGCATGCTCTTTCTCTGGAAAATTCCTGGGCCTTGTTCTCGACCAACCCGGCCCAGCTGTCGTATGCTTTCATTAAATTTGCGGCCTGATCCTTGGTCAACTTTTCCTTCACATCGACGTCGTACTGCGGAGGCACCCTGCCATCTACAATCTGAACGCCTTTAATTTTGATAAGCACGACTCGACCCACGCAAAACCAGAGGCACACAACTGACGCAATTGCGGCGCATATCTCACAGGCGTAGCGTTGAAGGTCCCCGTCGAGTTTCGCCTTTAACTGGGTGCTCAGCAATAAGAGCCAGAAAACGCGGAAGAGTTTCAAGCTCTTTACAAAGACTCCGCCAACCTTGCTCGCGCGACGTCAACAAATTTTTAAGTTTTTGGAAATCATTTCACTCGCAAGACCGAGAACACGGCTGTTTGGCTCGTCGACCAAAAAGCGCCGGTAGGCGCCTGTTCCCTAGACCGTTCTATAAAGGTAGAAGTCAAGAAAAAACACATCCCCTTCGGCTGGAATTTTTCCTGCTTCGCGGCCCACTGGATTGAGTAGGATCTGTTCTGACCTACCGCGCCATGTGCTCGGTTGTGGGGCCA